>LNFM01002663.1_pt1 | contig 36991 bp, 31 predicted proteins | sample 596031 | NCBI WGS metagenome assembly LNFM01 (sample SAMN04254537, study PRJNA301005) | activated carbon metagenome | isolation source: dual media filters at the Ann Arbor, Michigan drinking water treatment plant | place: USA: Ann Arbor | reverse complement strand
GGTTGTCGACATAGGCCCATTCGGCCTTGCTCACAAAGACCTTGGTGGTCTTCGGGAACATGTCGATGTTGAGGGAGTGATCGTGGTGGAGATGGGAGAGGAAAACGCGCGTGATGTCCTTCGGGGACAAGTTCCGCTTCTTCAGTTCCTGCCGGATGATCTCGCGCGCGACCGTACCGCCCACGTCGAAGAGCATCGGCCCCTCGGCCGTATGCACCAGGGTACAATTGGAAACCGCAATGTAGCCGGCGCCGAGCTTGGCGCTGCTCCCGGTCACGATGATGTCATGGGCGACCTGAAACCCCGGCATGTCCGCCTCCTCTGGATGGCCTGGATCGAGACATAGCATGGGTCTCGTGATCCGATGCAACCGGCGTGTCCATGGTTCGAGGCCGTCGAAGGTCTGCGTGCCCGGCATGGTTCATCGGCTCGGCATGGTGCGAGACACAGTTCGATCCGAGGGGCGCGGCGTTCGATGGCCATCGATTGGTCCGGGCAGTGCGCACCGTGCTTCACTGGTTCGCTTCGACAGCGATCGGCCCCGACTGCGCATCCGATTACAGGGCGAGTGGCGGCATGTTCGCTCACCGAGGTTGCCGCTACCGGGGCGAACGCTCTCGAACGGACCGAGTAATCGTGCTCGCGCTCATCTCGGCGCTTCCCGTCCTCGAGCGGGAGACGGGGCGCCCGCAATAAGGTATGTCGACGGCTTCGAACTTCGGCCCGCCGATGTCCGCCCGTCCATCCACCGCGCGGCGCACCGGCCTGAGGCGGCATCGCTTGCTGAGCCACGAGACGGATGATGCATAGATTCTGTGTTGCGCCCATGATGGATTGGACCGATCGGCATTGCCGGTTCTTCCATCGCCTCCTCTCGCGGCAGGCGCGGCTCTATACCGAGATGGTCACGGCGGATGCCGTGCTGTTCGGGAAGCGGCAAATGCTGCTTGATTTTTCGGCCGTCGAGCATCCGGTGGCGCTGCAGCTCGGCGGCAGCGATCCGGCCAAGCTCGCTGCCGCCGCGGCGATCGGGGCCGAATGGGGCTATGATGAAATCAATCTCAATGTCGGCTGTCCGTCCGACCGGGTGCAGGGTGGCAACTTCGGCGCCTGCCTGATGGCCGATCCGGATCTCGTCGCGCGGTGCGTCCGGGCCATGCTGGATGCCGTCTCGATCCCGGTGACGGTCAAGTGCCGCATCGGTATCGACGATCAGGACAGCGAAGCCGATTTCGAGCGCTTCATTTCGACGGTCGCGGATGTGGGCTGCCGCGTCTTCATCGTGCATGCACGGAAAGCGTGGCTGCAGGGGCTGTCACCCAAGGAGAACCGGGAAATTCCGCCGCTCGACTATCCCCGTGTCTGGCGGATGAAGTCGGCGCATCCGGACCTTACGGTGGTCATCAACGGCGGAATCGGGGATCTGGAGCAGGCGCAGGTTCAGCTCCAGCACGTCGACGGCGTGATGCTCGGGCGCGCCGCGTACCAAAATCCGTGGCTGCTGTCCGATGTGGACGCCGAGCTCTTCGGGGCGCAGGCGAACGAGCGCACGCGCGAGGATGTGCTCGATGAACTCGTCGACTATGCCGAACGGCACGTGGCGAACGACGGGCGGCTCAACAACGTGACGCGGCATATCCTCGGCCTCTATCACGGGCGTCCGGGAGCGCGGGCCTTCCGGCGTTACCTTTCCGAGAATGCGGTAGGGGCCAGCGCGGGAGGCGACGTGTTGCGGCATGTCGCGAGCGAAATGCGGGTGCTGGCGGCGCGACAGATGGCCCGCGAGCGCGCCGTTGCCCATGAGTGACGCGACTGGTGTGGCGCCTCTCACGTTCGGTACCCGGTTGCGGTCAATGTCGTCACCAAACGTCAGAGGCAAAGCGACACTCGAAACATCGCGTTACTTGCGTTCCTTTGGCGCCGACATCGGCTCTCGACCAAACCGCCAAGGGAAGCAAATGTCGGCGCTGGACCACTGATGTCTCCAGGGCCGCTCAGAGACCTTCCTGGCGGAACGGCCGAGACAGCAGGGCGTCGATCGCCGTGTCAACGTCGAGGGCGCCCGTAACGATGGCGTCGACGGAGGAGGCGATCGGAAGCTCGATGCCCTTCTCGCCGGCAAGGCGCACGACGGCTGCCGCCGTATAGACACCCTCCGCGACCGAGCGGCGGGAGCCGAGAACGTCATCGAGCCGCTGGCCTTGGCCAAGCGCGCGGCCGACGCTCATGTTGCGCGACTGCGGGCTGCCACAGGTCAGGATCAGATCGCCGAGCCCGGAGAGACCGACGAGCGTCTCGGTGCGTGCCCCCATGGCTCCGCCCAACCGGCGCATCTCGGCAAAGCCTCGCGTGACAAGCGCCGCGTGCGCGCTGGCCCCCATTCCCTTCCCGTCGACGATGCCTGCTGCAATGGCGAGCACGTTCTTCATGGCGCCACCAAGCTGCGTGCCGACCAGATCGTCCGACCAGTAGAGGCGGAAGTTCCGGTATCCGATCGCTTCGGCGAGCAGCTTGCCGAGCGCGGCGTCGGTGCAGGCGAGGGTCAGGGCGGCCGGTAGCCCACGTGCCACGTCGGCGGCGAAACTCGGGCCCGAGAGGCAGGCGAGGGTCGCCGTGGGCAGCGTTTTGGCCAGCACCTCTCCCATCGTGAGGCCCGTCGCCTGCTCGATCCCCTTGGCGCAGATGACCACGGGGGTGCCGGGCCGGAGCAGCGGCGCCAGCGCGACGGCTGTGTTGCGGACGTGCTGGGCGGGCGAGACGAGCAGGATGGCGTCGCAGGCGGCGATCGCCGCGAGGTCGCCCGTCGCGCGCAGGCCGGGCTCCAGAGGCACGCCCGGCAAGAAGATCGAATTCCGGTGCGCGCTATTGATCTCGTCGGCGACTTCGGCCTCACGCGCCCACAGAACCACGCCTCGGCCGGCGAGGCGTGCCGTTTGCGCAAGGGCCGTACCCCAGGCTCCCGCGCCGATGACACCGATGGTTGCGATGGATTGCATGGCAGCTCCCGCGTGGCGTTCGATGCGGCACACTAGACGGGCGGCGTGTTTCAGGAAACCTTCAGGACTTCGCCGGTGCGGCCCGGGCGACACTATCCGTTTGTTAGACAATCCAAGGCAATCTTCGTCCCCGCGGCGAGCGCAGGGGACGAGTCGAACATGCAACCCGAAGTCGGTGATACACGCGGCAGTGCGCGGCTGCGCATGCTGAAGGGTGGCATGATCATGTTCAGCGGCCGTCACGCGACGATCCCGTGCGTGGTTCGCGACATGTCGAACGGGGGCGCGCGGCTGCAGGTGGCCCAAGTCACGCATGTTCCCGACACGTTCGAGTTGCTCGTCGAACTCGACGGGATCGAGGTGTCCTGCCGAACCGCGTGGCGGAAGGCGACGGAAATCGGGGTAGAGTTTCTCGAGCTGCCCCGGCGTCTGCCGCCGCGGCGGGTTCAGGTCGTCGCGCAGTCGGGAGCTGCCCAAGTGCGTCCGACGCTGCGTCGGCACGCTGCTCCCCCACAACAGTGCGCGGCGTCCGGCTGGTCTTCAGAAGCCAAGGCGACACCGGCAGTTCCCCTCGTCGCACGAGACCTGGTTGCGCCGGTTGCGACCGACACCCCCTCACCCGGCGCGCAGCGCCGCCTGCGGACTGCAGACAACTCGAACGTGCCCATCCTCGTCGCAGAGGACGATCCCGACGACCGCCTGCTGTTGCGCGATGCGTTCGAGGAGGCCGGCCTGTCGCACCCGCTCGCCTTCGTCGAGAACGGGGTCGAACTGCTCACCTATCTCAAGGGGTGGCCGCCGTTCGAGGCGCGCCGTCTGCCGGGGCTCATCCTCCTCGACCTCAACATGCCGAAGATGGACGGCCGCACGGCGCTCGTCGAGATCAAGGGCGATTCCCACATCAAGCGCATCCCGATCATCGTCATGACGACCTCGAACGCCGAGGACGACATCCAGACGACCTACGATCTCGGAGTGACGGCCTACGTCTCCAAGCCCGGCACGCACCAAGGGCTCGTCGATATCGTGTCGTCGCTCGGTGGGTTCTGGATGCGCCACGTGGAACTGCCCGGCGCCTAGGCCGGAGCGAGGGCCGGCGTCAGGCGTCGATCAGCTTGAGGCGTCGATCAGCTTGAGGCGTCGATCAGCTTGAGGCGTCGATCAGCTTAAGGCCGGCGATGGCGGCGATCAGCACGAAAATCAGCACGATGCGGAGCGTTTGCGCCGGCTCGCCATAATACATCATGCCGATGATGACGGTTCCCGCCGCGCCGATGCCGGTCCAGACCGCATAGGCGGTGCCGACCGGTACGCTCCGCATGGCAATCAGAAGGCAGCCGAAGCTCGCGGACGAGAAGACCAGAAAGGTCAGCACCGGGCCGATCCGCGGTGGCCATGTCAGGTAGCGCATGGCCGTCGTGAAGCCGATCTCGAAGAGACCCGCCAGCAACAGAAACATCCAACCCATCGGCTGCCGTGCTCCCAGTTCCGCTTCAGCGTGCCGACGGCAGGCTCTCGACCACGAGGTTCGTGTTCGTATAGACGCAGATTTCCGCCGCGATCGCCATGGCCCGACGGGCGATCTCTTCGGCCGGCATCTCGAGGTCGATCAGGGCGCGGGCGGCCGCCAGAGCGTAGGTGCCGCCGGAGCCGATCCCCATCAGATCGCGTTCAGGCTCCAGCACGTCGCCGGTGCCCGTCAGCACGAGCGTCCGCTCGCGGTCGGCAACGAGCATCATGGCCTCCAGGCGGCGCAGGAAGCGGTCGGTCCGCCAGTCCTTGGCGAGTTCGACGGCGGCGCGGGTCAGTTGGCCCGGGTACTGCTCGAGCTTGGCCTCGAGGCGCTCGAACAGGGTGAACGCGTCGGCGGTCGAGCCGGCAAAGCCGCCGATCACGTCGCCCTTGCCGAGGCTCCGAACCTTGCGGGCGTTGGACTTGATGACCGTGGCGCCGAGCGAAACCTGTCCGTCGCCGGCAATGACGACGCGCCCGCCCTTGCGAACCGTCAGGATCGTGGTGCCATGCCAGAGAGCGCCGTTCTGGGCTGACGGATCGTTGGCCATGACTGCAGGCTCCTGTCGCGCCAGGGGACCGATCCCGAGCCACCTCCCTCACCACGTTTCGAAGGCCGCTCTGGATTTGGGCGCGCCCCGCGTGATAGACGCAGATCGTCGAGGTCGCAAGCAGCGGGGATCAACCACTTGCAGCGCACAGGCTCGGTCGAGCGGACGACCAAGGAAACGGCGATCAAGGCCACCGTCAACCTGGACGGGGCGGGTCTTTCGAAGATCGCCACCGGGATCGGTTTTCTGGATCACATGCTGGAGCAACTCGCGCGGCATGGGATGATCGATATCGAGCTCGAAGCGAAGGGCGATCTGCACATCGACTTTCACCATACGGTCGAGGACAGCGGGATCGTGCTCGGGCAGGCCATCGCCAAGGCGCTCGGCGACAAGGCCGGCATCACCCGCTATGCGTCGGTCGAACTGCCCATGGACGAATGCCTGACGCGGGTCGCGATCGACGTGTCGGGGCGGCCATACCTCGTGTGGCGCGTCGAGTTCAGCCGGCCGAAGCTCGGCGAAATGGATACCGAGCTGTTCCGGGAGTGGTTCCAGGCATTCGCGCAGAATGCCGGCATCACGCTGCACGTCGAGAACGTCTACGGCGAGAACAACCACCATATCGCGGAGACCTGCTACAAGGGGCTGGCGCGCGCGCTGCGTGCGGCGGTCGCGCCGGATGCCCGGCAGGCGGGGCGCGTGCCCTCGACAAAGGGCAGCCTTTAGGGGCTGGCCGAACGGCAACGCGGACCGCGGAGGCGGCAGGCATGCATACTTATACGGTTCATGAGCCAGAGGGGCCGAGCGCGGATCGCGCAGATCGGGCCGACGAACTGGTGTTCGTCAAGGAGGGCTTCTCGTTCATGGCCGCCGTGCTGACGCCCTTCTGGATGCTCGCCAATGGGCTCTGGCTGGCGCTGGCCGTCTACATCGGCGCCGTCATTGTGTTCGAGGGGCTGTTCTGGCTTCTGGGCCTCGGCCAGCATGTCACGAGGTGGGTCACGGTCGCGATCCAGCTTCTCGTCGGGTTCGAGGCCGACAGCATCCATCGCTGGACGCTGGCGCGGCGCGGCTATCGCCACATCGGCAGCGTCGTCGGGCGGGATGCCATGGACTGCGAGCGACGCTTCTTCGACGCCTGGCTCAAGGGCAAGCCGATCGTCACGGCGTCGGCGCTGGGCCAGGGTGCGGGCGAGCGATCCGCGTCGTTTCTCGGTGGTCGCCTGGGGGCGCCCGGCGGATGGGCCGGCCGGAGCTGACAACATGCAACGCGTCGTCATCATCGACTACGGATCGGGCAACCTGCATTCCGCGCTCAAGGCGTTCGAGCGCGCCTCGCGTGAAAGCGGTGCCGATGCCATCGTGACCGTCACATCCGATCCGGATGCCGTCATGCGCGCTGACCGCATCGTGCTGCCGGGCGTCGGGGCGTTCGCAGACTGCAAGGCGGGTCTCGATGCTGTCGCCGGCATGCGGGAGGCGCTGGAGGATGCCGTTCGGCGCAAGGGCCGACCGTTCCTCGGCATCTGCGTCGGGCAGCAGCTCCTCGCGTCGCGGGGTCTCGAACACGTGGTGACGGACGGCCTCGGCTGGATCGCCGGTGAGGTGCGGCAGCTCGAGCCGTCGGACCCGAACCTCAAGATCCCGCACATGGGCTGGAACACGCTCACCGTCCGGCGCGCGCATCCGCTGCTCGCCGGTCTGACGACCGGCGCGGACGGTCTCCACGCCTATTTCGTGCATTCGTATCATCTCGTTCCCGAACGGGCCGATGTTGTCGTTGCGGAGACCGAGTATGGCGGGGCTGTCACCGCGCTCGTCGCGCGCGACAACATAGCCGGGACCCAATTCCACCCCGAGAAGAGCCAGCGTTTGGGATTGGGGCTGATCGCCAACTTTCTCGCTTGGACGCCCTGACGCGCGATCGGTTCGGGCATCGTAGGACAGGCAACCGCTATCGGAAGTGATAGGGCATCTCGTAGGTCCGCTGCTTCAGCGTGAGGCCGGCGGGCGGGCTCGGCAGATTGGCCTTGCGGACCGCGGCGAGGGCGGCGCTGTCGAGGCCCCCGTCGCCGCTCGAGCGCGCTATGCGCACGAATTCCAGCCCACCGCTTTCCGAGATCGCGAAGGCAATCAGCGTCGTGCCGCGTGATCGGGTGGCGCTCGGGCGCGGCCGAGAGCGGCTCAATGCGGCCGCGACCTCGCGCGAAAAGGCGCGCACGGCGCCGGGGCTGGCGGCGACGGCTGCCCGGGACGGTCGCGTCACCGTGCCGACCGACGACGACGCTGCGCCGCCCGCCGTCGCTGCGACCGACGGCGTTGCATCCGGCTTCCGCGCTTCGACCGGTTTCGGCGGACTTTCGTCGCGCAAAGATGCGGGTGGCGGCGGCTCGGCCGTTGCTTCGGGGACGGTCGGCGCAGCGGGCTCGTTCCACGCGACCGGAAGCGCCGGGGCGGTTTCGTCAGGGGGCGCCGGGTCAGGCTCGGGCACGACGATGGTTGCCGTCTGCTGCGGCGGCTCGTCTCGGGGCGTATCCGTATCTGGAGCCCGCTCTGGGGGCGGTTGACGCACCTCAGGTGCTGCCACCGCTACTTCGGGGGTCGTCGTCTCGGCGTTGCCTTCCACCTGAGACAGGGCCGCCGAGGCCTCCTTTTCGCTGGTCGCCTCCCTGGCCCGACTTTCCAGAGCCGAGCCGGGCACGATCGAGACCTCGACGCTTATCGCGTCGAAGTCGCTTCCGGCGCTGCCGACGAGGTCCTCGGGCAAGGCGAGTACGGCCAGCGCAAGACCGCCATGCAGCAGGACAGCGGTCAGAATCGGCACGATGAGCGTTCGCAGGCGAGCGCGCGCGCCGCTGTCCCCCGAGCGGTCCAGGGGCGCAGGAAGCTCGAGCGCCAGTGATCCGTCGGGACTTGCCGGCCAGACCTCGGTGCTTTCGCCTGGTCGAACGGTTTCGAGCATGCGGAAGCGGGGCTCCCCGGGTTCTGAAGTGTTATAGTGTTGCACTTCAACCACGAGTGTCCCCGCTTGTCGAGACGGCATCTTGTTTCGGCTTGTTCACGTCCTCTGACGAGTATTTGTTACATTATAACATTTAATTTGAGGAGAGGCAGCATGGGACGTTCCAAGGCGCGATCGCGGCGCGCGCCGACCGCGATGGTTATGGCATCGGTCTCGGCCACGACCGTGGGGCTGGGGTTTGTTTGTGTGTCGACGGCGGCCGACGCGCAGACCCGGCTGCCGGGCCTCGTCGTCACGGCGCCGAGTCCGGTCGTCCGGTCCGCGCCTCCTCCCGGTCAGGCTGCGCCTGCAACCGGTCAATCGGTCGAGCCGACGATCGCTGCGGAACCGCCGGCGGGCATCGCCGTGATCGAAGACGACGCGTTCGTGGCGGTGACGGTCGCGACCGAGCGCGAGTTGCTCGCGAATACCGGTCCGACGATCACGTCCACGCTCGCCGATAAGTCGGGCATCACGGGCTCGACGTTCGCACCAGGTGCAAACCGCCCCATCATCCGTGGTCTCGACAGCTATCGCGTCCGTGTGCAGGAGAACGGGATCGGCAGTCACGACGTGGCGGCGCTGTCGGAGGATCATGGCGTGCCGATCGACCCGTTCTCGGCCGAGCGGGTGGAGGTCGTTCGCGGGCCGGCGACCTTGCGGTACGGCTCGCAGGCGATCGGCGGCGTCGTGGCGGTCGAGAACGGCCGCATTCCGATGTTCATCCCGCCCAAGGGATTCAAGGGCGAGATCAAGGGTGGCCTCTCCTCCGCCGACATGGGGCGCGACGGGGCGTTCCAGGTGACGGCGGGATCAGGCAACGTCGCCGTCCACGTCGATGCGTTCCGGCGGCGCACCTTCGACTACGACACACCGCAAGGCCAGCAACCCAACTCCTTCGTCGACTCGAAGGGCGTGTCGGCCGGCATGTCGTACATCTGGGCCAAGGGGTTCTTCGGCGTCGCATGGACCCGCTACGAGAGCCTCTACGGCATTCCCGGAGGCGAAGCGCTCGAACATCGGCCGCGGATCGACATGGTACAGGACAAGGTCACGTCGAAGGGTGAGTGGCGGGTCCGCGACTATGGCATCGAGGCCATCCGGCTGTGGCTCGGCTCGACGCGCTATGCGCACAACGAGGTGGTGTTCGAGGAAGCGGAGGCGATCGACATAGTCGGAACGCGCTTCACGAACCGCGAGCACGAGGCCCGGGCCGAAGTGCAGCATCTCCCCGTCCTTACGGCGCTCGGTGAGCTTCGCGGCGCTGCTGGCGTCCATTGGGGACGCAAGCGGCAAGCCGGCTTCGGCGTCGGCGAGCCGGTGGACGGCCTCCTCGATCCCGCCGCGCGCCAGACCATGGTGGCCGGTTTCCTGTTCGAGGAACTCGAGGTCACCAAGCGGCTCAGACTGCAGGCCGCTGGACGGATCGAGAGCAATCACGCGGACGGCACCGGTGTCGAGGATCCGCTGGTCGCGACCGATGCCGCGCAGTTCTCGCGCAGCTTCACGCCGTTGAGCGGCAGTCTCGGACTTCTCTACGAGTTGCCGCTCGGCGTCGTCGCGCGGGTGACGGCGCAGCACACCGAGCGCGCACCGGACATCGGCGAGCTGTTCTCGAAAGGTGTGCACGAGGCCACGGAAACGTTCGAGATCGGCAATCCGAACCTTCGCGTCGAGACGGCGCAGACGATCGAGTTCGGGCTCAAGCGCGCGAAAGGTGCGTTCCGGTTCGATGCGGGTGTGTTCCACACAGCGTACGATGGTTTCATCTTCAAGAGCTTCACCGGCCGGCAGTGTGATGACGAACTGGTGTCGTGCGGGGCGGGAACGGAGCTCGACGAGGTCGTCTTTGCGCAGCGCGACGCGACGTTCACCGGGGCTGAACTCAACGGGGAACTCGATCTGGCGCGGTTCGGCCGCGGCCATTTCGGCGTCTCGGGGCAATACGACTTCGTCAGGGCGAGGTTCGAGGATGGCGTGAACGTGCCGCGCATTCCGCCGCATCGGGTCGGTGCCGGCCTCTACTGGCGTGATCCGACGTGGCTGGCGCGGGTCTACGCGCTGACGGCGCTCCGCCAGGATACGATCTCGAGCCTCGATGCGCGCGACACGGCGACGAACGGCTACACGCTGCTCAACGCCGAACTCGCCTATACGTTCAAGCCGGGCAGCAACGACCCGCTCGATACGACGATGACCGTCGGTATCCGTGGCGACAATCTTCTGGACGACGACGTGCGCAACCACGTTTCGTTCAAGAAGGACGAGGTGCTGCAGCCCGGACGATCCTTCCGGCTGTTCGGCTCGATCAAGTTCAACTGATCCCGTGCCCCAAACGCGAACCGCCCGGCTCTGATCAGCCGGGCGGTTCGGGGCTGCCGAAGGAGAAGGCGGCCGGGGCAGACAAGGGATCGAGAGGCGACTTCACGCCGCGCGGACGAGTTCCGGCGCCGAGGGCCTGACGTGAGCGTAGGCAGCGTCGGCTGCGGCCTCGAGGGCGGCCATGGCGCTGGAGCGTCGGGGGCGGAACCAGCGCAGGCCGGTGTTCGTGAAGGCCCCTTCACCGCGTGTTTCCTGCACCATCAGGCCATCGTCCGTTCCGAGGATGTCCGCGAGGCGCGCCTCGACGACATCGGCCGTCAGATCGGTGCGTAGCATCCACACCGTGTCGAGGGGGCGCGCCCAGGCTTCACCCAGGCTCATCAGGGTGTCGGCGATGAGGGGGCGGGTCGCTTCGGGGGAGGTCAGCTCATAGGCGACAAGGAGGGTGCGGGGCATGGGGCTCTCGTGGGCGCGAGGGAGGTGATGCATTCGGCGCACTGGCTGGCGACGTGATCCGAACATAGTGAGAACATGCCGCGATTCGTGGATTTGTTCAATCTATGTTCTTTTGTTCCTCTCGATGTTCCTGTCAGGTTCCCAAGCGTCGGGGCTGCCGGTTCGTGGCTGCGTTCGTCGAGAAGGATGGCATACTCGACGACGAACCGGATGCAGCGGGCGCGCAGGAGGATCGGATGGCAGTGGTCGAGACGGAGCGGCGGGGGCAGGTGTTCATCGTGCGCATGAACCGGCCCGAGCGCCTCAATGCCCTCAATACGGAGATGCGGACGGCGCTCGCGGAAGCCTGGACGGAGTTCCGGCACGCCAGGGATCTCGAGGTCGGCATTCTCACCGGCACGGGGCGTGGCTTCTGCGCTGGCGAGGACATGAAGGAGTCGCTCGCTTCCGGAACACCCGGCGGCACCCGGCCGGCGATCTCGAACCCGTTCATGGACGGGACCCTCGAGAAGCCCGTAATCGCGGCCATCAACGGCTTCGCCATGGGCGGCGGCTTCATGCTCGTCGAGCGCACGGATCTGCGGGTCGCGGTGCCGGAAGCCGTGTTCGAAGTCAGCGAGGCCAAGCGGTGGCTGCTCGGCGGCTACAACCACGGGCATCTCGCCAACCTGCCGTATCCGATCGCCATGGAGATGGCGTTCGGATTCCGCTTCACGGCGGAGCGCTTCCATCAGCTCGGATTCATCAATCGGCTGGCGGCGGCCGATGACCTGATCCCGACGGCAGTCGGCATGGCGGAGCATCTGCTCACCCTGCCGCCGGCGTCGCGGGTCAATACCGTCCACATGATGCGGCGCATGCGACCCGAGCCGACACCGGCGCAGATGGCGCTCGCGGCCAAACTGCACGAGCACGGCGACAAGGGCGACCTGATGGAATCTCGCGCGGCGTTCGCCGAGAAGCGGGCGCCGAACTTCAAGGGATGGCACGATCCCGACGACCGTTACCGGTTGCCCGATCTCGAGTAGCCGGCGAAAGCGGAACTCGAGCTGGAATCATTCCAAACAGCGCTGATTGTCGCGAGCGCGGATCGCACGTTGACGATAGCCGGCGCTTGGTCATGTTCAGGGTCACTTCGCGCGTCAAGATTGACGATGGGCGGGGTTCGCTGTCGCCGCCTCGTCGCGTCCAAGCCAAAGGTGCAACTCCCCCGCCGATGCCGATGTCTCGCCCGATCAGGCCCTCCACGGGCTCGCTGACATGGTGGTCTGGCCTCGGCAAGAGGCTCGTCACATGGCGTTCGCGGCGTCGGTCCTCGCCCGGCTGGACGGCCGCGGTGGCGCTGATCGTCGCCGTCATGGTGCTGCCGGTCGCGACGACGCTGTTCCTGGCTCTCGGTGCGCAGGGTGACAACTGGCGGCATCTGGCGGCGACCGTCCTGCCGGCGGTGCTTCAGCAGACGATCCTCCTGATGGCCGGCGTGACAATCGTGACGATCGTGGTCGGGACGCTCTCGGCCTGGATCGTCACCATGTATCGCTTTCCGGGCCATGCGATCGTGGATCGGCTCCTCGTCCTGCCACTGGCGATGCCGACCTACATCATCGCCTATGCCTATGTGGATCTGCTCGACTTCACGGGGCCCGTGCAGAGTTCGTTGCGCGCGTTGACCGGATGGCAAAGCCCGGCCGACTACTGGTTTCCGAACGTCAGAAGCACCAGTGGCGCGATCCTGATACTGTCGAGCACGCTCTACCCCTACGTCTACCTGAGCGCGCGAGCGAGCTTCGTGCAGCAGTCGGTCTGCGTTCTGGAGGTGGCGCGAACACTCGGTCAGACCCCATGGGGATCGTTCCGGTGGGTGGCGTTGCCGCTCGCCAAGCCGGCGCTGGTCGCGGGGGTTACTCTGGCGCTGATGGAGACGTTGAACGACCTCGGCGCGGTGCAGCATCTCGGGGTGGAGACGCTATCGGCCTCGATCTACGCCACGTGGCTGCAGAGGTCCAATCTGCCTGGCGCGGCGCAGATCGCGGCCGTGGCGCTGCTGATGGTCGGGGCGCTTTTCTGGGCCGAGCGAGCATTCCGCGGCGGTGGACGCGTGCATGCGACGACCGGGCGCCTGAAGGCCATTCCGTTCGCCGATCTCAATGGCTGGGCGGCGGTGGCGGCGCTCGCCGTCTGTCTCGTGCCGGCGCTCGTCGGGTTCGGCATTCCGTTCGCCATGCTGGTTGCGAACGCCAGCCACCATCTCGCGAGCGCGCTCGAGCAGGGCTTCTGGCGGGCCGCTCTCAACAGCCTCATGCTTGCGGCCATTGCCGCCGCCGCGACCGTCGTGCTCGGTGTCGTCCTCGCCTACGCCCGGCGGGTCGCGCCCAACGCCTTCACGCGCCCCGCGGTCCGGGTCGCAGGCCTCGGCTATGCCCTTCCCGGCACCGTGCTGGCGCTCGGCCTGCTCATCCCGCTCGCGCAATTCGACAACTGGTTCGATGGCCACATGCGCGCGTTGTTCGGCATCTCGACGGGGCTTCTCATCTCGGGAACGCTGACGATGCTCGTACTCGCCTACTGCGTCCGGTTCCTCGCCGTCGCGCACGGCACGCTCGAAGCGGGGCTCGAGCGGATTTCGCCAAACCTCGATGCTGCAGCCCGTACCCTCGGGGAGAGCGCACTCTCGGCGCTACGGCGCGTGCATCTGCCGCTTCTCGTGCCGGCGCTCGCGACGGCGGGATTGCTCGTGTTCGTGGATGCGATGAAGGAACTCCCAGCCACGCTGCTGCTGCGGCCGTTCAACTTCGAGACGCTCTCGACGCACGTCTATGCGCTGGCGTCGCTGGAGCAGGTCGAAGCGGCCAGCGTCGGTGCCGTCGCCATCGTGCTCGCCGGGCTCGTGCCGGTTCTCTTGTTGCACAAGGCCGTTGCCGACGGACGGGTGGGCGGCTGAGCCCCGACCGCGTGCGAGCCGGCTGGACGAGGCGTTGTCCGGCCTTAATCTGAGCCGGAAGCGTGGCAAGGCGGGAGTTTGTCGATGGATGTGAAGATCGAGCGCGACATCGTCTTCGGTGAGGCAAGGGTCGGTTTTGGCGGAGGCCGTGGCGCGATGCGCTGCGTGCCGCTCAAGCTCGACGCCTATCTGCCGGCCGACGCGCAGCGGGTGTCGCCTCCGCGACCGGCCCTGATCATGGCCTTCGGCGGCGCCTTTCATCGTGGCTCCAAGGACAACGACGCGTTCACGGACGGCAAGGGCGCCAGCACGGCCGTGGCGGAGTATTGCCGCCGGTTCGCCGCCGAAGGGCACCCTGCGTTCTCGGTCGAGTATCGGCTGGCGCAGTCCGATCCCGACCCCGGGACGTCGCCCGTCCTCACGCGTCCGGACGAGATCCCGATGTCGCGCATCAATCCGGTGCGGTTAGAACTCGGCCTGAAGCCGGCATCGCCGCGGGAGATGGCCGGTGTTATGGAAGCCGCATTCGAGGACGTGGCCAATGCCGTGCGCTTCGTCAGGGCGAATGCCACGCGCTTCGGGGTCGATGTCGACCGGATCGTGCTCGGCGGCTTCTCGGCGGGCGGACGCTCGGCGATGTATGCCGCCTACGGCAAGCGCGTCGAGGTCGCGGCCGTCGTTTCGTTGTCGGGGCCGCTGGTGCCGGCGGACGCCGACGTGTACCTGGCCAGCGGCGGAGCGTTGCCGCCGCTCACCTTGATTTCCGGCGAGCACGATCTCGACTATGTCGTCGATTTCGTGCCGCAGATCGCAGCCAGGTTTCGCGCCGCCGGACGTCCTGTCGAGCCTGTTCTCGTGCCGGGTGGCACTCATTTCTATTCCGCAGAGGCGCGGACCGCCGACGGGAGGACGGTCGTCGATGTGATCCGGGATGTCCTCGCCCGGGTCGCCGATCGACCGCGTCAGACGGCGAGGTAGCGCTCCGCGATCGAGGGATCGGCGGCGAGGTCGGCAATGGTGCCCGTGAAGCGCTTCGCGCCGGTCTCGATGATCAACAACCTGTCGGCGAAATCGCGCACGAAGGCGAGGTTCTGCTCGGAGACAACCAGCGCAATCCCGCGAGACTTGAGCATCCCGACCGCCTCGGCAATGCGCTCCAGGATGACCGGCGCCAGACCTTCCGACGGCTCGTCGAGAAGCAGCAGGCGCGGATTGCCCATCAGGGTGCGGGCTATGGCCAGCATCTGCTGCTCGCCGCCCGAGAGGTAGCCCGCCCGACGCTCGCGAATGGCCGCCAGTGGCGGGAACAACTCCCAGATCTCGGCTTCGGACCACGCATGCCCGTCGCGCGGCGGCAGTCGTCCTACGGCCATGTTCTCTGTAACCGTAAGGCCCGCAAAGATGCGCCGGTCCTCGGGCACATAGCCGATGCCGGCGGCGGCGATCCGGTGGGTCGGCCAATCATCGATACCTTGGCCGTCGAAGACGATGCGGCCCCGGCGCTCCACCTCGAGGCCCATCACCGATTTGAGCGTGGTCGACTTGCCGGCGCCGTTACGGCCGAGCAGGACCAGCGCCTCGCCGCGCGCTACGGTCAGGTCGAGATCGTGGACAACCGTGGCGCGCCCGTAGGAAGCCGAAAGGCCGTCAATTTCGAGAAGGGGGCGTGCAGCGCGCTCCGCCGCGGCGTCCGTACTTGCCGATCGGCTCATGGTGCGGCGGCCTTTCCGAGATAGACCTCGCGGACCAGGGGATCGCGGCGGATCGCTTCCGGCGTGCCGGTCGCAACAAGTTCGCCGGCGCTCATGACGAAGATGCGCGTGGCATGACGGAAGACCACGCTCATGTCGTGCTCGGTGAAGAGAATGGCGGCGCCGCGAGCCTTGCAGACGCGGACGGCGAGCGTCATCAAAGCTTCGCGCTCGGCCGCCGCCATGCCAGCCGTCGGCTCGTCCATGAGCAGGAGCGACGGCGCGTTCGCGAGCGCCATAGCCAGCTCGACGCGCTTCAGGTCGCCATAGGCCAAGGTGCCGGCGAGCAGGTCCGCCATGCCGGTCAGGCCGACGTCGGCGAGGAGGGCATCCGTCGCCGACCCGGAGAGTGAAGCTGGTCGCTGCAGGCTCCAGAAGTGCGGCGCGAGCGCCATGACGCCGATCGCGACATTCTCGCGAACGGTCATGGAGGGGAACGTCGCCGTTATCTGGAACGTGCGCGCGACGCCGCCCCGCCACAGGGCGCGCGGGTCCCGGCCGGTGACGTCCGTGCCGGCGACGAGAACACGACCGGAGTCGGGCGTGAGCTGGCCGTTGACGAGATTGAACGTCGTCGTCTTGCCGGCACCGTTCGGGCCGATGAGCGCCGTTACCTCGCCGGTTGCGACGTGGAAACTCACGTCGTGTACAGCGCGAAACCCGCCGAAGGATTTCGACAGATGCTCGACGGCAAGAGCGTGGGGCGCGGTCATTGCCGGTCTCCACGCGCGCGCCAGCGTTCGAAGGTGCCCACGATCCCGTGCGGGAAGATCAGCGTCAGCGTGATGATGGCGGCGCCGAGGACAGCCTGCCAATAGTCGGTCGTTCGGGTCAGCCAATCGGCGAGCAGCGTGAAGACCAGCGCCCCCACGATGGGGCCGGCGAGGGTCTCGAAGCCGCCGAGGAGCACCATCACGAGCGCGTCGACGGAGCGGGGAATGGCAAGGACGTCAGGCGACAGTGAGCCTTTCGAGAAGACGAAGATCGCGCCGGCCAGTCCCGCGATGGCGCCGGAGAGGATGAAGGCCGACCAGCGCAGCGCCAGAGTGTCGAAGCCGGACGCCTCGGCGCGCCGGGGGTTGTCACGCGTGGCGCGCAACGCGTAGCCGAACGGGCTGTGCGCAAGGCGCCAGAGAAGGCCGAGCGTCACCGCGGCCGTCAACATTGCAAACAGGAAGTAGGTCGTCTTCGACGCCAGGGGCCCCGGGGGCCAGACGCCGACGAGGCCGTTCGAGCCGCCGGTGACGCCGTCCCACTGGAAGGCAATCGCCCACAGGATCTGGGCGAAGGCGAGGGTCAGCATGGCGAGCGAGATGCCCGATGTGCGGACGGCCAATCGGCCGATCAGGGCGGCGAGCCCGGTCGCAAGGATGAGGCCCGACGCCACCGACACGGCGAACGGCGCGCCGGCGAGCGCGGCCAGCGCGGCGCCATAGGCTCCTGCCCCGAAATAGGCGGCGTGTCCGAAGCTCGCCATGCCGGCCCAGCCCATCAGGATGGCGAGACTCGAGGCTAACAGCGCGAATACGGCGATGTCGGTCAGCAGGACCAGCGCATAGCGATCGGCGAACAGCGGCAGCGCCAGCATGGCGACAAGACCGAGGCCGGCGGCCATCCAGAAGCCCCGGGCCGGCTCCGGGAGTGGCGCGTGGACATGGGCGGCACCGCGCTGCGCCGGTGGCTCACTGCCGAGCAGTCCATGGGGACGCAGAACGAGGACGGTGGCCAGCACCAGGAACTCGGCCACCAATGTCAGCTTGGTGAAGGAGACGACCGTACCGAACACATTCACGGTGCCGAGACCGATGCACCACGCCTTGATTACCGAGATGATCACGGCGGCGAGGTAGGCGCCCGGGATACTGCCGAGGCCGCCGACGACCGTGACGACAAAGACGTCCGCGATGATCGAGAGATCCATGCCGAGGCTCGCCGGCTCCCGAGGAAGCGCCAGTGCGCCCGCGAGGCCCGCCAGGCCGGCGCCGAGCGCCAGCACGCTCGTGAACAGGCGCGCCTGGTCGATGCCGAGTGCTGCAGCCATCCCACGGTCCTCGGTCGCGGCACGAACGCGGAGGCCCCAGGCGGTGCGGCGCAGGAGCCACCAGATGGCCGCGAGCATGGCTGGGCCGAGCAGGATCAGGAACACGTCGTAGAGCGGCAGGCGCTTCCCGAAGATCGAGATGCTGCCCGTGAGGCCCGGTGCGCGGGCGCCGAGAATGTCCTCCGGTCCCCAGATGAAGAGCGTCGCGTCCTTGATGAGCAGGACGACACCGAACGTCGCGACGAGTTGCAAGAGTTCCGGCGCGCGATAGATGCGGCGCAGGATCGTCAGCTCCATGACGAGCCCGATCGCCGCCACCGCCAGCGCCGCGCCTGCGACCGCGCCCCAGAACCCAAGGATGCCGCCGCCGAGCCACACGTTGATGCTGACCGCCATGTAGGCGCCCAGCATGTAGAACGAGCCGTGAGCGAAATTGACGATGCGCGTGACGCCGAAGATCAACGACAGGCCGAGCGCCACGAGGAACAGCAGCGATGCGCTCGCGAGGCCGTTCAGCGTCTGTATGAGCAGCGAAGCGAGCATCGGCGGGCGTCACCCGGTTCGTTCGGAGGAAGCGGCGGAGGCCGGTGCGACGTGAGGGCGGACCGTGTGCTGGCCCGCCCTCCCTGCATGCGATGTGTTGAAAACGGTCGGCAGCCTACTGCGGCCGACGCTTGCGCACTTCGTCGTCCGGCGGCAGGTGCTTTTCGCCGGGCTCGTAGCGCCAGTCCACCATCACGCCGCGGCCGTCCTTGACCGCCGTCCGGCCCACGTAGGCACCCATGGTCGACTGATGATCGAGCGCCCGATAGGTGACGCGACCAAACGGCGTGTCGACCTCGAGGCCGGCCATGGCGGCGCGCACCTTTTCGGTTTCCGGCGAGCCGGCCTTGGCGATTGCGGCCGCGACGCTCTTCAGGGCGGCGTAACCGACCACCGAGCCGAGGCGCGGATAGTCGTTCCAGCGCGCCCGGTAGGCGGCGAGGAACTTGTCGTGCTCCGGCGTCTTGATCTGGTCCCACGGATAGCCCGTCACGTACCAGCCGACCGGCGCCTCGTCCTTCAGCGGGTCCAGATACTCGGGCTCTCCACCCAGAAGCGAGAACACGGTGACGCCGTTGAAGATGCCGCGTGTCGTTCCTTCGCGGACGAACTTCTGCAGGTCGGGTCCGAACGTCACGTTGAAGATGGCGTCGGGTTTGGCGTCGGCGATCGCCTGCGTCACGGCACCAGCCTCGATCTTGCCGAGAGGGGGCGCCTGCTCGGCCACGAACTCGACGCCGGGCTGGCGTGCCTGCATCAGGGCCTTGAACGATGCCACGGCCGACTGGCCGTATTCGTAGTTCGGGTAGACGAGGGCCCAACGCTTCTTGCCGAGCTTCACGGCTTCCTCGACGAGCATGCTCACCTGCATGTAGGTCGAAGCGCGCAGACGGAACGTGTAGGGGTTGCCGCTTTCCCAGACCAACTTGTCGGTCAACGGCTCGGAGGCGATGAACACGACCTTCTGCTGGTTGGCGAAGCTCGCCACCGCGAGGCCGACGTGAGACAGGAAGCCGCCCGTCAGCAGGGCGACCTTCTCGCGCGAGACCAGCTCCTCGGCCACGCGCACGGCGTCGCCCGGCGAGGCGTTGTCGTCGCGGCTCACGACCTCGAGCTTGCGGCCAACGACGCCGCCTGCCGCGTTGATCTCCTCGACTGCCAGTTCCCAGCCCTTCTTGTATGGCTCGAGGAAGGCCGGGATGGCCTTGTAGCTGTTCAGCTCACCGACCCGGATCGGCTCCTGAGCTGCGACCCGGTCCGGCAGAAGGCTCGCCGTGGCCAGCGACGCCGCGACGGCCAGTCCGAGAAGGCCAGGGAACGAACGTTTCATCAACAGGCTCCTTCAGCGCGTTCGAGATGGAAAGCCTAACACCCTGATGCCGCCCCGTCGCCCCCTCTCCGGCGAGCCATGTCGTGACATGCTCCAGGGAATGCGAAATATGCCGTGCTGGCGCGACTGCAAGGTGCGCGATAAGCAACGTGTGAAAAAAAACTCGGGATGAAACGCACATGACGACCTCGCCAGATCCGGCATCGAAACCGGTCGATACCTATCGCCTGAGACTGCCCGGCCCCATCGCCGTCCCCGAGCGGGTGCGTCAGGCGATCGCGCGCCCCGTGCTCAGCCATCGGGGGCCGGAGTTCCGGCAGATCTGGGCGCGTACCATCGAGATGCTGCAGCCGCTCGCGGGCACGACGCAGCCGGTGCACGTGCTGGCGACCAGCGGTACGGGCGTGATGGAAGCCGCGCTCCTCAACATCGTCACGCCGGGTGACCGGTTGCTCATCGTCAACAACGGCCAATGGGGTGAGCGGTTCGCGACCATCGGCAAGGTGATGGGCGCCGTCATCGATACCATCGACGCTGACTGGGGCGAGACCGTCGCGCCGGATGTGATCGAGAAGCGCCTCGGCGCCCATGACTACCGGGCGCTGATCGTCGTGCACAACGAGAGCTCGACCGGTGTCGTCGGCGATCTCGAGGCGGCCGGCCGACTTGTGCGCAACCGGCCGACACTGCTCGTCACGGATACGGTCTCAGGGCTCGGCGGCATGGACGTGCAGATGGATGCCTGGGGCGTCGACGTGCTCGTCTCGGGTTCGCAGAAGGCGCTCATGTGTCCGCCGGGGCTCGGAGTGATCGCGGCCAGCGAGAAAGCCTGGGACGTGATCCGGCGCGACAACGGGCAACCGCGTTTCTTCTTCGATCTCAGGAAGGCGCGGGACAGTTTCGACAAGGGCGAGTCCACGTTCACGCCGGCCATCTCGTTGGTTTATGGGTTGGAGACCGCGCTCTCCATGATCCACGAGGAGGGGTTGGCGAACGTCTTCTCACGCTATCGCCGTCTCGCGCGTGGCCTGAAGGCGGGCGCAAAAGCCATCGGGCTGCAAAACTTCGCGAAAGCGCCGGCGCAGTCGAACACGGTCGCCTGCTTCCATGTGCCGGAGGGGCTCGATGGGACCCGCCTCATCCGACGCCTCAACGAGAAGCACCGGACGATCATCGCCGGCGCGCGGAACCGTCTGCAGGGCAAGATGATCCGCCTCGGCACCATGGGCGCGATCGACGAGGGGGATATTCTCACGGATCTGCTGCACATCGAGGACGTGCTGGCCGAACTCGGCCACGGGTTCGAGCGTGGCGCGGCCGTCGCGGCCGCCGCGAGCGCTTTCAGGAGCGCCTGACGTCGTCGCTGGAGCCGCCAACCGGACTCGGTGCAACGTCCGGTGCTTCTTGCTTTGGCCGGACTTAGTGCAGAGTCCTGCCGGGGGGCGTCCACGTCGCTGCGGCCTCGAACGGGTCCTTCGCCGTCGATGTCGGCTGATAGCCCTCGACCGTTCGGGAGAGCATCTGCTGGATCGCCTCCAGGCTTCCACTTTCGAGCTGCATGGCTGCTTCGAGCTTGGCCAGCTCCCGCTCGAGGTCGGCCGTCGGCAGAAACGGCTCGTTGTTGCGGCGAATGCGCGGATGTTCCGTGTCGGTCGTGCGCTCCTCGTCGATGAGCAACTCCTCGTAAAGCTTCTCGCCGGGCCGAAGACCCACGTACTTGATCGCCACGTCACCGAGCGGATTGTTTTCGTCTCGTACCTCTAGCCCCATCATGCGGATCATGGTGCGGGCGAGGTCGTCGATGCGCACCGGCTCTCCCATGTCGAGTACGAATACCTCGCCACCCTGGGCCATGGCTCCGGCCTGGATGACCAGCGTGGCGGCCTCCGGGATCGACATGAAGTAGCGGATGACGTCGCGGTGGGTGACGGTGACCGGCCCGCCGTCCTGGATCTGCCGCCGGAAACGCCGAACCACCGAGCCGGAGCTGTCCAGCACGTTGCCGAAGCGGACCATGGTCAGGACCGTGCGCGGGCGATGCGCCGCCGCCGCCTGGAACACGAGTTCCGCCAGCCGCTTGCTGGCGCCCATGATGTTGGTCGGGCGCACGGCCTTGTCGGTCGAAATGAGGACGACACGTTCGACGCCCGTCCGGAGGGCTGCGCGCGCCAGCGCAAGCGTGCCGAAGGTGTTGTTGCGCAGACCCGCGACGGGGTTCGATTCCACGATCGGGACGTGCTTGTAGGCTGCGGCATGGAAGATCGTTTCCACGCCATGGGCGCGGATCGTTCGCTCGAGCAGTTCGCCATCGGTCACGGTACCGAGGATGCCGACGATCTCTGGGCGGGCCGTCGCCGGACGCCGCGTCGTGCTGTCGTCGTTCTCGTCCGTCGTGGCGTCGAGGCGGGACAGCAGGTCACGCAGCTCGGTCTCGATCTCGTAGAGGGCGGCCTCGGATATCTCTACTAGAACCAGCCGCGCCGGCTTTTGCCGCAACACCTGGCGCGTGATCTCGCTGCCGATCGTGCCGCCCGCCCCGGTGACCATGACCGATTTCCCCGTAATGGCGCGTGACAGCAACTCCGGATCGGGGGGCACTGGATCACGGGCTAGCAGATCGTCGACGTCGATCGGGCGGAGGTCACTGACAGAGACCCGGCCCGACGCGATATCGCCCATGGCGGGCATCGTCTTCACGCGCACGGGATGCTCCGCAAGCCTACGGATGATCTCCTGGCGCTCCCGTCGCTGGCGACGCGGCAAGGCCAGCAGGACTTCCTTCACGGCATCCCGTTCGACGAAGCGCGGCAGCTTGTCGACGCGATAGACCTTCAAGCCGGCGACCTGCTGGCCGATCAAGTTGGGGGTGTCGTCGATGAAGCCCATCGGCTCGTGCTCGCCGGTGCGCCGGATGGCTTCGAGAAGTGCCACACCTTCCGAGCCTGCGCCGTAGATGATGACCCGCGTCTTGTCGGGCAGGCGCTGCGATACGCCGTCGTTGTTCGCCAGCAGGAGGGCCGCGATCTCGCGGCTGGCGGAGACGAACAGGCCCCCTATCAGCGGGTACAGGAACACGACCGAGCGCGGGACCCAGATCTCCGGGTCGCCGGTGCCGACGGCCATCAGCACGACGACCGACCAGACGAGGGCGGATAGGCCGACGCCGGCGAAGATCCGAAGAGCGCCACGATAGCCGAGGAAGCGTGTGACGAGACGATAAAGGCCAAGGAAATGGAATGCCGCCACGCCGGCCAGTGGCGCGGCGAGGACAACGGCGGTCAGGATTGCATTTGGGGGAACGTAGATCTCGGTGAGGCGCAAGCTGAAGGCGAGCCAGACGGCGAGCGACAGGAGAACGAAATCGTTCAGCATCAGAATCGCACGCTTCACCGAGCGCGTCTGGCCGAGCAGCCAGTTGCGCGTCTCGCGAGAACGCGATTCCATATCCTTCAGAGCGATCACGGCTCACCCCCCGTTGGCCCCACAGCCACGGCTCACGTCATGCTGACGGTCCCTCTTGGTAGGGGTTTCCCGGTGCCCCCACAACCGACACCGAGCTGCTGTCCACGTCGCAGTGCCGCCTACTGGGTCGTGTAGCACCCCTCGACGAGACCCGTCTCACCCGGCGCGCGCGACAGAAGCAGACGGGACTTCCGCGCGGTCTGGATGCGGTAATCCCGGCAGACCGTGGCACCGGAGCCGAGTTCCACCTTGCCGATGGGGACTTTCCTGTCCTCGAAGTCGAAGATCAGAGACACGCTCTTTGCCGGCGCGCAGACGCAGACCCGATAAAGGGCGGGCGTCGGCACGTTGCTCGGCACGATCTCGAGCAGCACCGTGTCGCTGGCGTCGGCCTCGATGCGCCACGGGTAGCAAGGCGAGCTCTGGATCGTGCAGGCGGCTTCGACAGCAGTGGCCATGGATCCGAGCGCGATGGCTCCGACGGCCAGAAGTCGACGAACAGTCATGTCAAACTCCACGGTTCCGGGACCGCCGCCAGCCCCACGTGCCGCCCTCTCGACAGTCAATCTCACATGATGTGGGGGCCGCGTTCCAGGATTTCGATCGACACGCCCTCCGGACCTTCGATGAACGCGATGCGAATGCCGGGGCGGATCGTCTCCGGGCCGCGGGTGAACCTGGCGCCCTTGGCCTTGAGCTCCGCGCAGACCTTGTCGATGTCCTTGACCGACAATCCGAAGTGGTCGAGCCCCTGATGCGGGTGCGACGGGCCGGCGCCAGCTTTCGGATCGCCGCTCACGTCGAGAATGAAGATATCGCCACCGCCGAGCTTCAGATCGAGGCGGGGCTTGCCACCCTGCATGGTGCGGACGATCTCGGCGCCGAACATGTCGGCGTAGAATTTGGCCGTCGCTTCGGGATCGCGGGTGAAGAGGTGGATGTGATCGAATGTGAATGCGGTCATGGCGTCAGTCCTCGATCGAGCCTCGTGGAGGCCGGGTTGGGATGGCTTTTCAGATGGCACCTGAATTTCGCAGGGCTTCGATCTCGTCCGGGCCGAGGCCGAGCCAGCCGCCGTAGACGTCGTCGTTGTGCTGGCCGACCCTGGGGCTCGGTGTCGTCTCGACCTTGTCCGCGCCGTGGAACCGCAAGGGGCTCGTCGGCACGGTGATGCGGCCAAGCTCAGGGTGGTCGATCTCCTCGAGCATGCCGCGCTCGTGCATGTGACGATCGCCCATCACTTCCTTCAGATTGCGAACGGGGGCCGACGGTACGCGATGGCGCTTCAGGATCGCGATCGCCTCGTCGCGTGGCACGGTGCGGCTCCAACCTTCGACGATGGCGTCGACGTCGGCCATGTGCTTGACGCGCAGCGCATTCGAGGCGAAGCGCGGATCGTCCTGCAGGTCAGTGCGGCCGATCGCCGTCAGGATGTTCTGCCAGTGATCCTCGGTGACGGTGATGATGGCGATGTGGCCGTCCGACGTCGCGTAGACATTGTATGGAGAGATCGCCAATCCGCCGTGGCGATTGCCCGTGCGCGGCGGCATCTCGCCCTTGCGGTTGTAAAGAAACGACAGATTGGAGGCGAGGGCGGGGTAGACCGCCTCCTGCATCGCCACCTCGACGAGACGCCCCCGGCCGGTCACGGCGCGGTCGTAGAGGGCCGTCATCACGGCTGCATAGAGATGGATGCCGCTCATGAAATCGACGATGGCCGGACCGGCCTTCACCGGAGGCCCGTCGGGAAAGCCGGTGATGCTCATGATGCCTGAGGCTGCCTGCACCGTGAGGTCCATGGCAAGGTTGTCGCGGTCGGGGCCGTCGAGCCCATAGCCGGTGCCGGACGCATAGATCAGCCGGGGGTTGATCCCCCGCAGCACGTCCCAGCCGAGGCCGAGGCGGTCCATGACGCCCGGCGCGAAGTTCTCGAGCAGCACGTCGGCCTTCGCCACCATGCGCTTCAGGAGCGCGGCGCCGTCGGGATGCTTGAGGTCGAGCGAGACGCCAGACTTGTTGGAGTTGAGCATGGCGAACGGGAACGTAGCGCTCATGCCGACCTGGGCCCGCAGCCGCGCCGGCTCGCCGCGGCGGGGCTCCACCTTGATCACGCGGGCGCCGGCCTTTGCCATCAGCAGGGTCGCGTAGGGGCCCTGGTAAATCTGGCCGAGGTCGATGACCGTTACACCAGCGAGCGGCAGGTCCGGGCGCGTGCCGCGGTCGTCTGACATGGGAGGTCCTGCATGGTTCTGGCGCATGGCCGTCGGAGCGGGTGGCCCAAGTCAACGGTACCCGGCCGAGGCTGTAAAGTGTCTTCGCCGGGGGAGCCCGGCGCCGCGTCATTCACACCACGGGCGGTGGGCTTCACACGACTGGCACATACGGATAGTATTGCGTCGTGGGACAAAGCGATCCGAGTGCGATTCGGACAGGTAACTGTCAGGACTGCTGTCTCGTGAGCATGCACGCTACATCTGCGAAGAACTCTCCGGCTCTGGTGCTGAACGCAGATTTCAGGCCGCTGAGCTATTATCCGCTCTCGTTATGGAGCTGGCAGGAAACGGTGAAGGCCGTGTTCCTGGACAGGGTCAATATCGTCTCCGAATACGACCGCACCGTGCACAGTCCGTCTTTCGAGATGCGGCTGCCGAGCGTGGTGTCCCTCAAGACCTACGTGAAACCAGCTCTCTACCCAGCCTTCACGCGTTTCAACGTGTTCCTTCGTGACAAGTTCGCCTGCCAGTACTGCGGGTGCCGAAGCGAGCTGACGTTCGACCATCTCATCCCTAGATCCCGGGGTGGACAGACGCGCTGGGACAACGTCGTTACGGCCTGTGCGCCGTGCAATCTGGCCAAGGGCGGGTTGATGCCGGAGCATGCGGGCATGCGGCCGATGCAGTGGCCCTATCGGCCGACCGTGTTCGAACTGCATCGCAACGGCCGGCTGTTTCCGCCGAACTACCTGCACGAGAGCTGGCTCGACTACCTCTACTGGGACACCGAACTCGAGCCTTGATCTGGCTTCGTTCCATGGCCCGAGCCGTCAGTCGCGCTCGAACCGGGACGTATAGTCCTCGGCGAGGGCGGGGTTCTGTTGTGCCTTGTCGAGCACACAGTTACCGACGACCAGCGTCTCCATGCCCGTACCCATGAAGCAGCGGAATGCGTCCTCGGGTGAGGCGACGATGGGCTCGCCGCGCACGTTGAAAGACGTGTTGACGAGCATCGGGCAACCTGTTCGGGAGCGGAACGTGTCCAGGAGCGCATGGTAGCGGGGATTGGTCTCGCGATGGACCGTCTGGATGCGGGCCGAATAATCCACGTGGGTGACGGCCGGGACGCTCGAGCGCGGCACATTGAGCTTGTCGATGCCGAACCTTGACGCCTCGTCGCCCGTCATGGCGCGGCGGTGATCCTTCGCCACGTCGGCGACCATCAGCATGTAGGGCGATGGGGCGTCGATCTCGAACCAGTCCGCCGCGTGCTCGGCCATCACCGAGGGAGCGAAGGGCCGGAAGCTCTCGCGGAACTTGATCTTCAGGTTCAGCGTCCGCTGCATCTCGGGATTGCGGGGATCGCCAAGGATCGAACGGGCGCCGAGGGCCCGGGGGCCGAATTCCATGCGCCCCTGGAACCAGCCGACGGCATGGCCCCGCTCGAGTGCCGACGACGTGGCCTCGAGCGTGTCGTTGTCGCCGAGCGCGCGGAACACAGCGCCACAACGGGTCAGGCGTGTCTCGATATCCGCCTGGGTGAAGGCCGGGCCGAGATAGGCGCCCGACATGCTGTCGAGCCCTGAATCGACGATGCGTTCGCGGCCGGCGTGCAGGTGGTACGCCGCATAGGCCGCGCCGAGCGCGCCACCGGCGTCGCCGGCGGCCGGCTGAACCCAGACCTTCTCGAAGGCACCGTCGCGGAGCACCTTGCCGTTGGCGACGCAGTTCAGCGCCACGCCGCCGGCGAGGCAGAGGTTCGGAATGCGGTATGTGGCGGCAAGGTTGCGCGTGATGCGCAGCACGATCTCCTCGGTGACCGCCTGGATAGAGGCGGCGAGGTCCATGTCGCGCTGCGTGAGGGGGGCATCGGGATGCCGAGGAGGCGCGCCAAAGAGATCGTGGAAGCGGCGCGACGTCATCGTCAGGCCGGTCGTGTAGTCGAAATAGCGCTGATCGAGCCAGAACGAGCCGTCGGGGCGAACCTGCACGATCTTCTCGAGGATCAGGTCCTTGAAGCGGGGCTCGCCGTAGGGCGCGAGGCCCATCACCTTGTACTCGCCGGAGTTGACCTTGAAGCCGGTGTAGTAGGTGAACGCCGAATAGAGCAGCCCAAGGGAGTGGGGCCAGCGGATTTCGCGGACCGTCTCCAGCCGATTGCCGCGGCCGATGGTTACCGACGTCGTCGCCCATTCGCCGACGCCGTCCATGGTCAGGACGACGGCCTCCTCGAACGGCGACGGAAAAAACGCTGAGGCCGCGTGGCTCTGGTGGTGGCCGGCGAACAGCAGCTTCGGCTCGATGTCGCCCGACGGGGAAAACGGGGCAAGCTCCCGGGCGATCGCCGCCTTCTGGAACAGCTTGTCCTTCAGCCAGACGGGCATCGCCTTTCGGAACTGGGAAAACCCTGATGGCGCCCGAGCCAGATAAGTCTCGAGAAGGCGTTCGAACTTCAGCAGAGGTTTCTCGAAGAAGACGACATGATCGACGGCATCGAGATCGATGCCGCCTTCGGCGAGGCAATAGCGGATGGCGTGCTCCGGAAAGCTCTGGTCGTGCTTGATCCGGGTGAACCGCTCCTCCTGCGCCGCTGCGACCGGCCGACCGTCGACGAGCAGGGCGGCAGCACTGTCATGATAAAATGCCGAGATGCCGAGGATGCGCATGGCGGAGGTCTCCGGGCCGTTGGGCGGTCGAGGTCGGGGACGGCCGGCGTCGGGGGAGCCGGCCGTTCGAGGTCAAAACACCGTGTAGATGAACGGCGCCACGGCCGAGCCCTTGGCCAGAACCAGCAGTCCGCCGACCAGCGCCAGCGATCCGATGACCGGCGCCAGCCACCATTTGCGGCGGGCGGTCATGTAGAGGCTCAGCTCTCGGAACAGGGCAAGCATGGGAACTCCTCTTTCTTCGTCTCGGGCTGCCCGCGAGGCCGCGCTCAGAACTGGCGTTTCATGTCGTCGGGGCCGAAAGAGATCTCGGGAACGATCCAGAATGTCTCTTCGGCGCCGGTCGGGCTCTGGCGCAGCGGGTCGTTGCGAAACTGCATGGCGATCCCGAACGGAACGATGGTCAGGCAGTAGACGACGAACATGACCACCGGACTGACGATCCGTCCGAGTGCGTGACCAAAGGCCATCCAGGCGCGATTGAGGGGTCTCAGCGTCAGTGGGGCCGACAGCGACAGCGCCGACAGGACGAGCGACAGGCCGAGGGCGACACCCGCCACAGCGATGTCGGCACGAAACAGGATCGCCGCGATCAGGAGGGCCGTCGCAAGCACGAGCCCGGTCGAGCGATCGGAGGGGAGAGGGGCTGCCTTTTCGTCGAGCCGCTCATGGAAGTTCTGGTTCATCTCACTCTCCTCGTCACGTAAGGGCCGACGTTGACCGTTCAGCCATGCCCGGGGTATATGAAGGCCCAAGTCACGACGCCCCTGGGCTCACTCCCACGGGCGTTAAGTGCGTTTGGGTGGATGCCGCGTCCCGAAACGGGTCCGATCAGCGACGCCCTCGCGCACCACGCAACGCAAGGTTCGTACCAGGAACGGAGCCAGGAATGCCCAATACCAAATCGGCGAAGCGCGCGGAGCGCGTCACTCTTCGCCGCACCGAGGTCAACAAGGCGCGCCGGTCGCGCATGAGGACCATGGTTCGCTCGGTCGAAGAGGCCCTCGAGGCGGGCAACACCGAGGCGGCCGCTGCTGCTCTCAAGTTGGCGGAGCCGGAGCTGATGCGGTCGGCAGGCAAGGGAATCGTCCACAAGCGCACAGCAGCCCGCAAGGTGTCGCGGCTGACGAAGCGCGTCAAAGCGCTGGGATCGGCTGGCCAGGCCTCAGCCTGAGGCATGTGATCGAACTGTCATGTGTTCGTGTTCTGGACTCCACTATGACCAGAGCCGGGTGGGTGGCGAAAGATCCTCGAAAGTCGTTGATCAGCAATGTGAAAGACGAGACTCGCCCCCCTCTCTGACGCCTTCGGGACGAGAAGGCAGACAGTCGCCACAAACCAAAACGTGATTCAAGGGCGCCCTTTTGCGGCGCCCTTTTTCGTGTCTCGGCGGGCTCGGTAAGTCCCCGGAGACGAAAGGTTTCTCCACATCCTCGGCACCGGATCGATGCTCGATGCACAAGCGACCGCCTGTCGCATGGCGCAGCCTGATCCGCTTCCAACTGATTTGCGAGCGGCTTGGCAGGTGGTTAAGACTTGGTTAAGGTGCAGCCCATGGTCGAGAGCGCGTGCGGCGCTGAATATCTGTAATCGACCTGTGTTCGTATCGCGTGTGGGCTTTGTTCGACCCACTTTGTACCCCGAGTAGCGTCGACCGCGTGAAGCTCCCGTGTGTCCTGTTTCGGCAGGCCAGAAGGGGCTGGCGAGGTGCTGTGCCGCTTCGGGACGTCGTGCGTCGTGGCATAGGTCAGTGAGGAGGATGTGAGTGTGAGGGTCGATGCGTCCGGAGCCGCCGAGAACGTATCCGTCGAGGATACCTGGAAGCGACTTTCCGAGAACACCCAAGCTGTTCTGATCGATGTGCGGACACGAGCAGAATGGTCCTACGTGGGGGTTCCCGATCTGACGCCGATCGGCAAGCAGACCTTGCTCGTCGAATGGCAGACATTTCCTGACGGCCGGCCAAACCCGGCTTTCGTCGCGGAATTGTCGCGCCTGCTGGACGAAACCGGCACGAGCAAGGATGCGGACCTCTACTTTATCTGCCGGTCCGGCGCCCGCAGTCAGATGGCTGCACAAGCCATGATGAAAGCGGGCTACGCGAGCTGCTTCAACGTCGCCGAGGGGTTTGAGGGACCTCTCGACGAGGCGCGGCATCGCGGACAACGGGCTGGCTGGCAAGCCCAGGGGCTGCCCTGGGTCCAGAGCTGAGGCGAAGGAGGTATTGCGTAAGCCGATATGACACGCGCCGGCGTGGTGGCCGGCAGAACGGGGCGTCCGTGCGAGGGCAATGGACGGCCCCGATTGTAATGCGGGGACTGACACAATGACGGATGACAGGGAATTCGCGCCGCGCTCGGCTGAGCGCGAGGCGGACCGGACGGGGTATATGCCGGCGCGGGATACGGCGCCGTTCGAAGCCGAGAGGACGATTGCGAGCGGGGCACTCGCGGGCGTCGTATCGGGCACGATGGACGTCAGGCGGCCAGGGCCGCTGCAAAACACCGAACTCACGCGCAAAGGCGCAAAAGTCAAAGCAGCACTGCGCGCCCGACTTGGCGAGGACGTCTTCTCGAGCTGGTTCGTTGCACTCGAGTTTCAGGCTTTCGACGGTGAGGTCCTGAAAGTCACCGTGCCGGTGAAGTTCCTCCGCAACTGGATACAGACACACTATTCCGATGCCCTCATGGCATGTGCGCAGCCGGAATTCCCGGGTTTGCGTCAGGTCGACGTGCTTTTGCGAGAGCCGGCGGCTCCCGTGAACCGGCCGAGTGTGAGCGTGGTGCGTCCCACTCAGGCTGAGCCCCAGCGGGGGCAATCCGACGCCGCAAACGCTCACGAGCGGGCGCCGGTCCTGCCCCCGGCCTCCGGGCCACGGCAGATGGTCAACGGCCTCGAAGGCTCGCCTCTCGATCCGCGCTATACTTTCGACAGCTTCGTCGTCGGTCCTGCGAACCGGATGGCGCATGCGGGTGCCGTGCAGGTGGCGGAAACAGTCTTCGCCGAGCATCGCGGCTTCAATCCGCTGTTCCTGCATTCGAGCGTCGGCCACGGTAAGTCACACCTCCTGCACGCCATCGCCTGGGAGGCGCGCCGGCGGACTCCCAATGCCAAGGTGCTCTATCTCACCGCCGAGCGGTTCCGGTTCACCTTCGTCGAGGCGCTGAAAGCGCAGGACGCGATGGCCTTCAAGGATCGCTTCCGCTCGATCGATATGCTGCTCATCGACGATCTCGAGTTCATGACCGGGGAGAAGACCGAACTCGAGTTCGATCACATCATCAACATGCTGCTCGACAGTGGCCGGCAACTGGTGGTCGCTTCGGCGCGGCCGCCAGCGCAGCTGGCGCGTCTCAACGACCGGATGCGCTCGCGTCTCCAGCGTGGTCTCGTGACCGAGATCGGCGCCATGGATCTCGATCTCAGGATGCGGGTCGTCGAGCGCCGCGTCCAGGAGAAGCGGGCCGCCGATCCGTCCTTCGAGATCCCGCGGGACGTGATCAGCCTGATCGCGGAGAAGCTCACGGAGAGCGGGCGCGAACTCGAGGGCGCCGTGACGCGGCTCTATGCCCAGTGGCAGTTGATGCGCACGCCCGTGACCGCCGAAACGACCGAGCTTCTGCTACGCGACCTCGTCAGCAACGGCGAGCCGCGGCGGATCCGGATCGAGGATATCTTGCGGATCGTGTCGCGCCACTATGGCGTGTCGAAGAACGACATCCTGTCGGAGCGGCGGCATCGCTCGGTGGTCTGGCCGCGCCAGATCGGCATGTACCTCGCCAAACAGATGACGGCGCGTTCGCTCCCGGAAATCGGCCGGCGCTTCGGTAATCGAGACCATACAACTGTCCTGCATGCGATCCGCAAGATCGAAGGACAGGTGAATGCGAACGTACAGCTGAAAGACGAGATCGAGGAGCTGAAAAAACAGCTCGGGCCGGATTTCGCCTCCCTGCGCTGAGCTTCAGCAACAGACGCGCGACGACGTGATCGGGGGCGGGCCAGGCGATGGCCCGCCCTCGGCGTTCCTGAAATCGTGAGGGCGACGACGTGGCTCCGCCATTGAACGTTGCGGCATAAATCACGATCATGTTGCAGACAGATCGGCACGATATTCCGGTGATCCGCGCTCGAGGCAGTCCGACATGACGAACGATCCGATTTCGAATGGACCTACCGGGACGCGTGTCGCCAACCTGGTCGGCGCCCGAGCGGGCGGCGCGGACGGTCTCGATCTTTTCCTCCGCCAGCTGGTCGGATCGACGGACCCGAGCAATCTCGAAGCAGCGCCCGCGGAGGCTCTCGCGCGCGAAGCCCTGATGGCGTTCCGGGCGATCGGGGAGAAGCCGCGCGGGACGCATTCGGTCGGCAGCCGGCCTTCCGAGATCATCACCGGCGGCGTCGCGATCGAGATCGTCAACGACGACATGCCGTTCCTCGTCGACAGTGTGCTCGGAGAGCTGCAAAGCCGCGGCATCGAGGTCGCGCTCGTCCTCCACCCCATCTACAAGGCGACACGGGATACAACCGGCCGCCTGCTCGCGGTCACGGCCCCCGGCGACGGCCACTGGGACGACGGGCAGCAGGAAAGCTACATCTCCGTGCATCTCTCGGGCCTGAGCCCGGCACGGCAGGAGGAGCTCTGCGCCGCAATCGCCAGCATTCTCGGCGACGTCCGGGTCGTCGTGGAGGATTGGGCGCTCATGGTTTCGCGTCTCCGTCGAGAGGTCGACGATCTGGCGCAGATCCGCGTGACGCTGCCCGAAGAGGTGCGCGCAGAGGCCATCGCGTTTCTCGACTGGCTGGCACGCGGAAGTTTCACGTTTCTCGGGGTTCGGGACTACAAGTTGCTCGGCGACAGCGGAACCGGCGAACTCGTCACGGACGATGCCGCCGGGCTCGGGCTTCTGCGGGATCCCGAGATGCAAGTGCTCCGGCGCGGCAACGAACTCGTCGCGCTGACGCCGGAAGTGCGGCAGTTCTTCTTTTCACCCGATCCGCTGATCATCACCAAAGCCAATGTGGTGTCGCGGGTGCACCGGCGGGTCCACATGGACTATGTCGGCGTCAAGCGGTACGGGGCCAACGGCGATGTGGTCGGCGAGCTGCGGATCGTCGGGCTGTTCACCGCGACGGCCTACACGCAATCCCCGACCCAGATCCCGGTGCTCCGGCGCAAGATCGCCGCCGTCGAGGCCGCGCTCGCCCTGCCGCCCGAAAGCCATGCGGGCAAGTCGCTCGCCAATGTGATCGAGACGTTTCCGCGCGACGAACTCTTCCAGATCGCCGGCGACGATCTCGAACGGTGGGCTGCGGCGATTCTCGATCTCGAACTCAGGCCGCGGGTGCGGGTGCTCCTGCGCTACGATCGCTTCGATCGGTACGTTTCGTCGTTGGTCTATGTGCCACGCGACCGCTTCTCGACATCCGTGCGCGAGCGGATCGGCCAGTTTCTGGCGGAGCGCTTCGGCGGCTACATCGCGGCGTTCTATCCGCATTTTCGCGATGGTCCGCTGGTCCGGGTGCATTTCATCGTGGCCCGGCGAACAGGGCCGATCCCGGTTCAGGACGCGCGTCAGCTCGAGCAGGGTGTGCAAGCGATCGTGCGCACCTGGACCGACGAACTCAGGGCGGCGATCGGCAGCCTCGGCGCCGAGGCCCAGCCGCTCGCCGGCCGTTACCTGACGGCGTTTCCAGCGGGCTACACCGAAGCGCATGCGCCCGCGCGGGCGCTCGAGGACATGGCCCGGATGGAGCGTCTCGGACCGGAGCGTCGGGTCGCGATCGACATCTATCGGGATGCTGGTGCGAATGACGACAGGCTCAGGGCGGCCATCTACTGCCTCGACGAGCCGATCCGCCTCTCGGCGCGGGTGCCGCTCCTTGAAAATCTCGGGTTCGCCGTCATCGACGAGCGGACCTGGCGGCTGATGCCGCGGTTCGATGGTCGGGCGCGTCCGGTCCTGCTCCACGACATGGCACTCGCCAGCTTCGACGGGCGACCGCTCGAACCCAAGGCCTCCCTCGATACGCGACTCGAAGAGACGTTCACGGCTGTTCTCTCCGGCGAAGCCGAGGACGACAGCTTCAACAAGCTGGTCCTCGTCGCGGGGCTCTCCTGGCGGGAGGCGGCGGTGCTCAGGGCCTATTCCGCTTATCTGCGGCAGCTCGGCTCCGCCTTCGGGCCCCGCTATGTCGCCCAGACGCTGGCGCGGCACCCGGCGATCGTCGCCGCCCTGGTCAAGCGGTTCCACACCCGCTTCGATCCGGACCGGCTGCCGTCGCCGGGGGCCCGACGCGCCGAGGAAGCCCAGCTCGACGGCGAACTCGAGGGGCTGCTCGGAAAGGTGGAAAGCCTTGACGAGGACCGCATCATCCGCGCCATCCTGCAGCTTCTCGGGGCCACGCTCCGGACCAATTTCTATCAGCGCAGCAGTGACGGCAGACCCGTCACGACGCTAGCGTTCAAACTCGATGGTCACGCGGTCACGCTGGCTCCGAGGCCGCGCCCCTATCGAGAGATCTTCGTGGCAGGTCCCTCGGTCGAGGGTGTGCATCTCCGGTTCGCGCCGATCGCGCGCGGGGGTATCCGCTGGTCGGACCGGGCGCAGGACTACCGGACAGAAGTGCTGGGGCTCGCGAAGGCCCAGCAGGTGAAGAACGCCGTGATCGTGCCGGCGGGCGCGAAGGGCGGGTTCTTTCCGAAGACGCTGACACCCGGGGGCACGCGCGACGAGATCCAGCAGCAGGGCGTGCGCGCCTATCGCACGTTCATCGGAGCCATGCTCGATCTGACCGACAACCTCGTCGAAGGTGCGATCGCGGCGCCGCAGCGCGTCGTTCGGCACGACGGCGACGATCCCTATCTGGTCGTCGCGGCCGACAAGGGCACGGCCACGTTCTCCGATATCGCCAACGGGATCGCACTCGAGCATGGCTTCTGGCTCGGCGATGCGTTCGCGTCCGGCGGATCGGAAGGCTACGACCACAAGAAGATGGGCATCACCGCCCGCGGTGCCTGGGAATGCGTGAAGCGCCATTTCCGCGAGATCGACATCGACGTCCAGACGACGCCGTTCCGGGTGGTCGGGGTCGGCGACATGTCGGGCGACGTGTTCGGCAACGGCATGCTGATGTCGCCCTGCATCCAGCTGGTCGCGGCCTTCGATCACCGCCACATCTTCCTCGATCCGATGCCCGACCCGGACGTCAGCTTCGCCGAACGGAAGCGGCTGTTCGAGCTGCCGCGTTCGAGCTGGAGCGACTACGACCCGGCGAAGCTCTCGGCCGGGGGCGGCGTCTTCTCGCGGCAGGCGAAATCGATCGTGCTGTCGCCGGAGGTTCGCGCCATGCTCGGGCTCGCGGGGGAGGAGGCGACACCTGCGGACGTCATGCGTGCGATCCTGGCGGCCAAAGCGGACCTGCTCTGGTTCGGCGGTATCGGGACCTACGTCAGGGCCTCGACCGAGAGCAACGCCGACGCTGGCGATCGCAGCAACGATGGCATCCGGATCGCCGCGAGCGAGCTTGGATGCGTCGTGATCGGAGAAGGCGCCAATCTCGGCATGACCCAGGCCGCGCGGATCGAAGCGGCGCGCCGTGGCATTCGTCTCAACACGGACTTCATCGACAACTCGGCCGGGGTGAACACGTCCGACCAGGAGGTGAACATCAAGATCGCGCTGGGCCCAGCGGTCCGATCGGGACGGCTCGGTTCGGCGGAACGGTCCGATCTGCTCGTCCGCATGACGGACGACGTCGCGGCGGCGGTCCTGCGGAATAATTATCAGCAGTCACTCGCGATCAGTCTCGCGCAGACCACCAGCGGGCGCGACGTCGGCGCGTGGGGCCGGCTCATGCGCTGGCTCGAGTGCCGCGAGCAGATCGACCGGCAGCTCGACGGCCTGCCGACCGACGCAGCACTCGCCGACCGATCGCGCGAGGGTACAGGGCTGACGCGGCCGGAGATCGCGGTCCTCCTCAGCCAAGCCAAGATTGCGCTGCTGAAGGACCTGCTCGAGAGCCCGGTGCCGGACGAGCCCTATTTCGACGCGCTCCTCACGCACTACTTCCCGTCGGCGCTATCGACCGACTTCCCGGCGGAGATCGCCGAGCATCGTCTGCGGCGGGAGATCGTTGCGACCTCGGTGACCAACGGTGTCGTCAACCGGCTCGGGCCCGGTGGTGTGCTCCTCATTGCCGATGCGACGGGCCGCCCTGTCACGGACGTGGCGTTCGGTTTCGTCGCGGCGCGGGAGATGCTCGATCTGCCGAACCTCTGGCGAGACATCGACGCACTCGACGGACGGATTCCAGGGCGCCTGCAACTCGATCTCCATGCGGCCGTGCAGTCGGCTCTGTTCTCGGCCGTTGCCCGGTTGATGGGTGATGGGGTCGCTGAGCAGCCACTCGCCCAGACCATCGATCGACTGATCGCGGCGGCGGAGGCCGTCCGGGGAGGGCTTTCTGCTGATCTCCCCCCCGCGACCCGGGCACGAATTGAGGCCGACCGGGAGAAGCTCACAGCGAGTGGGGTACCTGACACGCTGGCGGCCGGTCTCTCGCGACTGCCTCTACTTGCCGCCACGCCGGACATTCTCGCGATTTCCGCGCGGGGAAGGAATGTCATCGACGAAGCGGCACGCGCCTATCTGGATGTGGGCGGTTATCTGCGGATCGACGAGATCGCATCGCGGGCACAGGGCATGGCGCCGGCCGACGATTATGAGCGGCTCGCCATCGGTGGTGGCGTCGCCAGCCTCGGCGACGCGCACCGTCGACTGGCTATTGCCCTCATGGCGGCACGCCGCGGACGCCCGATGTCGGTTGGCGACTGGCTGGCGCAATGTGGACCGCTCGCGGATCGTGCCCGGGGCGATCTCGAGGGCATTGCTGCTGGTCATGACATGAGCGTGGCGCGCCTCGCCGTGGCCTCGGCGAGGCTCGGCGGACTTGCGCAAGCCGTCAATGGCTCTGCCGGCGGTTGAGAAAGGGACCGGCTGGCCGGCCCGCGGCTGTGCATTTTGCGCCTTGATAGACGGCAAAAAGGGCCCTATCCCAGCCGCTCGATACGGTCTTTACCAGTGGCAGGAGAGAGAAAGGCGTCACGATGGCCAAAGAGAAATTCGATCGTAGCAAGCCGCATTGCAACGTTGGCACGATCGGTCACGTTGACCACGGCAAGACGACGCTTACGGCCGCGC
>LNFM01002662.1_pt1 | contig 37010 bp, 26 predicted proteins | sample 596031 | NCBI WGS metagenome assembly LNFM01 (sample SAMN04254537, study PRJNA301005) | activated carbon metagenome | isolation source: dual media filters at the Ann Arbor, Michigan drinking water treatment plant | place: USA: Ann Arbor | reverse complement strand
GCACCGCCTCGATCACCTCCACCGCGCCATCGTCCGTGCCCGCAGCCGCCTGGTGCGCCAGCCAGGCCGCCTTGCGTGCCGCGCGCTGGCTCGCCTTGGCATCGCGCGCGTCACTGACCGCTTGCGCGAGCTGGGCCGCATCGAGCGCGTCAGCCGCCACCGCAAGCCACGCCGGCAGGCTGCCGCGCCGGTAGTCGGTGCCGTAGTCACTGCGGAGGACGAACGCGAGATCGGCCAGCCAGCGGCGCAACTCGACGTGGTCGGTGTCGAGCATGACGCCCGCCGTGGCGAGGAAATGCTTCAGGCAACCGTTGGCGCTGCGCTCGTCGAGCAGCTGCGCCGCCGGCAGGTACAGCGCGGCGCTGGCCAGCACCAGTTCGAAGTCGCGCGCGTCGCGCTCGCGCAGCGTCGACAGCAGCAGGCGATCGCGCTGGGCCAGATGCGCCAGACGCTGGCACCAGGCGTCGGCACTGATCTCGGGCAATGGCGGCGTCGACATGGCGCGCGAGTGTATCGGGGAGCGCGCGTTCGCCTGCCTCGTGAAGACGCGACGCGCCCGCCACAGCCGCCCGCGCAGACCCGGTTCGGTCGTGCAGTTGCGCCTGAGGCGACGCATTTGGGCCCAGTGCGCCAAGGCAGCGCACGCCGTGGTGACGATGCGCAAACCCGTCCACCGCAGAAGCGCCCGGTCTGCCGTGACGTCACCGCGCGCGAATCACCCTCCAGCGCCAGGTCGGCCCACGAAGGATGCGAGAGCGGCCGCAGCGGGGCGCCGCCGACCCGGGGCTGTGTCGGAAGCGTTTGCAGCGGGTGATAAATGCACTCGAGCCGCCATCGCAGGCTGTGCTCGCACTGGGACATCCGCATGCTGATCATCCACAAGCTGTGCGCGTTCCCTCTGCACTGCCTCGTCAACGCGTTGCCTCGCACGCGGCTGATCGGTCCGTTGCGGCATGTGGTCTCGCTCCGGGCAGCCACCGGTTCAGCCTGTGGATCCTAGGGTGGCAGGAAGGAATGCGCATCTTCGGTCGGCGAGGCACCCGAGGTGGCCCGTTCGACGTGTCCCGCTGCACTCGACGGCGTCAGGAGAAGCGACGCATCCACCACAGGCGCACGCGGATGCCCGCTTCGGTGGTGTAGCCGCGCGTGACGCTGCGTACCTGGCCGGCGCGGTCGACGAACAGCAGCATCGGCACGGCATCGACGCCGAGGCTGCGGCTCAGCGTCGCGCCCTCGTCGTTGACCGTCGGCCAGCGCAGCTCGCGCGCTGCCAGGTACTGCGCCATGGCTGCCGGCATGCCGGACTGCATCGCCACCGTCAGCACGGCATCGTCGGCGGCGACCGCGGAGACATTACCCTGGATCGTCTTGCACACCGCGCACCAGGTGGCCCACACATACAGCACGTAGCCATCGCGGCCATGCGCGTCGCGCCATTGCTGCACGGTGGCAGTTGCGTTGGCTGTGCCATCGATCAGTGGCGCATCGAACGCGGGCAGCGCGCCGCGCACGACGTCGCGGGTGAGCCAGGCCTGCAGTCCGATGAAGACCGCCATGACAAGCGCCAGTTCGAGCGCCCAGCGACCGTAGCGGCGTCGACCGTGGCGCGCGCTTGCGCCTGGATCATCCACCGGCGTTTCGCGCTGTTGGTTGGCTGGGCCTGGATGCATCGAAACTCGTCTGGGGTGCCTGTCGTTTACCGTCGCTCATGCGGGTCGAGGCGTGCGTGCGTTTCGCTCGCGCGCAAGCGCCGGGTCTGCATCATCGCGAACATCACAAGGAGCGCGACTCGGACTCAGACGCGCCGACGCGGGCGCAGTTCCGCCTCGGCCGGCGCAGTCGGGTCGAGCGCGAGCAGCATGCGGCGGAAGATCTGCGCCGCGGCCGACAGACGCTTGCGCGTGCGGTGCACGACATACCACTGGCGAACGACCGGGAAGCCCTCGACCGGCAACTCGACCAGGCAGCCAGCCGCCAGTTCAAGCTCGATCGTCTGGCGCGACACCATACCCAGGCCGAGGCCGGCGCGCACGGCCTGCTTCAGCGCTTCGTTGGTGCTCAGCTCGCAGCCCGGCCGCACCTCGAGGCCATGCAGGGCAAAGTGCCGCTCCATCGCTGCCCGCGTGCCTGAGCCGGGCTCGCGCACGACGAGCGTCTCCTCGGCGAGCCGAGCGAGTGGCACCGTCCCGCGGCCGACGAGCGGATGCCCAGGAGGCGCAATGACGACGAGCGGGTTGTCCATGAAGTGCTGCGCAACGATGTCGACGCTGTCCGGCGGCCGGCCGGTGATCGCCAGGTCGGTCGCATGCTCGGTCAACGCAGCGAGCACGACCTCGCGGTTGGCGACCTTCAGGCTCACTTGCACACCCGGGTGGCGGCGGCTGAACTCGGCGAGGATGCCCGGCAGGAAATAGTTCGCCGTCGACACCACGGCAAGGCGCAGCAGCCCGCGCTCGAGGCCGCGAAACTGGTCCATCGCCGCGTTCAGATCGAGCATCCGCGCGGAGATCGTGCGCGCATGGCCGCGCAGCGCCTCGCCGGCCTCGGTCAGGAAAAGCCGCTTGCCGACCTGCTCAACGAGCGGCAGGCCGATCTGCTTCTGAAGCTGCTTCATCTGCATGGACACTGCCGGCTGCGTCAAGTGCAGTTCGGCGGCGGCACGCGAGATCGAGCGGTGCTGGGCCACGGCTTCGAAGATGCGCAGTTGGCGCAAGGTCACGTGCAGCCCGTTGCCGGACGCACCCACAGTGATCTGGCTCATCCCAGCAGCGCCTGCGCCGACAGGGCAAGCGTGCCGTCAGGCCCGTGCGCGGCGAGCGCGACGCCCTCGCCGTCGAGGCTGGCCGACAGCCGCACCGGCCCGTGGTCGAACAGGGGCGCCACGCCACGGAAGCTGAAGCCGATGAAGGGCCGCGGCGTCACCTCGCGCGCCAGCTGCAGCAGCAGCACCGCGGTCAACGGGCCGTGCACGACCAGCCCGGGGTAGCTTTCCACCTGGTCTGCGTACTCGCGGTCGTAATGGATCCGATGCGCGTTGAAGGTCAGCGCCGAGAAGCGAAACAGCAGCCGCGTGTCGGGCTGCACCGTGCGCACCACGCTGCCCGCCGCCGGCTCCGGCAGCGACGCCACGACCGGCTCGGGCACCCGCGCGCCGGGCTCGCGGTAGACGATGTCCTGCTCCTCCTCCAGGCACAACTCGCCACGCTGCTCGAAGCGGTAGCCAACGGCCACGAAGGCGAGCCGGCCGCTCTTGCCCGACTTCAGCGCCACGTCGCGCACCGTGCCGATCCGCACCGCCGGCGTGCCGACCACGAGCGGCCGGTGCACCCGCAGTCGCGCGCCGGCGAACATGCGGCGCGGGTACGGAATCGGTGGCAGGAATCCGCCCCGCTCGGGATGGCCGTCGATGCCAAGCCGCTTCTGCGGCGCGCGCGGCAGGAAGTGGAACCAGTGCCACGGCAGCGGCAGCGGCATGCCTTCGACGATCTCCGGACCAGCGTCGTCCAGGGTGGCCTGTGCCGCCTGCGCCTGTGTACAGGGCAGCGGGTCGTGCACCTCTTCGGTCTTGCCGATCCACGCGCGGAAGTCTTGATCCATCAGCGTTACCTATGGTTGCTTAAGAAAGTCTGAGGCAATCCGCGGGATTACACCCGGGTCTTCCCCTCCGAAGCAACCCTAACCTTCGCCCCTCCTGTTCCGAGGTCACCAACGTGCCGACCACCCATGATGCCAGCACCGTGCCTCCGAATACCCGGCTACCGCTCGCTGGCGTGCGCGTGATCGATGTCGGCAACTTCTTGGCCGGCCCTTTCTCCGCCACGCTGATGGCCGAATTTGGCGCCGAGGTGATCAAGGTCGAGCATCCGATCGGCGGCGATCCGATGCGCCGCTTCGGCACCGCCACTGAGCGGCCCGATGCCACCCTGGCCTGGCTGAGCGAAAGTCGCAACAAGCGCTCGGTGACGATCGACCTGTTGCAGGCCGAGGGTGTCGAACTGTTCCTGCGGTTGCTCGAAAAGAGCGACGTCCTGGTGGAAAACTTTCGCCCGGGCACCCTGGAGAGCTGGGGCCTCACGTGGGAGGCGATCCACGCGCGCAACCCGAAGCTCGTGATGCTGCGCGTGACCGGCTACGGCCAGACCGGCCCCTACCGCCGGCGCAGCGGTTTTGCGCACATCGCGCAATCCTTCGGCGGGCTGAACTACCTGGCCGGCTTTCCCGGAGAGACGCCGGTCCTGCCCGGCACGGTGCCGCTTGCCGACTACATCGCCAGCCTGTTCGGCGCGATCGGCGTGATGGTCGCGCTGCGCCATGCCGAGCACACCGGCCGCGGCCAGGTGATCGACGTCGGCATCTACGAGGCAATCTTTCGCGTGCTGGAGGAGATCGCCGCCGCCTACGGCCTGCACGGCAAGATTCGAGAGCGTGAGGGCTCCGGCAGCTTCGTCGCCTGCCCGCATGGCCACTTTCGCACCGCCAACGACAAGTGGATCGCCATCGCGTGCACGACGGACAAGATGTTCGAGCGGCTGGCACAGGCGATGGGCCAGCCCGAACTCGCCTTGGCGTCCAAGTGGGGTGACCAGCGCAAGCGGCTGGAGGCCCGCAACGAAGTCAACCGCATCGTCACCGAGTGGGTCGGCTCGCTTGATCGCAACGAGGTGCTGAAAAGGTGCCTCGACGCAGAAGTGCCGGTGGGCAAGGTCAACTCGATCGCCGACATCTTCGCCGACGAGCACTTTGCCGCGCGCGGCGACCTCGCGCGGATGCCGGCCTACGGTCTCGGAGAGGTGGTGGTGCCGAATGTCATTCCCAAGCTGTCGGCCACGCCGGGGCGCATCACGAACCTCGGGCCGACGCTGGGCAATGCCACCGCCGAGGTGTTGCAGGTCCTGCTCGGGCTGCGCCCCGAGGACCTGCAGCGGCTGCGCCAACACCATGTCGTCTGAGGCCCCTCGATGAGTCCTGCCCCGACCGTCCCGCCGCCGCTGGCGCTCGCCGGCCTGCGCGTGATCGACATGGCGACCGTGATCGCCGCGCCCTTCTGCGCCACGCTGCTCGGCGAGTTCGGCGCCGATGTGATCAAGCTGGAGCATCCCGACGGTGGCGACGCGCTGCGCCGCTTCGGCACGCCGTCGGTTCGCGGCGATACGCTGACCTGGCTCAGCGAGGGACGCAACAAGCGTTCGATCACGCTCGAGCTGCGCACGCCGGAAGGCGCCGACGTTTTCAAGAAGCTTGTCGCCGAGACCGACATCGTGTGCGAGAACTTCCGCACCGGCACGCTCGAAAAATGGGGCCTGGGCTGGGACGTGCTCAGGCAGATCAATCCGCGGTTGATCATGCTTCGCGTCACCGGGTACGGCCAGACCGGCCCCTATGCCGACCGGCCCGGCTTTGCGCGCGTGGCGCACGCGGTCGGCGGCATCGCCTACCTGGCCGGCATGCCCAAGGGCACGCCGGTGACGCCGGGCTCGACCACGCTCGGCGACTACATGACGGGGCTGTTCGGCTGCCTTGGCGTGCTGCTGGCACTGAAGCACCGCGACGCCACCGGCGAAGGCCAGTACGTCGATGCGGCGCTGTACGAGTCCGTGTTCCGTTGCACCGAAGAACTGGCGCCGGCCTATGCGATGTACAACATCGTGCGCGAGCGCGCGGGTTCCTCGCACAACGACTTCGCGGTGCCGCACGGCCATTTTGCGACCAAGGACGGCAAGTGGGTCGCCATCTCTTGCGCCACCGACATGCTGTTCGCGCGGTTGTGCAAGGCGATGGGCCGGCCCGAACTGGCCCACCCGAGCACCTATGGCGAGCAGAAAACTCGGCTGGCGCATCGCCACGAGGTCAACGAGATCGTGCGCGACTGGTGCCTGAGTCTGAACCGCGAGGAACTGCTCGAGCGCTGCTACGCCACCGACACGCCGGCCGGCCCGCTGAACAACATCGCCGACATCTTCGGTGACCGCCAGTTTCACGCACGCCGCAACATGATCTCGATGGACGCGCCGGACACCGGCGAGCAGGTCATCGTGCCGGCGCCGGTACCACGATTGTCGGAGACACCGGGCACCGTCCGCTCGCTGGGCCCGAAGCTGGGCGAGCACACCGACGAGATCCTGCGCGAGATCCTGGGTCTGGACGACGATCACATCGCGACGCTGCGCGCCAAGAAGGCGATTGCATGAATGGCATCCTGCGCGGCCTGCGCGTGGTCGAAGGCTCGGCCTTCGTCGCCGCGCCGCTCGGCGGCATGACACTCGCGCAACTTGGCGCCGACGTGATCCGCTTCGACCCGATCGGCGGTGGGCTCGACCATGCGCGCTGGCCGGTCACCCAAGACGGCAAGTCGCTGTTCTGGGCCGGGCTCAACAAAGGCAAGCGCTCGATCGCGGTCGACATCCGCCAGCCGCGCGGCCAGGAAATCCTGACTGCGCTGATCACCGCGCCAGGCCCTGACGCTGGCTTGTTCAGCACCAATTTCCCGGCGCGAGGCTGGCTGGGATACGAGACGCTCGCGTCCAAGCGCGCTGACCTGATCATGGTCAACCTGACCGGCCGGCGCGACGGCGGCTCGGAGGTCGACTACACGGTCAATCCCCAGCTTGGCTTTCCGCTGCTCACCGGCCCCGCCGACCGCAACGCGCCGGTGAACCATGTGTTCCCGGTATGGGACGCGATCGCCGGCCACCAGATCGTGATCGCGCTGCTGGCGGCGTTACGCCATCGGGACCGCACCGGCGAAGGCCAGCTCGTGAGCCTGGCGCTGAAGGACGTGGGCCTGGCGATGATCGGTCACCTGGGAATGATCGCCGAGGTGCAGGTCAACGGCGTCGATCGGCCGCGCTATGGGAATCACCTGTATGGCGCCTTCGGCTGCGACTTTGCGACGAAGGATGGCCGCCGGGCGATGGTGGTCGGCCTCACGGACGGGCAATGGAGCACGCTGGTCAAGGCCACCGGCATGGCCGACGCCGTGACCGCGCTCGCGGCGCAGGTCGGCATCGATCTCGCGCAGGAAGGCAATCGCTTTCGTGCGCGCGACGAGCTCGCGGCCCTGTTTGCGCCCTGGTTCGCCGCGCGCACGCTTGCCGAGGTGCGCACGCTCTTCGACGCCCATCGCGTCACGTGGGGTCCGTACAACACGGTGGCGCAGGCGCTCGCCGAGGACGTCGACCTTTCCACCGACAATTCACTGTTCACGACGCTCGATCAGCCCGGCGTTGGCGCGCATCTGGCGCCGACGGTGCCCATCGGCTTCGGCCGCGGCGGCCGGCTGCCCGCGCAGCCGGCGCCGCGGCTCGGCGAGCACACCGACCAGATCCTGCTCGAACTGCTCGGCCTGAGCTCGCACGAGGTCGGCGCGCTGCACGACGCCGGCGTCGTTGCCGGCCCCCACGACTGACATCCACACCGTCCAAAAACTTGTCCAATGAAGCTGCCGAACAACTTCTACAAGCCCCTGGCTATCGGCGCACCGCAGCCATGGCGCGCACTGCCCGTGCGGCCCGAGCGCGTGGTGCACTTCTTCCCGCCCCACATCGACAAGATCCGCGCCCGCCTGCCCGAGACGGCGCAGCAGGTCGACGTGCTGTGCGGCAACCTCGAGGACGCGATTCCCGTCGACGCGAAAGAGGCGGCGCGCCGCGGTTTCATCGACGGCGTGCGCGCCGGCGGCCTGGGCGACACAGCGGTGTGGGTGCGTGTCAACTGCCTGAACAGCCCGTGGCTGCTCGACGATCTGGCCGAGATCGTGGCCGGCTGCGGTGACCGGCTCGATGCCGTGATGATTCCGAAGGTCGAGGGGCCCTGGGACATCCACTTCGTCGACCAGTACCTGGCGCAGTTGGAGGCCCGCCACCAGGTCAAGAAGCCGATCCTGATCCATGCGCTGCTGGAGACCGCCGAGGGTGTGAAGAACGTCGAGCAGATCGCCACCGCGAGCCCGCGCATGCACGGCATGAGCCTCGGCCCGGCGGATCTGGCGGCGTCGCGTGGCATGAAGACGACGCGCGTCGGCGGTGGCCATCCGTTCTACGGCGTGCTCGCCGACCCGGTCGATGGCGAGTCCAACCGCGTGTTCGCACAGCAGGACCTGTGGCACTACACGATCGCGAAGATGGTCGACGCCTGCGCGGCGAGCGGCCTGCGCGCCTTTTACGGCCCCTTTGGCGACTTGAAGGACGAGGCCGGCTGCGAGGCTCAGTTTCGCAACGCGTTCATCATGGGCTGCACCGGCGCGTGGTCGCTGGCGCCCAACCAGATCGCGATCGCCAAGCGCGTGTTCAGCCCCGACGTCAAGGAGGTGCTGTTCGCCAAGCGCATCCTCGACGCGATGCCCGACGGCACCGGCGTGGCGATGATCGACGGCAAGATGCAGGACGACGCAACATGGAAGCAGGCCAAGGTCATCGTCGACCTGGCGCGCCTGGTGGCAAAGAAGGACCCGGCGCTCGCTGCGGCCTACGGGCTGTGAGGCGGGCCGCAAGATGACGAAGACCCGCCCCGGCAACTTCTTCGAAGACTTTCGCGTCGGCCAGACGCTGGTGCACGCACCTGCGCGCACGATCACCGTGGGCGACGTAGCGGTGTACACGGCGTTGTTCGGCCCGCGCTTCGCGATCCACTCGTCGGATCCGTTCGCGCAATCGGTCGGTCTGCCGCGCGCGCCAGTCGACTCGATGCTTGCGTTCCACATGGTCTTCGGCCGCACCGTGGCCGACGTGTCGCTCAACGCCATCGCCAACCTCGGCTACGCCGGCGGGCGCTTCGGCGTGCCGATCTACCCCGGCGACACGATCACGGCCGACTCGAACGTGATCGGCCTGAAGCCGAACAAGGACGGCAAGACGGGCGTGGTGTACGTGCGTTCGACTGGACTGAACCAGCGCGGCGAGACGGTGCTCGACTACTGCCGCTGGGTGATGGTGCGAAAACGCGACATCGACGCGCCGAACCCCGAGATCGTGGTGCCGGAACTGCCCGCCTCCGTGCCGGTGGCCGAGCTGCACTGCCCGTTCGCCGTGACTCGCGGCCACTACGACGTCGCGCGCGCGGGCAGCGAGTGTCTGTGGGACGACTACACGCCGGGCGAGCGCATCGACCACGTCGACGGCATGACGATCGAGGACGCCGAGCACATGCTTGCCGCCCGCCTGTACCAGAACACCGCCAAGGTGCATTTCAACCTGCACGTTGAGCGCGAGGGCCGGTTCGGCAAGCGCATCGTCTACGGCGGCCACGTGATCAGCCTGGCGCGTGCCCTGTCGTACAACGGCCTTGGCAACGCGTTGCTCGTGGCGGCGATCCACGGCGGCCGCCATAGCGCGCCATGCTTTGGTGGAGACACGGTCTATGCGTGGAGCGAGGTGCTCGCGAAGGATGCACTGCCCGGGCGCGACGACGTCGGCGCGCTGCGCATCCGCACCGTGGCCACGAAGGACCGTGCGTGCGCAGACTTCCCAGGTCACGACGCCGGCGCTCCGCTCGACCCCGCCATCGTGCTCGACTTCGACTACTCGGTCCTGATACCGCGCCGGATCTAGAAATGACTTCACGCATGCCCGACCCGACCCCGCCACCCGTCCAGCCTGTGCCCGCCGCGCACTTCAATCCGGTGCGCAACCGCGCCGAGTGGGAGCGCCAGCGCGCCGCTGCGCTGACCGACCCCGGCGCCTTCCACGGCGGGATCGCCAAGCGCCAGATCCATTGGTATGTGCCGGCAGAGCAGGCCTGGCTCGCGTGGGACGAGCAGGCATCGACGTGGACCGGCTGGCACGCACGCACCGGGGCGCCGGTGGTCGCTGCCTTCGCCGAGTCCTTCGAGCCGTGGCAGCGCGCGTTCAACGACGACGAGCCGCCGCACTGGCGCTGGTTCGAGGGGGGACGCACCAACGCCTGCTTCAACGAGGTCGACCGCCACGTGCTTGCCGGGCACGGCGCCGAGACTGCCTTCTTCTTCGAGGGTGATCGCTGGGACATGTCGCAGGATGGCGGCCGCGGCGCGCCGGTCGATGCCTACCCGATCTCACGCAAGCTGCTGCTGCTCGAGACCGCCAAGTGCGCGCTCGCGCTGAAGGCTCTCGGCCTGTCGGCGGGCGATCGCATCGCGCTCAACCTGCCCAACATTCCGGCGCAGTTGTACTGGACCGAAGGCGCCAAGCGCATCGGCGTGGTCTACACGCCGGTGTTCGGCGGCTTCTCCGACAAGACCCTGTCAGACCGGATCCACGATGCCGGCGCACGCGTCGTGATCACCGCCGACGGCGGCTTTCGCAACGCCCAGATCGTTCCGTTCAAGACCACCTACACCGATCCGGCACTCGACGACTATGTGCCGGTAGGCACGATCCGCGCGACCATCGAGCAGCGCCTCGCGACGCTCGCGCTCGACCCCGCCCATTGCGCGCAGGTGCTCGCCACGGTCGACGACACGCTCGCGGGCGAGGTGACGGTACAGCGCAGCGACGCGATGCGAGGCGTCGGCCGCGCCTTGCGCGAGCTCGGTCGCAGCGGCCGGCTCAACGCCGCCGAAGCCTCGCGCGTGCGCACCGCGGTCGCCGAGGCGCTGGTCAAGACGCCGGCGCGCGTCGAGGCGGTCGTGGTCGTGCGTCACACCGCGCAGGCGGATCTCGTCTGGCGCGCCGAGCGCGACCGCTGGAGCCACGAGCTGACCGACGCCGCGGGCGCCCAACTGCTCGCCGCCGCCCGGACAGCCGGCATCGCGGTGGCCGACGAAGCGGCGCTGCTCGCGTTGCCTGATGCGCAGTTCGTGCGCGCCGTGTGGGCCGCCTGCCCGCCGGTGGCGCTGGAGGCCGAGTTCCCGCTCTTCTTCATCTACACCTCCGGCTCGACCGGCAAACCCAAGGGCGTGGTGCACGTGCACGGCGGCTACACCGCGGGCGTGGCGCACACGATGAAGATCGCCTTCGACGCTCGCGCCGGCGACGTGGTCTACGTCGTCGCCGACCCGGGCTGGATCACGGGCCAGAGTTACATGCTCAGCGCGACGATGACAACGCGCTGCACCGGCATCCTCGGCGAGGGCGCGCCGACCTTCCCGCACGCCGGGCGCTACGCGTCGATGATCGAGCGCTACCGGGTGCGCGTGTTCAAGGCCGGCGTGACGTTCCTCAAGACGATCATGGCCGACCCGCAGAACGCGCGCGACGTGCAGCAGTACGACATGAGCACGCTGCGTGTGGCCACCTTCTGCGCTGAGCCGACCAGCCCCGCCGTGCAGCAGTTCGCGATGGACTTGATGACGCCGCAGTACATCAACAGCTACTGGGCGACCGAGCACGGGGGCATGGTCTGGACGCACTTCTATGGCAACGCCGACTACCCGCTGCGCGCCGATGCACACACGTACCCGCTGCCGTGGATCGCCGGCGACGTCTGGATCGAGGACGCGAGCGCCGAAGGCACGGTGACCACGCCGCGGCCGCGCGACGCGGGCGCCGGCGGCGTCGCATGGCGGCCGGCCGAACTCGATGAGAAGGGCGAGATCGTCATCGCCGCGCCCTACCCCTATCTGGCGCGCACCGTCTGGGGCGATCCGGCGGGGTTCCGCGTCGACGGCGCAGCCGACGGCCCCACGTTGGCCGGCAGCTGGCGCGGCGATGCGAAGCGATGGGCGTCCACCTACTGGACTCGCTGGCGCGGCACCTGGGCCTATACGCAGGGCGACTTCGCGGTGCGCTATGCCGACGGCAGCTTCACCCTGCACGGCCGCAGCGACGACGTGATCAACGTCAGCGGTCACCGCATGGGCACCGAGGAGATCGAAGGCGCGATCCTGCGCCACAAGTCGCTCGACCCGGACAGCCCGGTGGGCAATGTCATCGTCGTCGGCGCGCCGCACCGCGAGAAAGGGCTGACGCCGCTGGCCTTCGTCAAGCCTGCCGCCGGCCGCAAGCTGACGCAGGACGACAAGCGCCGGCTGACCGACCTGGTGCGCTCCGAGAAGGGCGCGGTGGCCGTGCCGAGCGACTTCATCGAGGTCAGCCAGTTCCCCGAGACGCGCAGCGGCAAGTACATGCGCCGCATGGTCCGCGCGCTCGTTGAGGACCAGGACACGGGCGACGCCTCGACGCTGAAGAACCCGGAGTCGCTTGCTGAAATGAAGCGCGTGATCGACGACTGGAAGCGCCGGCAGCAACTCGCCGACGAGCAGCAGATGTTCGAGCGCTACCGCTACTTCACGATCCAGTACAACGAGGTGGCAGGCCAGCGCATCGCGACCGTGACGGTGACGAATCCGCCGGTGAACGCGCTGAACGAGCGCGCCCTCGACGAGCTGACGGTGGTCGTCGAGCATCTGGCGCGGCGCGACGACGTGGCGGCGGTGGTCTTCACCGGCCAGGGCACGGCGAGTTTCGTTGCCGGCGCCGACATCCGTCAGATGTTGGAGGACATTCACTCGCTCGAAGAGGCGCGGGCGCTGCCGAACAACGCGCACCTCGCCTTCCGCAAGATCGAAGCCATGAACAAGCCGTGCATTGCGGCGATCCAGGGCGTCGCACTCGGCGGCGGCATGGAGTTCGCGCTTGCCTGCCACTACCGCGTGGCCGAGCCCGGCGCACGCTTTGGCCAGCCCGAAATCCGCCTGCGCCTGCTGCCCGGCTATGGCGGCACCCAGCGGCTGCCGCGCCTGCTGGCCGCACGCCGCGGTGCCGACGGCCTGCGCGACGCGCTCGACCTGATCCTGGGCGGGCGCACTGTCTCAGGGCGCGAAGCGCTTGAACTCGGTTTCGTCGACGAGTTGCCGGCTCCGGCGGACGACGCGCTGTCGACCGCCCATGCACGCGTGCGCGAGTTCCTCGCCGCGCGCGGCGACAGCGTGCTCGGCCGCGCGCTGAAGGAGCGACACCAGAGCCTGGCGGCCTGGAACCAGCCGTCTGCGCTGGCGCTCGACACCGCGCTCGCCGACCCGCACCTGCAGACGATTCACGCGCAACTCGACTGGGCTGGCCGCGGCGGCGCGCGCGACCGCGCCCTGAAGGCCATCCGCACAGGGTGGACACAAGGCATGGAGGCCGGCCTCGCCACCGAAGCGGAGCTGTTCGCGCAGGCGATCGTCGACCCCGCGGGCGGCAAGACCGGGATCCGCCAGTTCATGGACAAGAAGAGCCCGGCGCTGCCGATCCGCCGCGGCGGCGTTCGCATCGTCTCCGAGCTCGGGGGCTGGGTCGACCAGCAGCTGGCAGCGGGCACGCTGCTGCCGCGCGGGGCGCCCTTTTTTCCCGGGGTGACGCCGCTGCCGCAGTGGCAGTTCGGCTTCGGCGTGCCGCGCGATCCGGCCACCGGCGAGCCGCGCTTCGGGGAGCCGTCGACAAGCGAGGTCGAGTTGATCGTGCCGGTTGAAAAACCCGAGCCGAACGAGGCGCTGATCTACGTGCTTGCCTCGGAGGTCAACTTCAACGACATCTGGGCGCTCACCGGCATCCCGGTCTCGCCCTTCGACAACCACGAAGAGGACGTGCAGGTCACGGGCTCGGGCGGCGTGGCCCTGGTGGCCGCGCTCGGCAGCGAGGCACGACGCGAGGGCCGGTTGAAGGTCGGCGATCTGGTGGCGGTCTACTCGGGCCAGACCGAACTGCTCAGCCCGCTCGCCGGGCGCGACCCGATGTACGTCGGCTTCTCGATCCAGGGCTACGAGACACGCGGCGGCAGCCATGCGCAGTTCCTGGTCACGCAGACACCGCAGCTGCACCCGCTGCCGCCGGACCTGACGCTGGAGCAGGCAGGCTCATACATCCTGAATCTCGGCACGATCGTGCGCGCGCTGTTCACGACGCTGAAGATCGCGCCGGGCCGTGCGATGTTCGTCGAGGGCGCGGCCACCGGCACCGGCCTGGAGGCGCTCAAGAGCGCGCAGAAGAGCGGCTGCGCGGTCACCGGCGGCGTGTCGAGCGCGGCGCGCGCCGAGTACGTCAAGACTCAGGGCGCCATCGGCGCGCTCGACCGCACCGACGCGCGCTTCAAGGGCCTGTACACGCCAGTGCCGGAGGACGACCCGGCCGGCTGGGCGGCCGCCGGCGCGCCGCTGCTCGACGAGTTCCGCCGCCAGAACGGTGGCCGGCTGGCCGACTACGCGGTGTCGCACGCGGGCGAGACCGCCTTCCCGCGTTCGTTCCAGTTGCTCGCCGACGGCGGCACGCTGGCGTTCTATGGCGCCTCGTCGGGCTACCACCTCACTTTCGTCGGCAAGCCCGGTGCGTCAGCACCCGAGGCGATGCTGCAGCGAGCCGGTGCACGGCCCGGCGAGGCGGTGCTGCTGTACTACGGCGTGGACGAAGGTGCGGGCGACGCGCTGCTCGACGCCACCGGCCTCGAGATGATCGAGGCCGTGCGCGCGGTCGGCGCACGCACCGTGGTGGCCACGCGCACCGACGCGCAGCGGGAGTTCGTGCAGTCGCTCGGCTTCGAAGACGCGGTGGCCGGCGTGATCTCGATCGAGGACATCCACCGCCGCAACGGCGCGAACTTCGACTGGCCGGCGACGATGCCGCGCCTCGCAGACGCCAAGCGCGACATCGATACCTTTCGAGCCGGCGTGCGCGACTTCCAGGACCGCACGCTCAAGCCCTTCGGCAACGCCGTCGGCGCGCTGTTGCGCAGCCCCGACAACCCGCGCGGCGCACCGGATCTGATCCTCGAACGCGCCGGGCACGACGCGCTCGGCGTGAGCACCTCGCTCGTCAAGCCTTTTACCGGCCGCGTCGTCTACGCCGAGGACATGGGCGGCCGCCGCTATGCGTTCTACGCGCCGCAGGTGTGGACACGGCAGCGCCGCATCCTGATGCCCACCGCGTCGATCCTCGGCACGCATCTGTGCAACGCCTACGAAGTGACGCGCATGAACGACATGATCGCCGCCGGGCTGCTGGAGGTGACCGAGCCCACCGTCGTGCCCTGGCACGAGCTGCCGGCGGCGCACCAGGCGATGTGGGACAACAAGCACCAAGGCGCGAACTACATCGTCAATCACGCGTTGCCAGCCCCTGGCCTTCGCGGCCGCGATGCCCTGTTCGAGGCCTGGGCGGCCGGCGCGCGCGCCTCATCAACCTGACTTCAACTGGAGCACCCGATGGCCGACAACAGGAACTCGATCGCAACCGGCGGCCGGCTCGCCGGCAAGGTCGCGCTGATCACCGGCGCTGCCGGCAATCTGGGCACCGAGATCGTGCGGCATTACCTTCACCAAGGCGCGCTGGTCGTGATGTCCGGTCGCACCAAGGCCCGGCTGGAAGCGGCCCGGGACGAGGCAATCGTAGCCACGGGCGTGGCGGCCGCCCAGGTCGACACCGTTGTGATGGACGGCGCCGATCCGGCCAGTGTGCGCGCCGGCATCGCCGAGGTCGTGGCGCGCCATGGCCGCATTGACATCCTGCTCAACAACGCCGGCTCGGCCGGACCGCGCCAGCCGCTGGAGAAGGTGCCGCTGACCACAGAGGAACTGGATGAGTTGCGCGCTGCGGGTTCGACTGATACCGAGACGCTCTCACAAGCGACCCGCAACATCCTCGGCGTGTCGTGGAACATGCTGCGAGCGGCGGTGCCGGCGCTCGGCGAAGGCGCTTCGGTGATCAACGTATCGACGATCTTCGCCCGCACCCATTACTACGGTCGCACCGCCTATGTCGTGCCCAAGGCGGCGCTCAACGCGCTGTCGAAGCTTCTGGCCGAGGAACTCGGCGCCCGCGGCATCCGAGTGAACACGGTCTTCCCCGGGCCGATCCGCAGCGAGCGGATCCGCAGCGTGTTCTCGACGATGGACCAGCTCAAGGGCGCGCCCTCGGGCAGCACCGCGAGCGACTACTTCGATCTGATGACGCTCCAGCGCGCAGTGGGCGAAGGAAAGCTTCAGAAGGACTTCCCGGTTCCAGCCGACATCGCTCATACCTGCGTGTTTCTGGGCAGTGACGAGTCGGCGGCATTCAACGGCCACGATTTCGAAGTCACGCATGGCATGAAGGTGCCGCCCGAAAGCCGCAGCACCTGGATGAACCGGCCCACCATGCGCAGCGTGGACGGCCACGGCCACACCGTACTGATCGTCGCGGGCGAGCAGATCGACGATGCGATCGGCATCGCACGCCAACAGGCCGAGGTCGGGGCCATGGTGATCGTCGGCTACGCGCGCCAGTCGCACTGCGCGGCGGCACGTGCACGCCTGGCTGAGCTGAAGCTGGACACGCGCATCGACGTGCGCCTGTTCGACCGCACGGATCCGGCAACAATGGATAGCGCATTTGCCGCCGACCACGGAGGACCGATCACCGGCGCCATCGTGCTGCCGGCGTACGCCGCTGACCGCTTCGGCGGCCGCGTCAGCGAGTCCGACGACAACGACGTCGACACCTTCGTCGATGACGAACTGGGCGGTGCGATCGCTGTGGCCCGCAAGCTGAGCCGGTACTGGAAGGAATGCGCCGGCCTGAAGAGCGAGCCGCGCTGCGTGTTCATCACCAACGGCAGCGACGGCGGCGCCAACGCGTGGGCCAATTTGCTGCGAGCGGCGATGGAAGAGCTGATCCGCGTCTGGCGCGATGAGAGCGAAGTCGACGTGCGACTGGGCCGTCGACGCTTTCCGGAATGGAGCAACCAGATCATTCGCTACGACAATGCCGAGGCCGAGAACCTGCCGTTTACCGCCGGGCATGCGGCGCGCCTGCTGTTCAAGGAACAGCGCATCCGGCAGATCAACCTGTACCTGCCGTCGTCGATCGCCGAGGCGAGCGGCGCCAAGCGCGCAACGGTGGGCATGACCGAAAACCTGGCCGGGCTGCACCTCGGCAAGGTGGCGTTGATCACGGGCGGCTCGGCCGGAATCGGCGGCGCGGTCGGCCGGCTGCTCGCCCTCGCCGGTGCACGCGTGATGCTGTGCGCCCGGCGCGAGAGCGAGCTCGAGGCAGTGCGCAAGCGCATCGTTGCCGAGCTCGAGGACATCGGCTATCCCGGCGCAGAGCGCCGCGTGCAGATCCTGCCGAACGTCGACGTCGGTCAGCTGGACACGCTGGCGCGCGCGGTTGAGGCAGCGACCGCAGCGTTCGGCCGCATCGACTACCTGATCAACAACGCCGGCATCTCCGGCGCCGAGGAAATGGCGGTCGACATGAGCCTCGCCGGCTGGACGCGGACGCTCGACGCCAATCTCGTTTCCAACTACGTGCTGCTGCACGCCGTGCTGCCGCAGATGAAACGCCAGGGCAGCGGCTACGTGCTCAACGTGAGCAGCTTCTTCGGCGGCGAGAAGTACCTCGCGGTCGCCTACCCCAACCGGAGCGACTACGCCGTCAGCAAGGCCGGGCAGCGCGCCATGGTGGAGACCATCGCGCGCTTTGTCGGCCCCGAAGTTCAGGTCAACGCTATCGCCCCCGGTCCGGTGGAAGGCGAACGGCTCAAGGGCACTGACACTCGGCCGGGGCTTTTCGAGCGACGCGGCAGGCTGATCCTCGAGAACAAGCGGCTCAATGCGGTGCATGCCGCGGTGGTCAAGGCGTTGCGGCGTGGCGAACGCGTCGAGTCGTTGCTCACGCAGTTGGCGACCAACGACGTGACGGCGCTGGCGATGGAAAGCGAAGCGACGCTCGAGTTGCGCAGGCTGGCCGTGGATTGCCACAAGGAGCGCAGCGACGACTGCGCCTGGGGCTCGTGTCTGATGAACGAGGGCATTGCCGAGCGGCTGGTCGCCCGGCTGCGACTCGGTGGCATGTTCATCGATTCACCCGAATGGCGCCAGCGCCCTGACAGCGACTGGCTCGCGCGCGTGCCGCCGAAGGACAAGCCGTTCCTGCCGCCGCGCAGCGTGAAGACCGAGGCCGAGAAAGTTCGCAACGGCGTTCTCGGGTTGCTGCACCTGGGCAAGATGCCCACCGAGACCGAAGTCGCGCTGGCCACCGTCTACTTCCTCGCTGACCGTGCGGTCAGCGGCGAGACATTCATGCCCTCGGGCGGGTTGAGCCTGGAGCGTTCCATCACCGAACGGGAGCTTTTCGGCAGCGCCAAGCGCGAGCGCCTGGACATGATGCGGGGACGCACCGTGTGGCTGATCGGCGAGCACCTGGTCGAGTACCTGGCGGAGGCCGCGCGCCAACTTGTCACCGAATGCAGCGTCGGCCGCGTCGTCGTGCTCGCGCGCACCGCGACCGGCGCGGACGCGATCTGTTCGGCGCTGCGCGATGTGCCGCCCGACCTGCTGCACACGGTGATCACGGGCGACGACATCGAGCCCGGCATCGACCTGGCGCTCGCAAAGCACGGCTACCCGACGACGATCGTCAACACGCCTTTCGTTCCGCTGCCAGACAAGCTGTTTCCGCTGCCGGGCGCGCCTGAGTCAGCGACGCTGACCCCGCAGGAGTTCCGCCAGATGGTGACCGACAACCTGACGCACCATTTCCGCGTCGCGCGCAAGGCCAGCTTGATCGACGGCACGCAACTCGTGCTGGTCTCTCCCGATGTACCCGCAGGCAGCGACAGCAGTGGCGTCGGGTTCGCGCTGGCGAACTTCATCAAGACCACGCTGCATGCGTTCACCGCAACGCTGGCGGTCGAGAACGAGCGCCTCGTGCATGACGTGCCGGTGAACCAGATCAACCTGACGCGGCGCGCGCGCAGCGAGGAGCCGCGCAATCAGAATGAGCACCAGGAGGAGGTCAAGCGTTTTGGCCGCGCGGTGTTGCTCGCCGGCGCGCCGCTGCCCGACGCCGAAGACTCACGCTATCGAGCGCGCATCTACCGGGGGATGGCCATCACGGTGTAGGCGCGGACAAAGCCGCGGCGCGCATCACGGATCGGCGTGCGGTCGGCTGCATCATCGCGGCAGGCCGCAGGCCCGATCACGCCGCGCTCACCACACCCGCGCGCAGAATGTGGTGCCGCGGATCAACTGCCAGTCAGTGGGTTGCCTCGATCTTCTCCCACGCACCACCAGGACGGTAGCGCGAGATGGTCGTGCCCGCGGGCTCGATGTGGAACAGGAAGAGCCACTCGTTGTCGATGAGCTGCCTGACGACGGCATGATTGCCGATGACCTTGTCGATCTCCTCGCGCGGCGCCTCGACGAACACCGACAGTCGCAAGGGCGTGTGCACGAACTGCTCGCCGTCGTGGATGGACTGCATCGGCAGGCCGATGCGCAGGTCGCCGCCGTTGCCCTCGAACACGCCGATGTTGCCGCCGACCACGTTGTGCAGCACCTTGTCGCCGCTCCCGTAGAGCTTGTTGTCCACCGTAGAGGCGTAGTACTGCATGTTGATCCAGTTGGTCACCACCATCGGCGCAGTCATGATCAGCTCCAGCACCTTGAAGCCGGGGTCGCGCTCCCATTGGTAGTCGTGCAGGAAGCTGCGGCCGGCGAGGTTCATGTGCCGGCTGCGGCTGCGCGGTGCGACGACGAAGGCGGCGCATCCGGCCAGGCCCCACTCCGGCCGCACTTGCGCCCAGTCGCTGGTGCGCGCGGCGATGGACTCATGCAGCGCGGCCGGCGAGTCGACCTGGCTCGCCAGCCCCAGCAAGGCAGCGCGTTCGGCGCGCGTGCGCTTGCCGGCCTCGGTAAGCCAGCCGCGCAGCGCGTCGAGATCCTGCGCATGGCTGGCGGGCAGCAGATCGGTGTCGTAGAGCAGCATCTCGTCGAGGGTGGTGTTGTGCAGGCCGCCAACGAAGATGGTGCTCTCGGGCACGTCCAGCCCGCGCTGTTTCAAGCCTGTGCGCACTTCCGGGTCATTCAGCAGCATGGCGAGCGCGCGCGCGTTCACCTCGCCGGTCTGCCCGCCGCAGGCGCCGCAGTCCAGCCCCGCGGCGTGCGGGTTGTTGGCACTGGTGCTGCCGTGCCCGGCGAGCAGGATCACCCGCGCATAGCCGGTGGACAGCCCCATCGCGCCCAGCGCCGTGGCGGCCATGTTGACGCGTGCCTCGATGTCCGGTGCGCCGCTGCTGGGCAGGCGCGGGCGCAGCCTCGGGCGCTCGGCTGCCGGCAGGCCGGTCAGTTCCACCGCCGGGGGATTGCGTTCGCCGCCGAGACGGCTCTTGATCAGCTTGCCGGCATAGAGCAGACCGCAGGCTTCCACGAACGAGAACGTGGACCCGGCGCCGCCACGAAAGGTCTGCCACTGCTGGCGCATCAGCAGGTCCTTTTTGCGGCGCTTGGCCAGCACTTCGCCGAGCGAAGGCGCGTCGCATTCGTCGGTGACGCACAGCGCCGGGGACAGCAGGCCGGGCAATTGCGGCCGCACCATCTCGCTGCCCAGCGGTCGGTATTCGATGAACAGCGCGAAGAAGCCGGCGAAGCCCAGGGTCTGCACCTGGTTGGCACTGCTGGCTTCCAGTGCGCGGCGGTAGATCTCGGAGCGCACGTCGATGCAGAACACGGCTTGCACGGCGGGCAGGGTCTCCACGGCGCCCGGCTGGGGTGCCCCCGCCATCAACTGCTGCGCCACCGGCGCCTGGTAGGCCCGCTCCAGCGCCACGTGCCACAGCCAGTCGCGGCTTTGGGCGGCCTGCGCGCGGGCGACCGCCCCTTCGGCCCCACGCCAGGCCGACGCCAGACCCGCCGGCACGGCGGCCTCGGGGTGGCCTTCATGCAGCAGCCACTCCCAGGCGAGGCGGATGGCCAGCATGTGCACGATATGGTCGTCATCGCGCCCCGCCAGCCGCGCCTGCCAGCGCTGATAGGCGCACCAGGACGACCAGCCGTTGATGCTCATCAGCAGCGCGGTGAAGTAGGCCTCGCGCCCCTCCTGCGGGATGCGCAGCGCGGGCACGGCGGCGTCAACCAGCGCAATCGGGTCAGAGGGCAGCGCGCGCAGCCGCTGGCTGAAGCCGTGGTAACCCATCAGCATCGCGGGGCCGAAGTCGTGCTCCGACTGCCGGCGCCAGCTGGCGTACAGACCCCCGCTGTGGTCCGGTCCCCAGGCGGCCTGCCCCTGGTCGAAGTAGGCCGCTGTGCCCTGGCTCACATGATGCGTGACGTAGTCGCGCCAGGCCATGTGGTGGCTGGTGTCGCGGCGAGCGTCGACCAGATCCGTCGCCAGGGGCAGCCGCCCCTGAAAGCTCGGGCTGGCGTTCAGGCCCGCCACCAGTTCCTCGACCGTGCTGTTGGCGCCGGTGGCCTCGATCGCCTCTTTGAGGTGCGCCTGGGTGATGCGGCCCGCCTGCCACTGTTCGCGGTACCAGGCTTTGGGCATCAGCATCGGGCTGCCCGCCAGCGCGGCCAAATTTGCAGCCGCCGTCGCGATGGGCCGCTCCAGGTGGCCCCAGTAAGGATTGACCGCGATGAACTGATCCAGCGGCCACGTGGGTGCGATGCGGGCGCATGCGGCGTCGATCACGGATCGGAGGGCGGTTTGTGTGGCCCGCGTCGAAACTTCGTTCACGGCGTTCATCACAGGACTCCTGGCGTACGGGCTTCGGGAAGGATGGCTTGCGGAGCGGCGGACTTGGCCGGCAGGCGAGCGGGCCACACGCGGAAGGTCAGGCGAGTGAAGACTTCGTCCAGGTACAAGCCGGCGAACAGCCACGGGTAGAGCGTGCGTGACAGCGCGCCATGGGGCCGGGCGCGTACGACGCCTTGGACGATGAACAGCACCACGAAGCAGCCGATCACCCAGGCCACCAGGCCCATGTTCGCGGCGGCGGGCGCACCCAGCCACTGCTTGAACAGAAGGTGCAGGCCGAAGTAGGCAAGCGCGACGGCAAAAGCTCCGGCGGCGCCTGCGAGGATCCACGCGCCGCCGGCCCGCAGCAGCGGCCCGGCGAGCAGGGGCACCAGCGCCAGCGCGAGGACCGCACTCACGGCCCACAGCGCAGGCGCCGCGGCCGGGCGGATGCCCCAAACGAGAGCCGCCGCAGCGACGATGCCCACCGCCGCGACGGCGCTCGCGAACCAGGCAAAACCGCTCAGCGGAGGCAGCGGCGGCGTCATCTGCTGCAGCCGGTTCTGCTCCACGGCCGTCCCGGCGGTCAGGAATGCGTGCGCCTTGTACAGCGAGTGGGCGACGATATGCAGCAGCGCCAGGTCGTAGAGGCCGAGGCCGCACTGCATGAGCATGAAGCCCATCTGCGCGCAGGTGGACCAGGCCAGCGACACCTTGATGCTGATGCGCGTCATCATCGTGGCTGCCGCGACGACGGCCGTGATGCCACCGACCCCCACCAGCAGCGCCTGCGCTGCCGGCACGTCCGCGACCAGGGTGCCCAGGCGGATCAGCAGGAAGCCGCCGAGGTTGACGATCCCGGCATGCAGCAGTGCCGAGACCGGCGTGGGCGCCTCCATCACCTGGATCAGCCAGCCGTGCACCGGCAGTTGCGCGCACTTCACCACCGCGGCGATGACGAACAGCACCGCGGCCAGCTGCAGGCCAGCCGAGTACTCAGGCAGCGCGCGGGCGGCAGCGATCGCCTGGTCGATCTCGAGCGTGCCGAGTTGCGAACCGACGATCGCAACGGCGCCGAGCATGCACGCATCAGCCACCCGGCTGGCGAGAAACTTCTTGTGGGCAGCAATGAGCGCCTGGGGCCGTTGATCGAAGAAGGTCAGCAGGGCATGCAGAGCCAGGCTGGTCCCGATCCAGGCGAGCACGAGCACCAGCAGGTTGTTCGACATCACCAGCAGCGTCACCGCAGCCAGGGTAAGCATCAGGCTGCGGATGTAGCGCAGCTGGCCGCGCTGGCCGCCGAGATACGACTGCGAATAGCCGACGATCACCCAGCCGATGAAGCACACGAGCACCAGCATGACGTCGGCCAGCGCATCGCTGCGCAAGCTCAGATGGACGCCGGCGTCGGGGCCGGCCAGGGTTAGCCCGCGCCAGACCCCGGGACCGCCGACAACGAGCCACACAAGCGCGGCGAGCGATGCGGCCAGCGCCACGCTCGTGCCTAACCGGGCCCAGCGCCATCCGGATTCCGGCGCACCTGCAAAGAACGCGGGCACGGCGGCGAGTGCCAACAAGAGTGGCACCGCACACAGCAGCGCAACGCGCAGCGGTGGCAGTTCCGACAGCATCATCTCCATGGAAGAGGTCCCTGGCTGCAGTTAAGCGGTGCGGCAATGTGCCAAGGGATGAAAATGCTGTAAAACGCATTAATCAGTTGATTACGTTCCTTTTAACAGAACATTTCGGGGATGTGCCGCATCGCCGATGCGGCGTTTCAGCTAGGCGCCCCTGGCTTTACGGGGGGTCGTCACGGACGCACGTGGCAACGCCGATGCTTGTGCACCCTTCCGCGAAAGCAACGTGTTCATCACGATATGTTGGTCAGAACGGTAGATCCATGGCGCGCCTGAACTTCCATCACCTGCACTACTTCTGGGCCGTGGCAAAGGAGGGCAACCTCACGCGTGCCGCGGTGCGACTGCACGTATCGCAGTCGGCGCTGTCGGCGCAGATCCGGCAGCTCGAAGAGCAACTCGGCCAGCCGCTGTTCGCGCGCGTCGGCCGCGGCTTGAAGCTCACCGAGGCAGGGCAGCTGGCGCTGAGCTATGCCGATTCGATCTTCGACGCCGGTGCCGAGTTGACGGCACTGCTTCGCGAGGGCCGCCGCGAAGAACGCCAGGTGCTGCGCATCGGCGCCGTCGCCACGTTGTCACGAAACTTCCAGGAGAACTTCCTGCGGCCGCTGTTCGAGCGAACCGATGTGGAACTGGTGCTGCACTCGGGCAGCCTGGTCGACCTCTTGGCGCGGCTGCGGGTGCACACGCTGGACCTGGTCCTGTCCAACCAGCGCGTGCACGCCAGCACGGACAACGCCTGGCGCTGCCAGCGCATCGCGCGCCAACCGGTCAGTCTGGTGGGCAAGCCCCGCCCCAAGCGCAAGGCGTTCCGATTCCCGGATGAGCTGGCCGAGGTGCCGCTGTTGCTGCCAGGTCGCGACAACGACATCCGCGCCGGCTTCGACCTGATGTGCGAGCAACTGGGCATCCGCTACCGGTTGCGCGCGGAGGTCGACGACATGGCGCTGCTGCGCCTGCTGGCCCGCGATTCCGACAGCGTCGCCCTGCTCCCCACCGTGGTGGTGCAGGATGAGCTGCGCAGCGGCGCGCTGGTGGAGTACGTCGTGGTGCCCAACCTGCACGAGAGCTTCTACGCAATCTCGGTACAGCGGCGCTTCTCGCCGCCGCTGCTCAAGGCGTTACTCAAGCGGACAGAGGCGGAAGTGCTGGGTTCGCGTGCGAGCTAATGCAATGCCCTGGCCGTGGCGCCGCTTGGTCGACGTGACGCCCGAGACGCTCAGCGCATCGGCGGCAGACGCCTTGAACATGTGGTTTCGGGCCGACGCCACGACTTCGACAGCGCGGGCGCCCTGCTCGCGCTCTATACGGAACGACAACTCAACAACGATCTTCGATAGACCTTGATCGTCATGAAAGAGAGCGGGATCACTCCCACTCGATCGTCGCCGGCGGCTTGCCTGAGATGTCGTAGACGACCCGGTTGATGCCGCGCACCTCGTTGATGATGCGGTTGCTCACGCGGCCGAGCAGGTCGTAGGGCAAGTGCGCCCAGTGCGCGGTCATGAAGTCCTGCGTCTGCACGGCGCGCAGGCTGACCACCCATTCGTAGGTGCGACCGTCGCCCATGACGCCGACGCTTTTCACCGGCAGGAACACGGCAAAGGCCTGGCTGGTCTTGTCGTACCAGCCTGAGGACCGAAGTTCCTCGATGAAGATGTGATCGGCGCGGCGCAGCAGGTCGGCGAACTCGCGCTTGACCTCGCCCAGGATGCGCACCCCGAGGCCGGGGCCGGGGAACGGATGGCGATGAACCATCTCCGGCGGCAGGCCGAGGGCGATGCCGAGCGCACGCACCTCGTCCTTGAACAGTTCGCGCAGCGGCTCCAGCAGCGACAGATGCAGCGTGTCCGGCAGGCCACCCACGTTATGGTGGCTCTTGATCGTGGTCGCCTTCTTGGTCTTGGCCCCGGCACTTTCGATCACGTCGGGGTAGATCGTGCCCTGCGCCAGCCACTTCACGTTGGGCAGCTTGGCGGCCTCTTCCTGGAACACGTGGACGAACTCGCGGCCGATGATCTTGCGCTTGGCCTCCGGATCGGCCACACCGGCCAGCTCGCGCATGAAACGCTCGCTCGCATCGATGTGGATCAGCTTCAGTCCCATGTGCTTCTGGAACGTCTCCACCACCTGCGCGCCTTCGTTCTGACGCAGCAGGCCGGTGTCGACGAACACGCAGGTCAGCTGGTGGCCGATCGCCTGGTGGATCAGCGCCGCGGCCACCGACGAATCGACCCCGCCCGACAGACCGAGGATCACCTCCTGCGTGCCGACCTGCGCGCGAATCCTGGCCACCGCCTCGGTCACGTAGTCGGGCATGTTCCAGTCCCCGCGGCAGCCGCAGATCTCCCGCACGAAGCGCGTCAGGATCGCCTGGCCCTGCTCCGTGTGCGTGACCTCAGGATGGAACTGCACCGCATAGAAGCGCCGCGTCTCGTCGGCCATGCCGGCAATCGGGCACGACGGCGTGGACGCCATCAGCTTGAATCCGGGTGGCAGCGCCGTGACCTTGTCGCCATGGCTCATCCACACCTTGAGCATGCCGTGGCCCTCGGCGGTGGCAAAGTCCTGGATGCCGTCGAACAGCCGCGTATGGCCGCGCGCGCGGACCTCGGCATAGCCGAACTCGCGCACCGTGCTCGCCTCCACCGTGCCGCCCAGTTGCACCGTCATCGTGAACATGCCGTAGCAGATGCCGAGCACGGGCACGCCCAGGTCGAATACCAGGGCCGGCGCGCGCAACTCATGCGCCTCGTAGGTGCTGGCATGCGACCCGGACAGGATCACGCCCTCCGGCGCGAAGCTGCGGATGAACGCGTCGTCCACGTCGTTCGGATGCACTTCGCAGTAGACGCCCGCCTCGCGCACGCGCCGCGCGATCAGCTGGGTGACCTGCGATCCGAAGTCGAGGATCAGGATGCGTTGGTGTTGCATGGTGCTCCCGGAGGGGTGAGGCGGGTCAGGCGAGTCAGGCGAGCCAGCCGAACAGCCACAGCGCGATACCGCCCACCGTCAGTGGCAGCGCATAGGTCATCGGCCAGGTGGACCGCGTCGCCTGCATGATGAGGTTGAAACAGATGATCACGATGCCGAAGTCGCGCATCAGCTGAGAGCTGTCGCCGGCCTGCAGCGTGGCGGGCAGTCGCGCGGCAATGAAGACCACCAGCACCGCCGCCAGCAGTCCCCACGCCTTGCTCCAGATCGACACGAACTTCTGTTTTCCGGGCGAGATCGTCCGGGTCGGCGCGGGCGCAGGCGCGTCGGCAGGGGTCGGGCGGCGCGGGCCGCGGTCCTTGGCCACGGCCGGCTACTCGACGCGGTAGTTGGGTGCTTCCTTGGTGATCTTCACGTCGTGCACATGCGACTCGCGCATGCCGGCGCTGGTGATCTCGCAGAACTCGGCCCGGCTGCGCATCTCCTCGATGGTGGCGCAACCGCAGTAGCCCATGCTGGAGCGCAGGCCGCCGGCCATCTGGAAAATGATCTGCAGCACGCTGCCCTTGTACGGCACCATGCCTTCGATGCCTTCGGGCACGAACTTGTCGACGTTGGCGTCGTTGTCCTGAAAGTAGCGTTCGGCCGAGCCCTTCTGCATGGCCCCGAGGCTGCCCATGCCGCGGTAGCTCTTGTACGAGCGGCCCTGGTACAGGATCACCTCGCCGGGCGCCTCTTCGGTACCGGCAAACATGCTGCCCATCATCACGCTGTACGCGCCCGCAGCGATCGCCTTGGAGACGTCGCCCGAGTAGCGGATGCCACCGTCGGCAATCAGCGGCACGCCTGTGCCTTCGAGCGCCTTGGCGACGTTGGCAATGGCGGTGATCTGCGGCACCCCGACACCAGCCACGATGCGCGTGGTGCAGATCGACCCCGGACCGATGCCGACCTTCACGCCGTCGGCGCCGGCGTCCACCAGCGCGTGGGCGGCGGCGGCCGTGGCGATGTTGCCGCCGATCACCTGCACCGACGAAAAGTTCTTTTTCACCCACTTCACACGGTCGAGCACGCCCTGGTGATGGCCGTGGGCGGTGTCGACGATCAGCACGTCGACCCCGGCACGCACCATGCGCTCGGCGCGTTCGTCAGAATCGGGGCCGGTGCTGATGGCGCCGCCGACCAACAGCTTGCCTTGCTCGTCCTTGGCCGCCAGCGGATGTTCGACCGCCTTGGTGATGTCTTTCACCGTCACCAGGCCACGCAGTTCGAAGTCGCCATTGATTACCAGCACGCGCTCCAAGCGATGGCGGTGCATCAGTGTCTTGGCTTCGTCCAGACTGGCGCCCTCCTTGACCGTGACCAGGCGGTCCCGAGGCGTCATGATCTCGGTCACCGGCGCGTCCATCCGCGTTTCGAAGCGCAGGTCGCGATTGGTGACGATGCCGACCACCTTCTTGCCCTCGACCACCGGCAGCCCGGAAATCTTGTTGGCACGCTGAAGCTCGTGCGCCTCGCGCACGGTCATGGTCGGCGGGATCGTGATCGGATCGCGCACCACGCCGGCTTCGTGGCGCTTGACCTTCAATACCTCGGCGGCCTGCTGCGCCGGCGGCAGGTTCTTGTGGACGATGCCGATGCCGCCTTCCTGCGCCAGCGCGATCGCCAGAGGCGCCTCGGTCACCGTATCCATGGCGGCCGAAACAAGCGGCAGGTTCAGTCGGATCTGGCGGGTCAGCTGGGTCGCGAGGCTGGTCTCGCGGGGCAGAACGGCCGAATAGGCCGGCAACAGGAGAACATCGTCGAAGGTCAGGGCCTTCTGGATCAACCGCATCGGGGGTCCTCGTGGCGCAAAGGCGGATTATAGGCGGGTCGCCCGACCCGCCTGCAGCTTCGGCCGACAGCAGGCGATGGCAGCCACCGGCATTCCGCATGACTTGGCGAGTCGCTGCCATGCAGGGACAATCGCGCCATTCAAGGAGACGCTCCGCATGAACCTGACCCCTGCCCTTCGCCGCCCTGCCCGCCTTGCCGTTGCGCTGTTCGTCGGCGCGGCGGTCTGCTTGCCCGCCCTGGCCCAGTGGGCGTGGAAAGACGCAAGTGGACGAACCGTGTTTTCGGATCAGCCGCCGCCGGCCAGCGTCAAGAAAGACCAAATCGTGCGGCAACCCGCGAACAACGTGTTGTCGGCGCCCGCCGCCCCGGCCGCTGCCCCAGGCAAGGCGGCGCCAGCCGCACCCAAGACGGTCGCCGAGCGCGAACAGGAGTACCGCAAGCGCCAGTTGGACCGTGCGGATGCGGAGAAGAAGCAGGCCGACGAACAGGCGATGAACGCAAGACGCCAGCAGGAATGCGACCGCGCCCGCGGCTACCTGCGGCAGCTCGAAGATGGCATCCGCATCGCGCGCACTGACGCCCAGGGCAATCGCGAGATCCTCGACGACGCTCAACGCGCGGCCGAGACCGCGCGCGCGCGTGAACTGATCCAGACCAACTGCAACTGATTCGCCGCGCGACCGATCAAGCCGTATCCCAGCCGCCAACCACCGCCGGATCAGCCTGCACGCCGACGCTTGCGCACCGCGACGCGTACCCGGCGTGCCTCCTTTGGATCCACCGTCAGTGGGCGATAGACCTCAACCCGGTCACCCGGGCGGACCGGCGTGTGCGTTGGCAGCGGCCGGTTGAATACGCCCAGATCGAGCTGCTGCACAGACAGGGTTGGTACCTGGGCCAGCAGGCCGCTGGCAACCACCGCGTCGAGCAACGTCGCCCCATGCGGGACGGTCACCGGCAGCTCGTAGAGCCGGTCGGGCGCGCCGTGGACCACCGTGACCGTGACGTCTGCACCACCACCCGCGCCCGGCGCCACGCGCTGATCCCGCTGGATGGCTGCGTCAGCGCGAGCCATACACGGCTTCAGCCCGCTTGGAGAACGCATCGACCATCGAATTGGCGATGCCCTCGAACACCGGCGCCACCATGCGTCCCACCATACCGCTGGCGAACTGAAACTGCAGGCACAAATGCACCTTGCAGGCGTTCTCGCGCAGCGGCGTGAACGTCCATTCGCCGCCCAGGCGACGAAACGGCCCATCGACCAGGCGCATGCGGATCTCACGCGGCGCCTCGTGCTCGTTGAGCGTGGTGAATTGGCTCTTGACCCCGCGATAGGCGATCTCCACGGTCGCCTCCACGGAATCGGCCTCCTTGGGCCGCACGCGCGTGCCGGCGCACCACGGCAGGAAGCTCGGGTAGCTGTGGATGTCGGCGACGAGGCCGAACATTTCGGCATCGCTATAGGGGACGAGCACGGAGCGCTCGACGCGGTGCATGGTCGAAGAGGATGGAACGAAGAGCGTGGGTCGGCGTTGTTACGATGCGATTCTAAAGACGACTGTCTCGTCACCGCCCCGCCCCCTCTCGCGTCCACCGCGTCCCCCTCGCAGCGCCCATGTCCATCGCCCAGAACAAGAAGGCATTCCACGATTACTCGATCGAGGAGCGATTCGAAGCTGGTCTCGTTCTCGAAGGCTGGGAGGTCAAATCAATCCGTTCCGGACAGGTGCATGTTCGCGAGGCCTACGTCATCGTGCGCGACGAGGAGATCTTTCTCCTCAACGCCCACATCACGCCTTTGAAGACCGCTTCGACCCACATCACGCCGGACCCCACCCGGACCCGCAAGCTGCTGCTCAAAGCAGACGAGATCCGCAAGCTGATCGGCAAGGTGGAGCGGGCCGGTTACTCGCTGGTGCCGCTGGACATGCACTTCAGCAAGGGGCTGATCAAGATCGAGATCGGTCTGGCCAAGGGCAAGCGGCAGTATGAAAAGCGCGATGCCGAAGCCGAGAAAGACTGGAAGCGTGAACAAAGTCGCCTGCTCAAGCAGCGCACGCGCTAGCGCGACATCGCCGGCAACGCCACACATGTCGTGGAAGCATGAGTTCGCCTGATCTGGCGGCCGCGTATGCCGCCAGCGGTGGCGACACCGGCGTGTTCTCCAGCAAGGTGGGCGACTATGTGCGGGCGCGGCCAGCCTACCCGGCGTTGTTCGACGCCTTGGCAACACGGCACGGTCAAAGTCCGTTACCGGACGATCGCCTGGATCGCGCCGCTCCGCGTAGTTGCTGGATGGACCTGGTCAGGAACTGAGCCACTTCGCTTCGCGCGCCATCTTTTGCATCGCGCGGAAGTCCTTGGCTCCCTGCCGGCGCGCCTCGGGCAGCAGGCGCGCGGCCAGCAGCGCCGTGGCGAAGGCATCGGCTGCGGCCGAGTGGCGCGCCGACACCCGGATGTCATAGCGGTTGAGCCACTCGTCGAGCGACTTGAGGCCGGCTTTCGGATCGAGCGCCGGTGCGAGTTCCGCCAGGTCGAGCCATGGATTGTCGAACGGCTGGTTGACGAACACCTTGACGGCCCGCGCGAGGAAGCCGCGGTCGAACGGCGCGTGGAAGGCGAGGATCGGACTGACGCCGACAAAGTCCAGGAACTGTCGCGTCGCCTCGCCGGGCTCGGCGCCCTGCGTCTGCGCCTGTACGCCGATGCCGTGCACCAGGATGTTCTCGCGCGTGCTGGCCACATTCTGCCGATACACGATCTCGAAGCTCTCGGCCGGCAGTACGTGGCCGTCGGACCGCATCGCCACGCCGCCGATCGAGATCAGCCCATCCTGCGTGGGATCGAAGCCGCTGGTCTCGACATCGACGACGACCCAGCGTTCAGGCGCGCTGTCGTCACTGCCCCCGAGGCCCAGGCGCTTGAGCAGACCGAACATCGCCTGCTCCTAGCCCGGAAAGTCGAGTTCGAGTCGCTGCTGCACCTTGCGCGCCTGGCGGAAGCTCTCTTTCAGGATGCGTCGGTCCAGCGGTGAAAGCGCACGCGGGTCGACCATGTTCGGATTGGCGTCGTAAGCCGCATCAGGCTGCTCGCCGCGCCGGTGCTGCTCGCGCAGCCGCATCAGTTGCAGGAACTCGAAGGCGTCGATCCAACCTTCGACGTCGATTGCTGGCACCTTCTCCTGCTCGGCCAGATGCCTCAGCCGGGCGCTGGTGTTGGTGTCACTTAAGCCGGCGCCGAGCGACCAGATGCGGGCGGCATCGACGAACGGCACGGTGCCATGCATCTTGAGATCGACTGCATCGCCCAGGCTGTCGCCAAACACGCCGTCAAACAGGCCGCCCGACGTCGGCGGGCGATTGCGCAACGCGTTGTCGGACATCTGCTTGAGAAAGCGTGGCGTGGCGCGTGCCCGTGCCACCACCTCCTGCCGCAGCGAAGAGGCCAGCGCCCGGTTTCCGAAGATGCCGCGAAAGTCAAAGAACACGCTGGCATTGAGCAGGGCGGACGGATCGCCGCGGTTGATCCAGTCGGCGAACAGCTGGCTCCAGTACGCCTGGCTGCCGCACCACTTCGGGTTGCGCGCCATGATGTTCCCCTTGCACAGGGGAAAGCCGGCCTCGGCCAAGCCGCGGTTGACCCAGTCGGCGAATTGCACCAGCTGATTTTGGCTCGCCTCGCCGTCGACAAAGATGATGCCGTTGTCCTGATCGGTGGCGATGGTCTGTTCGCTGCGCCCCTCGCTGCCCAGGGCCAACCAGCAGAAGGCATCTCGCTTGATGCCGAACTTGACGCAGCCCAGGGCCAGCAGCCGCTGCGTCAGCTGGTCATTCAGGTGGCTGATCAGCTTGGTCATCTGTGCCGCCGCCACGCCCTGAGCGACCAGGTGGTACGACAGACGACGGATGTCGAGCGCCACGGCCGCCAGCGCCGACGGATCCTCGGCACGACGGGTGGCAACAGCCAGCTGGCGTACCGACAGTCGCTGCAACGCAAACAGGTCGCGCTCGGAGACCACGCCGATCACGCGGTTCACACCGCCCCGGCTCTGCACCACCGGGATATGCCGGATCGAATGCTCAGCCATCAGCAGCGTGGCATCGGCCGCGGTGGCATTGGCGTCCAGCGTCATGACGTCGCGCGTCATCACGTCGCCGATGCGCGTATCCAGCGGCAGCTGCGGCAGGATCACTCGGCCGATAAGGTCGGTGCGGGTGAGAATGCCGAGCACCTCCTCGCCGCCCGGATGGTCCTCGGCAACGATCACCGAGCCGACATGACTATCGTTCATCCGCGTGAACGCCTCGCGCAGCGAGTCGTCGGGGCTGCACATGATGGGCTTGCCGCGTACTAGCGCGGCAAGCGTCAGTCCCATGGTGCGTTCGGCGCTCGCCTCGGCCGCATAGCTCGCCTGCATCTGCTGGCGCGACAGGTCCAGCAGCGAACCAAGACGGCGGGTGCAAAAGTCCAGGAAAGCCTGGCTGCGCCGGGTCAGTTGCTCGAACTTCGCTCGCGACAAGACAAAGCAGAACAGATCGCTGGTGGCGGTGTAGGTCAGCGTGACCGGCCGATTGGCCAGCAACGCTCCGACGGGAAAACACTCGCCCGGTCCGGCCTCGAACTCGGGCACCGGCGTGGGGGCCGTGCCTTCGGCGCGTGCTCCGCGCGCGCGACCTTGCTTGACGATGTAGCAGTGCGCCGGCGCCTGGCCGGACGGCGCGATGATCACTTCACCCGGGCTGAAATACGCCACCTCGACAGACGTGGCGAGGAACTCCAGGTCCGCCTCGGCCATCTGCGAGAACGGCACGTGCGGCGCGAGGATCTGCCTGATGCCCGCGCTGATCGTTGGCGCGCTCATGCTGCGCCCTGCGCTGCATGACACTCGGAAGAAAAGCGGTCAGTCGACCCTGTCGCCGGTTCCGTGGCCCTGGTGTGCACCGTTGTCTCCTTTTTTGCTCTTGTCGGCGGGCTGATCCGGCAGCTTGCGGTTGCGCTTGCGCGCCGCCAGGATCATCAAGACGGCGAACACGACGCCCAATGCAGCCAGCAGGAACTCCATCGTATCTATCGACCCGGCTGCTGCGACTTGACCACGGACATGGCAGCGGCGATCAATCCGCCGACGTCTGCCAGGTTGGCCGGGATGATCAGCGAGTTATTGGTCTTCGCCAGGTTGCCGAAGGCGTCGACGTAGCGCTCGGCCACCTTGAGGTTGACCGCTTCCATGCCGCCCGGCAGACCGATCGACTGCGCGACCTTGCGGATCGCCTCGGCGGTGGCCTCGGCAACCGCCAGCACCGCAGCCGCCTCGCCTTGGGCATTGTTGATCGCCGCCTGCTTGTCGCCTTCGGACTTCGCGATCGCCGCTTCCTTCTGACCGGTGGCGATGTTGATCTGCTCCTGCTTGCGACCCTCGGACGACGCGATCAGCGCGCGCTTTTCTCGCTCGGCGGTGATCTGCGCCTGCATCGACCGCAGAATCTCGGCCGGCGGCGTCAGGTCCTTGATCTCGTAGCGCAGGACCTTGACGCCCCAGTTCATCGCCGCTTCGTCGATCGAGCCGACGATGCTGTGATTGATGAACTCCCGCTCCTCAAAGGTCTTGTCAAGTTCCAGCTTGCCGATCACCGACCGCAACGTGGTCTGGGCCAGTTGAGTGATGGCGACGATGTAGTTGCTGGAACCGTAACTGGCGCGCTGTGGATCGGTGACCTGGAAATACAGCACGCCATCGACCGCAAGCTGGGTGTTGTCGCGGGTGATGCAGACCTGGCTGGGCACATCCAGCGGCACCTCCTTGAGCACGTGCTTGTAGGCCACCTTGTCGACGAACGGGATCAGGATGTTCAGCCCCGGCAGCAGCGTGCCGTGGTACTTGCCCAACCGCTCGATCACCCAGGCGTGCTGCTGAGGCACGATGCGAACCGCCTGGATCACGAAGGTGATCACGACCGCGAGCAGCACCAGGGAGATGATCGTCAGGCCGTCCGGAATGAATGCGCCCATTGCCGCCTCGTCAGTTGAAGTTTTCTGTGAAATTGATCTAACGGCGCGCCGCCACCACCAGGCGGCTGCCGTGAATTTCGCGGATGACGTAGTCGCCTGGGCGCGGCTCTTCACCGGCGACCAGTTCGACGTCCCACTCGGCCCCGCGGTAGCTCGCACGCGCGGTGCGTCCAGCGGTCCAGTGATCGATGCGCACCGGCTGGCCGACATCGAGGTTCTGCATCACATCGACAGTCGCGTTGCCGGCGCGACTGGCGCGTGCCCGGCGCAACCACAGCGATCCAGCCAGTCCGATGCCCGCCGCGACCACCAGTTGCAGTGCCATCGAGCCGCCTGCCAGCGCTGTCAGCGCGGCCACTCCGGCGGCCACTGCGAGCACCAGCAGAAAGAAGGTGCCGGTCAGCAGTTCGGCAATCAGCAGGACAAAGCCGAGCACGAACCACGCAACATACGCACTCATGGAACCTCCGGAACAGAACGGCGCCGGCCGCCGAGAACGGGCCAGCACGGCAAGCGAGCGAAGGCTACCCGATCGGACACGTCATCGGTGGCATGGCGGACGAGACGTCATGCCGGCGCGATCGAACGACAGGTGCCCGGTACGCGCGGACGAGCGCCGGCGGCTGTGGCCCCGACCTGCGTTCAGTGGGTTTTTGCCGATTTGGCGAGCCGCTTCCAGGTGTCGACCACGGTGTCGGGGTTCAGCGAGATCGACTCGATCCCCTGTTCGACCAGCCAGTGGGCAAAGTCGACGTGGTCCGACGGCCCCTGGCCGCAGATGCCGATGTAGCGATTCAGCTTGCGACACGCCTGTATCGCCATGGACAACAGCGCCTTGACGGCAGGATCGCGCTCGTCGAAGCCCGCAGCCACCAGCCCCGAGTCGCGGTCGAGACCGAGGGTAAGTTGGGTGAGGTCGTTGGAGCCGATCGAGAAACCGTCGAAGTACTCGAGGAACTGTTCGGCGAGCACGGCATTGGACGGCACCTCGCACATCATGATCAGCCGCAGGCCGTTTTCGCCGCGCTTGAGGCCGTGCTCGGCCAGCAACTCGGTGACGCGCTTGGCTTCGCCCAGCGTGCGCACGAACGGCACCATGATCTCCACATTGACCAGACCCATGGTGTTGCGCACGTGCTTGAGCGCCTCGCACTCCATCGCGAATGGCTCGCGAAAGCTTTCGGCGATGTAGCGCGCCGCGCCACGGAAACCGAGCATCGGGTTTTCCTCGTCGGGTTCGTAGCGGGTGCCCCCGATCAGCTTCTTGTACTCGTTGCTCTTGAAGTCGCTCATCCGCACGATGACGGGCTTGGGCCAGAACGCCGCGGCGATGGTGGAGATTCCCTCGGCCAGCTTGGCTTCGAAGAATGCACGTGGGCTGGCATAGCCGCGCGCCAGCGACTCGACCGCCGTTTTCAGTTTCGCGTCGACGTTCGGATACTCGAGCACTGCCTTCGGGTGCACGCCGATGTTGTTGTTGATGATGAACTCCAGGCGCGCCAGGCCCACGCCCGCGTTGGGCAGCGACTGGAAGTCGAAGGCCAGTTGCGGATTGCCGACGTTCATCATGATCTTGACCGCGAGCGCTGGCATCGCACCCTGCTGCACGGTCTCGACTTCCATCTCCAGCCGACCCTCGTAGATGTGTCCGGTGTCCCCCTCGGCGCAGGAAACCGTGACCTCGGCAACGTCGGCCAGCACGGTGGTGGCATCGCCGCAGCCCACCACCGCCGGAATGCCCAGCTCGCGCGCGATGATCGCCGCGTGGCAGGTGCGCCCCCCCCGGTTGGTGACGATCGCGGCAGCGCGCTTCATCACCGGCTCCCAATTGGGATCGGTCATGTCCGTGACCAGCACGTCGCCCGCCTGCACCCGCTCCATCTGCTCGGCGTTCTTGATCACCACGACCTTGCCGATGCCGATCTTCTGGCCGATGGCGCGTCCTTCGGCGAGTACGCGCGACGAGCCCTTGAGTTTGAAGCGCTGCTGCACCTGGGTGTGAGCCTGCGACTTCACCGTTTCAGGTCGCGCCTGCAGGATGTACAGCTTGTTGTCGACGCCGTCCTTGCCCCATTCGATGTCCATCGGCCGACCGTAGTGCGCCTCGATGGTCACGGCATAGCGGGCCAGTTCGAGCACGTCGTCGTCGGTGAGCGAGAAGCGGTCGCGATCGACATCGGCAACATCGACCGTTCGCACGGTGCGACCGTTGCCATCGGCCTGCGGATCGAACTCCATCTTGATCAGCTTGGAGCCCAGGTTGCGCCGGATCAGCGGGAACTTGCCCGCCTTGAGCATCGGCTTGTGGACATAGAACTCGTCCGGGTTGACCGCGCCCTGCACCACGGTTTCACCGAGACCGTAGCTGGAGGTGATGAACACCACGCCATCGAAACCCGATTCGGTGTCCATCGTGAACATCACGCCGGCCGCGCCGACGTCGGAGCGGACCATGCGCTGGATGCCAGCGGACAGCGCGACCTCGGCGTGCGCGAAACCCTTGTGCACGCGATAGGCGATCGCGCGATCGTTGTAGAGAGAAGCGAACACGTGCTTGACGCGCTCGATCACGGCATCGACGCCGACGACATTCAGGTAGGTCTCCTGCTGGCCGGCGAACGACGCATCGGGCAGGTCTTCAGCCGTGGCGCTGGAGCGCACCGCCACTGGAATGTCGGCCGTGCCTGCCTTGAGCCAGTCGTAGAAGCTGCGGATCTCGGCGTCGAGCGCTGGCGGGAACGGCGCATCGATCACCCACTGGCGGATCTCGGTGCCGGCCTGCGCCAGTGCGCGCACGTCGTCGACATCGAGCGCGGCCAGCCGAGCATCTATCTTTTCCTTGATGCGGTTGTCGTGCAGGAACTCGCGGAACGCTTCCGAGGTAGTGGCAAAACCGTCAGGGACGCGGATACCCTCGTCGGTCAACTGACTGAGCATCTCGCCAAGCGACGCGTTCTTGCCGCCCACCTGCTCCACGTCGCCCATGCGTAGCTGGCTGAACGGGATCACGTACTTTCCGCGCTGCATTGCCTCTCCTTGCGTCAGATGCTCGAATCCCTGCGCGAATCGACGCCTATCCCGCGGGCTGGACGTGCATGCCCAGCGCGGCGACAGACTTAATCGCATGCGCGATGGCCCTGATTTCGCCATGCCAGAATCCGCTCGATTCTACCGACTCAACCTTTTTCACCCTTAACCCGGATCACTTACA
>LNFM01003402.1_pt1 | contig 37018 bp, 32 predicted proteins | sample 596031 | NCBI WGS metagenome assembly LNFM01 (sample SAMN04254537, study PRJNA301005) | activated carbon metagenome | isolation source: dual media filters at the Ann Arbor, Michigan drinking water treatment plant | place: USA: Ann Arbor | reverse complement strand
GTAGAACTTTGACATGTCTTTTTGCTCCTCAAAGCCACGGACGCCAGATGTACACCGCCAGATGAGCGACGACGGCAACGGTCACGAACAACCATAGCCCGCTCATGTAGACGGAGTGCAGCTCTTGCGCCTGCTCGTCGGTGAGACCTGTGAAACTCAGGTCAGATTTATCAGCCATGTTATCCTCCGAAGGGGTAGACTGACGCCGCATTCCCTGCGGCTGGGTTCACGGATTGGCGGTATGCCTCTCCGAGTTTCTCCGCACCCGGTACGGGTGGCGGTGAATGTCATATCCGGCGGGCGTGGGCGCACAGGCCGCTGGATCGTCGAGCGTCGGGGATGTCCGGTCCCCGTCGAACTGCACTGCCCGCGCCAGCGGAAAGTGAAGGGCGTAACCGTCAGGGACGGAAGATCGCCGGCGTGATCGCGCCCGCCTCGCGCCAGGCGCGGGCCAGCGGCCCATGCACCGGCATCTGCCGTTCGCTGATCATTTTCCAAACCCAATTGACCGTGGCGAAGGGGATCGCCACCAGGAAGATCAGGGTGAAATAGATGCGGAACTCCGCCTTGGGTGTGCGGTGGACGTGATGTCCGCCGTGGTCTCCGGCTGTATGATCACTCATGCGACCCTCCCTTGGTGTTGGTGGCTGTCGGCTGCGGTTCGCTCCGCAATGCGGCGACATATTCCAGCACGACGCGTTCCGCGCCGTGATCGAGCGCCGATTTCTCGGCCGCGTCGCGCAGGGTGCGCGCCGCTGAAATGCGTGTCAGAACAGGGTGTTGTCCGACTATCCTATCCAGTTCAATCTGCGCATCGACATCCCAGGGGAAGTCGCGGCGCAGTGTCGTCGGCGTCGCCGCTGCACTGTCCATTTCGGACCCGAGCGGCAGGATGTGAAACAGCGCCTCGAAAAGGCCGTTGCAGACTTCCTGCAAGATCCAGACGCAGCCTGCATAGCCCATGAAGGGCGTGCCGGTATGCCTGCGGATCGCCGCACCGGGAAAGCTTGCGGCAATGAACGAAGGTGCCGGCCCATGCCCGCCCTTCATTTCCGCCATGTACATCTTCTCGTTGATCGACCCCATCACGATCAGCGGCCGATGCTGCTTCAGCATCGCGCGCACCGCCTCGTTGTTGGTCTTGGTCCCCGCCACCCGCGCCACCGCAAAGGCGCAAGGCAGGCCAAGGTCGCTTTCAAGATAGTGCCGCACGCCGCGGGCATAGGTCTCGTTGGCGACGATGGCGAAGTTCGCCGTCGCAAAGAAATCCTGCGTCACGCTGCGCCACAGATCCCAGACCGGCTTCAGCGTCGAATGCTTTTCCTTGGCGATGAAGGGCTGCGGGTCCAGACCCAGCAGCTCTCCCAGCGTTTCCAGAAACTTCGTCGTCGATTCCAACCCGAATGGCGCCTGCAGGTAGGGCTTGCCCAGACATTCGGCCAGACCGCGGCCAAACTCGCGGTACATCACGATGTTGACGTCGGCGTTCACAAGGTTCCGCATCTCGGCCAGATGCGCGCCAAGCGGCATCACCATGTTGACCTCGGCCCCGATGCCTTCGACCAGCCGGCGGATCTCATGCAGGTCCGACGCCATGTTGAACACGCCGTACATCGGCCCAAGGATATTGACCCGCGGCTTCGCCCCTTCGGCACGCTCCGCTTCAGGCGGCATCCGCCCCTTGGTCATCCCGAACTCGGTGAAGATCCAGGTCATCGCGCGGTCGGCGCACTGCCACTGGTCCTCGTCAATCGTGCGCGGCAGGAACCGCTGGATATTGGTTCCGGCCGGCGTCACCCCGCCACCGATCATCTCGGCAATGCTGCCCGTCACCACCACCGCCGGCAGCGCCGGATCGAGCGTCTTCCAGGCCCGCGCCATCGAGGCTTCGGTGCCGGAACTCATCTCGTCCTCGGCCAGCCCCGTCACGACAATCGGCAACTCATGCGGCGGCAACGCGTCGGTGTAATGCAGCACGCTGGTCACCGGCAGGTTCTCGCAGCCGACCGGCCCGTCGATCACCACCTGCAGGCCCTTGACCGCACAGAAGGCGTAAACCGCCCCCCAATAGCCGCCCGCCCGATCATGGTCCTGGATCAGCATTCCTGCCCTCCAGCCCATTCATCCGTTTGGAAATATCCCACGGGGGTGCGGGGGTGTGAAACCCCCGCTGCGACAGCGGCCGCGGAAGGATGCGTCATATCATCTCCTCCGCCTTCGCGGCCTTGGCGGCCTTGTCGAGTTTCTTCTGATGGATCGCCCGGAAATCCGGCCTGAGGTTCGGGCTGCCTTCCCAGATGCCCGCGGTCTCGCCGCTGCCCACACCCTCGAAGAACGCCTTCATTCCGTCCATGCGATCCTTGTTGCCCATCGCGGCATTCACGACCTGCGCCAGGGAGCCTGCCCCGGCCGGCCCCATCAGCGGCCGGGCCGAGATGAGGTTTGTGAAGTAAAGTGCTGGAATCGCCAGCTCTTTCGCCTTCTGCACCACCGGCGTGGTGCCAATAGCCAGATCGGGATGGAAGCCCGCCATCGCCGCGCAATCGTCTTCCAGGCTGGCGCGGTATTTCACCGCCACGCCCTTTGCCTCGAGCCAGTCGCGGTCCGCGGCACTCCATTCGTTCCGCGCGCAAGCCGTGCCCACATATTTCACATCCGCGCCGCTCTCGATCAGCAACCGCGCCACCAAAAGCTCGCTGCCCTCATAGCCCGACACCGTGATCCGCCCCTTGACCGGGTTTGCCGCCAGTGCCGCCTTGATTGCCGGGCCAAAGGCGTTTTGCGCCGCAGCCACTTTTTCTGCATCGATTCCATAGGCTTCACCGATGGACTTCATCCAGGCCATCGTGCCGTCAAGACCGACAGGAGCCGATCCGACGACCGTCCGCCCCGCCGCATGAAATTCGCGGATCGATGCGGTGTAGAACGGGTGAATTGCCGCCGCGACACCGCAATCCAGTGCCGCATACAACTCGCGCCACTCGCGGCACGGCACCACCGGCCCTGCGGCCAATCCCATCGGTGCCAGCATCGCGCCGATCATCATCGGGTCCGCCGGGAACATCTCGCCCAGAAGTGCCACCGTCGGGCGGTCCGACCGCCCGCGCTCGGGCGCCTGCACCGGGCCTGCCTCGATCTCGGCGCGGGCGTATTTCAGCATCGCGCCGGCCAGCACGTCCTTGGCCTCGGCATGGGTCGGCACGCCGAACCCCGGCACGTCGATCCCGACGATGCGTACGCCATTGATCTCGCTTGGCAACAACTTCAACGGCACGCCGGAAGCCGTTGGAACGCATAGGTTTGTCACCACCACGGCGTCATAGCGATCCGGGTCCGCCAGCTCATGCACGGCGTCGCGGATGTCTTCGAACAGCTTGCCGGTCACCAGGCTTTCAGAGTTGAACGGCACATAGCCAACCGACCGCCGCGCCCCGTAGAAATGGCTCACGAAGGTCAGCCCATAGACGCAGCAGGCCGAGCCTGACAGCACCGTCGCCACCCGCCGCATCCGCAGACCGACCCGCAGCGAGCCGAACGCCGGGCACATCGACTGCGGCTTGTCATGCGGCCCTTGCGGGTAATCGCGCTGAAAGCCGTCCAGCAGTTCCGAGTTGCCCGCCGCCCGCGCCGCCGCCTCCATCGTGGCGGCCCCCGCGTGGCAGCCCATGCCGTCAACCGGGGCGTCCGCCATCTCCGGCGCAGCCGAGGTAGGCAGGCTCACACCCTCCGTCACCGGGGTGCTGTCAGCCAGATCATAGCGAACCTCGCCCGCCATCATTTGCCAGCCTTGGCAGCGATGGCCTTCAGCGCAGCTTCCATCTTCGCAAGCGCTTCGAGATCACACATTGTCATACACCACTTCCAGCGATGCTTTCGGTGCGGCGTTCTTGCCGCGCATGTCGAGGTCGGTCGCCGGGGTCAGCACGAAATCCGCCCCCGTCGCCTCGGCACTGAACAGGCCCAGCAAACCGTCCTGCGTCAGCGGCTTCGGTCGCACCGGCGGGGCAATCGCCACCGCCTCTCCAAGGGCGGCAAACAGTGGCCCCCACTGGCTCTCATAGCTGCCAACAATCTGATAATTCGCTGATTTCTTCCGCAGATCGTCGTCCTGCGGAATGGCCGCCAGCACCGGAATGCCCACCACCTCGGCAAAGGCCGCAGCCTCACCGGTGCCATCGTCCTTGTTGATCACCAGACCTGCGATGCCGACATTGCCACCAAGCTTGCGGAAGTATTCCACCGCCGAGCAGACGTTGTTGGCCACATACAGCGATTGCAGGTCGTTCGAGGCGACCAGGATCACCTTTTGCGCCATGTCCCGCGCGATCGGCAGGCCGAACCCGCCACAGACCACGTCGCCCAGAAAGTCCAGCAGCACATAGTCAAAGTCCCAGTCATGGAACCCCAGCTTTTCCAGAAGCTCGAACCCGTGGATGATCCCGCGCCCGCCGCAGCCCCGGCCAACCTCTGGCCCGCCAAGCTCCATCGCAAAGACACCGCCGCGCTTGAAGCAGACATCGCCGATCTTCACCTCTTCCCCCGCCAGCTTCTTGCGGGTCGAGGTTTCGATGATCGTCGGGCAGGCCTTGCCGCCAAAGAGCAGGCTCGTGGTATCCGATTTCGGATCGCAGCCGATCAGCAGCACGCGCTTGCCCATCTCGGCCATCATGTGGCTGAGGTTGGCCAGCGTGAACGACTTGCCGATGCCGCCCTTGCCGTAGATCGCAATGATCTGGGTCTTTTTCGTCGGCTCGCCTTGCGGAATTTCCAGCGAAGGCTCCTCATGCGCTTCTTCGCGCAGACGGTTGTCGAAATCCTTCAGGTTGGGGACGTCATTCATGCGTGGCCACTCCAATCTAGGATCATTTTCAAGCAGTTGGCGTCCGAAAACGCCGTCTCATAAGCTGCAGCCGCATCCGCCGCAGGGCGGGTGTGGGTAATCAGTCCGGCCAGCGACAAGGCACCGCTTTCAATCAGCGATCGTGTCGCGGTCAGGTCTTCCGGCGTCCATTCGCTGGCAATCCGAAAGCGGGCTTCCTTCATGAAGGCGGGCGGAAAGGCGAAGGCGACAGGCTCGGTGTAGAACCCCGCCAGCACAACTTCGCCGCCCTTGGCCAGCCGCATCACCAGTTGGTCCAGCAGGCCCTTGGCCCCCGAAGCATCGTAAATTGCACGGTAATCGCGGCGCGGGTCATCCTCGGGCGCGATCACCTGATAGCCAACCGCGCCCTCGCGTCTGGCGGGATCGATCTCCCAGACAGTCGGCGCAGGCGCACCTGCCGCAACCGTCAACCGTGCCAGCAACCGGCCCAGCGTGCCATGCCCGACGATCAGGTCCGGCAGCGCCGTGTTGAACCCGGCCAGCGCATGACGCGCCGTTGCAGCCAGCGCCAGCAGCGCACCTTCCGCCCGCATCGCCGGATCAAGCCGCGCCACCCGGCCCGCCTTGGTGACCAGATGCCGCGAAGCGCCGCCAAAAAGGCCCTTCACATTGCCCGCAAAGCAGTTGGCGCCCGGCACAAACACATGCTCGCCCACCCGGAACCCGGAATTGGCGCCCGCTTCAACCACTTCGCCCGCAGCTTCATAGCCAGGAACCAGCGGGTAACCCATGCCCGGAAACGGCGGCATCGTGCCGGACCAGAACAGCTTTTCAGTGCCGGTGGAAATGCCGGAATACGGGCGCGACAAGCCCAAGGCTTTCCAGCCCCAACTCCTTCGGTCCATGCAGGATGACGGCGGTTGTTCTCACGTTCTGCCCCTCGCGGAGCCCCCTTCCAGGCCAGATCTCTGACTCGGTCTTGGGGCTCTCTGCCTATGTGTAACTTTAGTCTTACAAACCAGAGTGTCAATTAGAATTGACACTTTACCGCTACCAAATGTCACATCCGTCGGGCGGTCACAGCCGAAGTGATGTACGGCCGGCGGCCCGGATACTCGCGTATCGCCGCGAACCCGGCAGCACGCGCCAGATCCCCGACTTCGCGGCCCGATCGGGTTCGCCCGGTCTGCATTGCCAGGGTATAGACCGCAAAATAAACGTCGGTCGCCGGGTCTGGACGAGTGCCGCCCGACATCGGCTCCGAGATGATAAGTCGTCCGCCCGGTGGCAGGACGGCATGAATCTTTGCCAGCAGCGCCGCGACCGTGGTGTCGGAATGGTCATAAAGCACGCGGATCAGGCTGATCGCATCCGCGCCACCCGGCAGCGGATCGTCGCGGAAACTGCCCGGCACGATGCGCACCCCAGCCCCGGGGCGCGCGCCTGACACCACGGCGGGCAGATCGAACAGCGTCAACCCCAGTTTCGGGCGGGCGCGACCGACCGCCGCCAGAAAAGCCCCCGTGCCGCCGCCGACATCCATCAGATGCCGCACGCCGCGCAAGGAAACCAGCCGCAGCGTATCCTCCGCCACCAAGGCCTGGCTGTCAGCCATCAGTTGCGAATACCGGCCCGCCAATGCGGGATCGGCCGCGCCACCAGCGCCAAACACATAGGGCCAGAACCCGGCCAGTTCCGGGGCCGTCTCGCCTTTGAAAAACGCAACCGGATCAGACAGATCGCGGTAAAGCACCGGATGATGCCGCACCATCGCCTCCAGCCCCGGCACGGTCAGGAACGCCGCCCCGCGCGTGGTCAACGCCCAGTTGTCTCCTTGCCGCTTCAGCAGCTTCAGCGCCGCTCCCGCCTGCAGCAAGACCGCCATCCGCGGCTCCGGCACCGCCGTCAGCCGCGCCAGCGCCGACAGCCCGACAGGCCCATCCGCCAACCGGTGCAACACCCGCAACTCGACCAGCGCCAGCAGCGCCTGCGACCGCACGAACCCCTGCACCACCTCGAACAACGCATCGCCCTCGCCCCGCGCAATCGCGCTAAGCCCCGGCACTCTCGAACAAATCCTGTGAAACCACGGCTGCATCGCCAACCGCACCGCCCAGCCGGGACCGCGAGCCTTGCCCGCCTGCCCCGCGCCAAGGCCCATGTCGGTCATCGCGCTGCCGCTGCGTGCTGGCTGAGGTCGACCGGCGTCATCTTCTCGGCGTAGGCCCGGACCATCTCCGCCAGCTGCGCCTCGCCGGGGCAGGAGGGGATCGACGCGATCGCGCCACCCAGAATGTCCTTCAAATGCCGAACTGCCCCCGAAACGCCCATCTGCGCCACCGCATTCGGCCGCCCATGCGCCGCATCCTGCCCCGCAGGCTTGCCGGTCTCGTCCGCCGACAGCAGCGCGTCCTTCAGATCATCCGCCACCTGGAACGCCTCGCCAATGCGCGCACCAAGCTCTTCCCACGGCTCCGCTTCCATGCCCGCCGCAATCGCGCCCATCTGGGTTGCGGCTATGAACAGCGCTCCTGTTTTCGCGCGGTGATAGGCGCTGAGGTTGACCTGAGCCTCGGATTCCCACGCCTGCCCCGCGCAGATGCCACCCGGCATCCCGGTCCGCTGCGCCAGCACCCGCACCAGATGCAGCGCGCGCATCGGCTGGTCACCCGCCGCCCGCGCCAGCACCTCGAAGGCCAGCACGATCAGACTGTCGCCCGCCAGCACCGCCAAAGGCTCGCTGTATGCCTTGTGAACCGTCGCCTTGCCACGCCGCATGTCCGCATCATCGAAGGCCGGCAGGTCATCATGCACCAGACTGGCGCAATGGATCAGCTCCAGCGCCGCCGCCGCGGCACTGCTCAGGGCGGGCCGGTCATCGCCACAGGCCATCGCGACAGATAGCAGGATCGTCGGCCTGATCCGCGCGCCACCCGGCGTCACCGAATATTCCAGCGCCTGCGCCAACCGCCCCGGCACCTCGCCGCCAACGCCCTGCCCCAGCCGGATCGCCTCGGTGACCGCTGCCTCGATTCGCGTGGAAAGACCCATGCCGCGCCCCCTTGTCGCCGAAAATCCTCCGGCGTCCCTTGCGTCAGTTTTGCACTGCACGGCCAAGGTGTAAACAAAAACTTACAGATATGCGTAATTCCGTGTTTACACCGGACAGTGCCGCATTACACTTCCCGTATGGAACCCAGCGCCCATACTGCCGTGGTGATCGGCGCCGGAATGGGCGGCCTCGCCGCCGCGATCCGCCTCGCCGCCGCAGGTGCCGCCGTTACCGTGGTCGACGCCGCCGCCACCCCCGGTGGCAAGATGCGCACCCTGCCCTCTCCCGCAGGCCCGGTTGACGCCGGCCCCACCGTCCTCACAATGCGCCACGTCTTCGAAGATCTCTTTGCGCTTGCGGGCGAACGGCTTGACGATCACCTCACCCTTCTGCGCCAACCGATCCTCGCGCGGCACTGGTGGCCCGACGGCTCCACCCTCGATCTCCACGCCGACCCCGAGGCCACCCTCGCGGCCATCGAAGCCTTCGCCGGCCGCCGCGAAGCTGCTGCCTTCCGGCGCTTCGACGCGCTCTCCGCCGCGCTCTTCGCCGCCTTCGACGGCCCGGTGATGCAGGCGGCCAAACCCGACCTTGGCCAGATCGCCCGCACCGCCGCCCGCCAGCCCCGCCTCTGGCCCGCGCTCCTGCCCGGCATGACCCTCACCCGGCTTCTGAAGCTCCATTTCCGCGACCCGCGCCTCGTCCAGCTTTTTGCCCGCTACGCCACCTATGTCGGCGGTCGTCCCGCACATTCGCCCGGCGTCCTCGCCCTGATCTGGCGGGCCGAAGCACAAGGCGTCTGGGCCGTCCAGGGCGGGATGCACCACCTCGCCGCAGCGCTCGCCGCCCTTGCCACCCGTCTCGGTGTGCGTTTCCACTACGCCACGCGGGCCACCCGCATCGTCACCCAGGGTGGCCGCGTCACCGGCGTCCAGATCGAAGGCGGCACCACGTTCCCTTGCACGGCCTGTGTCTTCAACGGCGATCCCGCCGCCCTGACCGAGGGCCGCCTCGGCACCGCGCCCACAGCCGCCGTCCCTGCCAAAGCCACCCAGCCGCGCAGCCTCTCCGCTTGGGTCTGGTCGTTCGCCGCCACGCCCGAAGGCCCCCTTGCGCGCGACCTCATCCACCACAACGTCATCTTCTCGCCTGACCCCAAGTCCGAGTTCGGCCCAATCGGCCAAGGCCGGATGCCCGATCAGCCCACCCTCTACATCTGCGCCGAAGACCGCAGCGCCGGAGCCCCGCCGCCGGTCGAGCGGTTCGAGATCATCGTCAACGCGCCTGCGGGCCATCCCCAGACGGCCCAGGAGTTTACCCAATGCCAGACCAGAACCTTTTCCCCGCTGCAGCGTCTGGGGCTGGCCTTCGCGCCTCAACCGGACAGGCCCGCGCTGACCACGCCTTCGATGCTGGACCAGCTTTTCCCCGGCTCGAAAGGCTCGATCTATGGGCGCAGCCCCGAGGGGATGCTCGCAGCTTTTCAGAGACCTTCGGCCACAACCACCCTGCCGGGCCTGTTCCTGGCGGGCGGGGGCGCGCATCCGGGGGCGGGAGTGCCGATGGCAGCCCTCTCCGGCAGGCACGCGGCCGCAATGATACTGAACGGCCAGACTTTTCCGTCGACGTCCCGCCCGACGGCTACGCCTGGTGGTATCTCGACGGCGTCTCGAACGACGGGACGCGCGCCGTCTCGGTGATCGGCTTCATCGGTTCGGTCTTTTCGCCCTGGTACAAATGGTCCGGTCGCCGCGACCCGCAGAATCACGCCTGCATCAACGTCGCCACCTACGGCCCCGGCAGCCGCTTCACGATGACAGACCGGGGCCGCCCGGCGCTGCGCCAGTCCCGCGACACGCTGCAGGTCGGTCCCTCGTCGATGCATTGGAACGGGCGGCAACTAATCGTCACGGTGAATGAGGTCGGCGCGCCGCCGATGGTCACCCCGGTGCGCGGCACGATCACCCTCACCCCGCAAGCGATCACCGAAACCGAGGTGCTGCTCACCCCCGACGGTCGCCATCTCTGGCGTCCCTTCGCACCGACCGCGAAGATCGAGGTCGACCTCACTCAGGGCCACCGCTGGCAGGGCCACGGCTATTTCGACGCGAATTTCGGCTCCGCCGCGCTGGAAGCCGACTTCCGCTTCTGGACCTGGGGGCGTTACCCGCTGAAAGACCGCGCCGTATGCTTTTACGACGCAACCCGGCTCGACGGCTCCACCCTCGCCCTCGGCGTGGAAATCGACGCGGCGGGCCGCGTGCGCGAAATTGCCCCGCCGCCCCTGACCAAATTCCGCCGCAGCCTGTGGGCCGTCCGCCGGGAAACCCGCGCCGATGCGGGCGTCACCCCGCGCCAACGCCTCAACATGCTGGATGCCCCGTTCTACTCGCGCAGCCTCGTCGAAACCCGGATCGAGGGCGAGGTGACGACCGGCGTCCACGAAGCGCTTGACCTGACCCGCTACCGCCAGCCCTGGCTGAAACCGATGATCGCGCTGCGCGTCCCGCGCCGCCGCAACTGGACCTTTGACTGAAAGGAAGCTGCCCCAAGGTTAAGACCGCGTAAAGACCGCCAGCCAACCCCTTGATTTTGTTGCCACGGAAGAATGTCCCACCGTGGTACAGCGCCTCACCCCACCGGGTCGGGATTGTTCCGCATCACCCAGAAATTCAGCGCCCCCGCCACCGACACCCATGCGAGATAGGGCGCGAACATCAACCCCGCCCAGAAATCCAGCGCGAAGAAAGCCCAGGTCGTCGCCGCCACACTCAGCCACAGCCCGACCATCACCCCCATCGCGGCCCTCAGCCGCCGCAGACCGAAAAAGATCGGCGTCCAGAGCGTATTGAAGGCAATCTGAACCGACCAGAACGCCAGCCCATAAGCCGCGCCCTCCATCCCCGACACCCGCGCCGCCGAGGCCGCCATCAACAGATAAAGCGTGGTCCATGCCACCGGGAACAGCCAATTCGGCGGCGTCCAGCTGGGCTTTTTCAGGCTTTCATACCAGGCGCCGGGCGAAAACATCGCCCCCGTGGTCGCCGCAGCCCCGCAGGCCAGAAGGTAAACACCAAACAGATAAATATCCATCGCGCGACCCTAACCGAAGCGAGGGCCAAAGCCAACCGCTCAGGCCGAAAGCCCCCGGTCGCGCGCCTCCAGCTGTGCCAAAACGCCCAGCAAGGCATCGCTCCGCCCACGGCTCGGCACAGCCCGCGCCGCCGCCTGCACAAGAAACGCCACCTCCGGCACCGGCGGCGCGTGCAGCACCGCGCCGCGCGGCATCACCGACACCGCCGCCGATTTCGCGACTGCCAGCCCCAGCCAACCGATCTTCTGGGCCTTTCCGGTCCGCGCCCGGCGGCTGACGGAATCATGGCCGCCCCGCCGCACCGCACCGCCGATTCCGTCATAGATCAGCCGCGCCGCAAATATCCCGGGCCGACAGCCCATCGGCAAGGCGCCGACTCCGGCTTCCGACCGCACATAAAGCCGCTCCGCCTCGGCCAGAAGCCGCCGCACGACCCGCCGCACGCCCGGCGAAGCTATCGGCGCATCAAGCCAGGGCTCCAGCGCCACGCCCTCATCGTCCAGCCAGCCCAGCGGCAGATAGACCCGCCCGGCCCGCGCATCTTCGCCTACATCACGGGCGATGTTGGTCAGTTGCATCGCAAGACCCAGATCGCAGGCCCGCGCCAGTGCATCCGCCTCGCGCACCCGCATCAGGACGCACATCATCGCGCCAACCGCCGCCGCGACCCGCGCCGCGTAGGACAGGACGCCCGAGAGATCGTCATACCGACGCCCGACCGCATCCCAAGCCATACCCTCAAGCAGCGCATCCGGCAGGGCCCGCGGCATCTCGAAGCCTTCGACCACCGCCGCAAAGGCCCGGTCGGCTGCCGCATCGACCGGTCGCCCGGCATAAACCCGGTCCAGCCGGTCGCGCAGCCGCAAGACCGCCCCGGTCTTGTCGTCGCCCTCATCCACCGCGTCATCCGCCAATCGGCAGAAGGCATACAAGGCTAGCGCCGGATCCCTTACCGCCGAAGGCAACAGCCGTGAGGCGGCATGAAACGACAGGCTTCCGGTACGGATCGCAGCGCGGCAGGCCTCCATGTCCCGTTCGGCGATCATTCGGCGGCCAACGGCATTTCCGCCGCCCTCCACCGCACCGCCGCGTCCGGCACCAGCTTGCCCAGCACCTCTGCCGTCCCGATCACGCCGGGAACCCCTGCGCCTGGATGCGTGCCCGCCCCGGTCAGATAAAGCCCCGGCAGTTCCTCGCTCACGTTATGCGGCCGGAACCATGCCGACTGCAGGATGCGCGGCTCGATCGAGAATCCCGCCCCGTAAGGCGACAGATACCGGTCGCGAAACGTATCGGGCGTGAACACAAGGCTCTCCGTCACATGCTTCTGGAACCCCGGGATCAACCGCTCCTCCAGCATCGCGGCCATCTTTGCGCGGTATTTCGGCTCCTCTTCGGCCCAGTCGACGCCGCCATGCCCCAGATGCGGCACCGGGCTGAGGGCGTAGAACGTATCGCCCCCCTCGGGTGCGACCGAAGGGTCGGTGACGGACGGGCGATGCACATAAAGGCTCATGTCGTCGGCCAGCTTTCCGCGGATGAAGATGTCCTTGATATGCTCGCGATAGCGCGGACCCACGACGATGGAGTGGTGGCCCACATCCTTCCACATCCCTCTGGTCCCGGAGGTGCCAAAGTACCAAACGTAAAGCCCCATCGACCACCGTGTCCGTTTAAGCCGCGCCGGTGTCCACCGCCGCTTCGGTGCATTGCGGAGCAGGCGGTCATAGGTATGCCCGGCATCGGCATTTGACACGACGACATCCGCCGGCAGCACCTCGCCCGACACCAGCCGCACCCCCGCCGCGCGGCCGCCGGCCACGACAACCTCGTCGACCTCGGTGCTCGCCACCACCTCGCCGCCCTGATCCTCGATCACCCGCACCATCGCATCGGCAATCGCCTGCACGCCGCCCATAGCGTAATGGACACCGAAGGCTGCCTCCAGGTGGCTCACCAGCGCATACATGCTTGTCACGTTGAACGGATCACCACCGATGAAGAGGGGATGGAACGACAGGGCAAAGCGCAGGTGTTCATCCTTTACCCGCGCCGCCGCATGGGCGTAGACCGACTTGTCGGCACGAAACATCGCGAACTTCGGCAACACCTTGATCAGGTCGATCAACCGGTGCATCGGCCTGCGCCCAAGATCTTCGAACCCGAACCGATAGCGCGCCTCTGCCCCTTTCAGGAACGTCGCGTAACCCTTTGCGTCAGAAGTTGAAATCCTTGCCACTTCGGCCGTCATCGCGGCCGCATCGCCGCGCATCGTGAAGGTCTGCCCATCCTGAAACCGGATCTCGTAGAACGGGTCCATCGGCTTCAGACTGACATCGCGGTCGAAATCCCGCCCGCAGGCCGCCCACAACTCGCGCAGGATCTGCGGCACCGTCACGATGGTCGGCCCAAGGTCGAACCGATGCCCGCCTTGGGCAATCGACGACCCGCGCCCGCCCGCCCGGTCCAACCGGTCAATCACAGTCACCCGGTAGCCCTTGGCCCCCAGCCGCATCGCCGAAGCAAGGCCCCCTAACCCCGCGCCGATAACAATGGCATGGCTGGCTTCGGTCGAGGGGCCGTTGGAGCGGGGGATGTTTGTGCTGTGCAACATGACCGGGATGATAGAGTGTCCAGTTTAATTTACAATATCGCTCGTACTGCGGCGTTTTGACCGCCTTTTCCCTTCCCCCCGCGCTTGCAAAGTGTCAAACTACCCTTACACTTCGGAGGGGTCATGCCCACAGCCAGCCTCACCCTTTTCCGCTTTTCCGGCATCGGCTCCCGTCTTTGGGTGATCAGCCAGATGGGCGCTGCGCGCTTTGCCTTGCCGCGCGAACGCAAGGCCCTGTTCTGGAAGCTGTGCGGCTCCGGCACCGGCGAAGGCTTTACCCCGCGTCCGAACTGGGGCGTCTGGGTGATCCTTGCCGTCTGGCCGGACGAGGCGACAGCGCGTGACCGCACGCTCCATAGCCCGGTCTGGGCCAAATGGCGCGCTCGTGCCGACGAGGCAGCAACGATCTTCCTCTCCCCCCTGTCCGCGCGGGGCGCATGGTCCGGCGTCAATCCCTTCGTGCCGGAAACCGAGCCCCACGCGCCCGCCGGCCCTTTGGCCGTTCTGACCCGCGCCACCGTGAAACCCGCACGTGCGCTCCGGTTCTGGAAGCGCGTTCCTGACATTTCCGCCGTAATTGGTCAGGACCCCAATGTGATCTTCAAGATCGGCATCGGCGAGGTGCCGCTTCTGCATCAGGTCACCTTCTCGATCTGGCCCGACGCCGCCACGATGGCCCATTTCGCCCGTGGCGACGGCCCGCACGGCCGCGCCATCAAGGCGGTCCGCGACGAAGGCTGGTTCACCGACGAGCTTTATGCCCGCTTCCGCGTCCTTGGGTCCGAGGGCCTGTGGAACGGCCAGCACCCGCTTCCCACCATTGCCCATGCCGCCTGACCGAAAGCCGCCCATGAATTCATTGACCCCGCCGCCAAAGCCCGCCAAGGCAGTGAAACTCGCCACCCGGCAGCCCTTCCCGTTCTCGGCCATCGTCGGCCAGGAGGCGATGAAGCAGGCGATGGTGCTTACCGCAATCGACCCCGGCATTGGCGGCGTTCTGGTGTTCGGCGACCGTGGCACCGGTAAATCCACCGCTGTCCGCGCCCTCGCCGCCCTCCTTCCGCCGATCGAGGCGGTGGAGGGATGCCCCGTCAATTCCGCCACCCTCGAAATGGTCCCGGACTGGGCGCAGGTGACCGCCACCCGCCTCGTCACCAAGCCGACCCCCGTGGTCGACCTGCCACTCGGCGTCACTGAAGACCGCGTCGTCGGTGCGCTGGACATCGAACGCGCCCTGACGCGCGGCGAAAAGGCGTTCGAACCCGGCCTTCTTGCCCGCGCCAATCGCGGGTACCTCTACATCGACGAGGTCAACTTGCTTGAAGACCACATCGTCGACCTCCTCCTCGACGTCGCCCAATCCGGCGAGAACGTCGTCGAACGCGAGGGACTTTCGATCCGCCACCCCGCGCGATTCGTCCTCGTCGGGTCCGGCAACCCGGAAGAAGGCGAGCTTCGGCCCCAGCTTCTCGACCGCTTCGGCCTTTCTGTCGAAGTCACCTCGCCGCGCGACATCGCTACCCGCGTCGAGGTGATCCGCCGCCGCGACGCCTATGAGAACGGCTATGACAAGTTCATGAAAACCTGGCTTGTGCAGGACACCACCCTACGCAGCCAGATCCTTGCTGCCCGCGACCTGCTGCCGAAGCTGAAAACGCCGAACGCTGTCCTTCACGATTGCGCCGCTCTCTGCATCGCGCTCGGATCGGACGGCCTGCGGGGCGAACTTACCCTGCTCCGTGCCGCCCGTGCGCTGGCGGCGTTCGAAGGTGCCGATACCGTCAGGCGCCCCCACCTCCGCGCCATCGCCGCGATGGCCCTTTCCCACCGCCTGCGCCGTGATCCGCTGGACGAAGCCGGCTCCACCGCCCGCGTCGCGCGCGCCCTGACCGAGGTGTTGCCATAGCCGATGAAGCCACCCCTTGGGGCCGCGCGAGGCTTGCCCTCACCCTCCTCGCCATCGATCCGGCGGGGCTGAAAGGGCTGTGGCTGCGCGCCCGCGCCGGGCCGGTGCGTGACCATGTCACCGCAGCCCTTGCCGCGATCCCGCTGCCCGCCAAGCGCCTGCACCCCACCATAACGGACGACGCCCTCTTCGGCGGCCTCGATCTTTCCGCCACCCTTGCCACCGGCCGCCCGACCTATACCCCCGGCCTCCTCGCCACTCCCGCGCTCCTCCTTCTCGCAATGGCCGAACGCGCGCCCGCAGGCCTTGCCGCCCGCCTTGCCGCCGCCCTCGACAGCCCCGGCCACGCCCTGATCGCGCTGGACGAATCCGCCGACCCGGACGAAACCCTCAGCCCCGCACTGACTGACCGCCTCGGGCTGTTCCTCGACTTCACCGACCAGCAATGGTCCGACACCGCGCCCCTCACCCTTGACACCGCGGCCATCGCCGCCGCCCGCGCCCGCCTCGCCCGCATCAAGACCCCGCCCGACGCCACCCTTCGCCTCACCGAAGCCGCCGCCCAGCTTGGCATCCGCTCGCTTCGCGCGCCGCTCCTCGCCCTTGCGACAGCCCGCGCCGCCGCTGCCCTTGCCGGGCGCACCAAGATCACCGAGGCCGACCTCCTCACCGCAGCCGACCTTGCCTTTGCCCACCGCGCCCTGCCTTTGGCCGACATGCCCGACCAGCCGCAACCAAACCCCGAGCCGCCGCCAGACCAGCCCGATCAGCCCACCCAAAGCCAATCCACGCAGTCCTTGCCCGAAGAACTGCTGGTCGAGGCCGCCCGCGCCGCCCTGCCCGCCGATCTGCTGCAACGCCTCGCCCAAGGCCGCGCCGCCCGCGCGGTCAAAGGCGCCACCGGCACCGGCGCCGCAAAATCCGGCAACCGTCGGGGTCGCCCGCTCCCCTCCCGTCCCGGCCGCCTCGGCACCGGGGCGCGCATCGACCTTGTCGCCACCCTGCGCGCCGCTGCCCCCTGGCAACCCTTGCGCCGCAAGCAAGCCAACAGGCCCGACGCCGTCCTCCTCGTCCGCCCCGGCGACATCCGGCTCAAGCGCTTCATCGAGACCTCCGACCGCGTCCTGATCTTCGCCGTCGATGCCTCCGGGTCCGCCGCCTTCGCGCGCCTCGCCGAAGCCAAGGGCGCGATCGAGCTTCTGCTGGCCGCCGCCTATTCCCGCCGCGACCACGTCGCCCTCCTTGCCTTCCGTGGCACCGAGGCCGAACTGATCCTGCCGCCCACCCGCTGCCTCGTGCAAACCAAGCGCCGCCTCGCCGGCCTGCCCGGCGGCGGCGGCACACCCCTCGCTTCCGGCCTGAAACTCGCGATGGCAACCGCCCAACAGGCCCGCGCGCGTGGCCTTACCCCGACCATCGCGATCCTCACCGATGGGCGCGGCAACATCGCGCTCGACGGCAGCGCCAACCGCGATCAGGCCGAGGCGGACGCGCTGCAATTCGCCCGCCTGATCCGCGCCACCGCCACGCCCGCCTTGGTGATCGACACCGCCAACCGCCCGCAACCCTCGCTGCAAGCCCTGTCCAAACAGATGGATGCGCCCTACCTCGCCCTGCCCCGCGCCGACGCGCACCGCCTGTCGTCCGTCCTCGAAGCGGCATTAGGGGCGTAGGATGGATTTCGACCGGATGCCAAAGGACTGGCCGAACCGCACTTCGGCCCGGATGACGCGCGCCCGTCCGCATGACTGGTGCGTGTTCGAAGTCGGCCGCGGCCCGGAAATCCTGCTTCTGCACGGCGCGGGCGGCTCGGCGCACAGTTTCCGCAACCTGATCCCGGAATTGGACGGCTACCGCTGCCTCGTGCCCGACCTGCCGGGCCAAGGCTTTACCCGGGCTGGCAACAAGGGCCGCCTCGGCATCGACCCGATGGCCGAAGACATCGCCCGCCTGATCGAACACGAAGGCTGGGCGCCAAAGCTGGTGATCGGCCATTCCGCCGGGGCCGCCCTCGCTCTGCGCCTGTCCACGCTGATCCCGCTCGACCGCATCGTCGGCATCAACGCGGCGCTCGGCAGTTTTGAAGGCGCGGCCGGCGTCCTTTTCCCGCTCCTCGCCCGCGTCCTTTCCGTAACGCCCTTCGTTCCGCGCTTCGTCAGCGGCCTTTGGGGCAATGCGCCAACCGTGCGCCGCCTTCTGGCCTCGACCGGCTCACCGCCCGATGAGGCGGGCCTGCGCCAGTACATCGCGCTGGTGCAGGACGCGGCCCATGTCGACGGCACGCTTGGCATGATGGCGCAGTGGAAGCTTGACGCGCTGATGGCCGACGCCCCGAAGATGACGACGCCAACCCTGCTGATCGCCACCACCGGCGACAAGGTGGTGCCGGCCCGCGTCTCGCGCGAGGCGGCGGCGGTAATGCCGAAGACCACCTACAGGGAACTGCCGAAACTCGGCCACCTTGCGCATGAAGAGGCCGCCGAGAAGGTCGGCGCGGTGATCCGCACCTGGCTTGATAGCCCGGCCTGACGCTTAGCGCAGCGCCAGCATCCGTGCGCCGAAGATGCGGTCGATATGCTCGGTCATGTAGATCCGGACCCAGGGCGTGAACCGCTCCGGGCTGCGCAAGACCTCGGCCGACAGGTCGTAAAGGTCAACCCAGCGCACTTCGGCCACTTCGTCGGGGTTCGGCTCGACCACCAGCCCCGCCGACGCCTCGGCAACAAAGACATCGACCACCTCATGCTCGATCAGCCCGCCGCCCACATCGGCGCGATACTCGATCCGGTCGGCATATGACGGGAACAGCCCGGTGATCCCCAGCTCTTCGCGCAAACGCCGCACCGCGCAGGACGCCGCGTCTTCCTCCCAGCGAGGATGCGTGCAGCAGGTGTTCGCCCAAAGGCCCGGCGTGTGATACTTCGTCAGCGCGCGGCGCTGGATCAGCACGCGGCTGCCTTCGGTCACGAACACCGACACCGCCTTGTGCTTCAACCCGCGCTGATGCACGGCAAGCTTGCCCACCGGCGTCAGCCGCCCGTCCACCCATGCGGGGATCATCTCTTCCATCTGCGCGCCATCCATTGGTCAGGTCCAGCCTGGCTTCACGATGCCCAACAAATGAGCGACGTTCTTGATCCCGATCTTGATGTGCGCAAGGGGCCGCGCCGCGACCAGCTTCTTGTTCATGTAGGCCTCGAAGGTCAGCTTTTGCACGTCGGTGTCGTGGCACAGGGACACGAACCGCTCCCGCCGCTCGTCGGACTTGTAGTAGGCGTCCTGCATCGACCGCAAGACCTTGAAGACGGTCTTGTTGTCCTTCATGAACAGCTTTCGCGCCAGCATCAGGTCCTTTGCCCGGCCAGACGCAAGGCAGGCCTGCGCCGCCGTGGCAGCCACCCGTCCCCCCAGCATCGCGTAGTAGATGCCCTCGCCGGAACTGGGTGCAACAACCCCCGCCGCATCGCCGGCCAGAACCACATCGCGCCCGTTATCCCAGCGGTCCAAGGGGCGCAGCGGGATCGGCGCGCCTTCCTTGCGGATCGTCTCGCAGCCGGCCAGGCCGGACGAGGCGCGCAGATCGGCGGTCGCCTGCTTCAGGTTCACCCCGTCCACGCCCGTTCCCATCCCGACGCTCGCCTGATCGCCATGCGGGAACACCCAGCCGTAGAAATCGGGGGAAATCCGCCCGTCGTAGATCACATCACAGCGCTTCGGGTCATAATCCTTGTTCGCACCCGGCGCCTTGATGATCTCGTGGTAGGCGATGACATAGGGGATCGTATCGCCCCCCGGCACCTCATCGCGCGCCACATCCGACCGCGCGCCATCCGCGCCGATCACCAGTTTTGTCAGGCTGCGCACCTCGTTGCCCGATGTCTTCTCGCGCCAGACCACATGTGTGCCGTCTGCGTCCCGCTCGATCCGCAGGTAAGTGCCGGTCAACCGATCTGCCCCCGCCTCGACCGCCCGCACGCGCAGGAACTCGTCGAAATGCTCTCGGTCGACCATGCCGACAAATCCGTTCTCGATATGGATATCGACGGACCGCCCCGTGGGCGAAATCATCCGCGCCGTTTCGATCTTGGCAACAATCTGATCCTCTGGGATCTGGAAGTCCACGATCGCGCGGGGCGGTATCGCCCCGCCACAGGGCTTGATCCGCCCGGCCCGGTCCAGCATCGCCACACGCTTGCCAGCCCGCGCCAGATCTTCTGCCGCCGTTGCCCCCGAAGGCCCGCCGCCCACCACGAACACGTCATAGGTCATGTCATTCTCCGGCATATGAAGGGGTGGCGCGGTCCTTGGCCCGCGCAGAATCTGCGGTCAGGCGCATCGCAAGCGCCGCCGCCACAAGGAATATCAGTCCTTCGGCTGCAAAGACGCTGCCGTAACCAAGTGCGTCCGATCCGGTCAGGCCGCGCATCGCATCCGACGCCAGCGTGCCGGCAAAAGACCCGACGCCGAATCCGATTGCCTGCGCCGCGCCAAAGACGCCCATCCGCGCGCCCTCACGCGCCTCGGAACCCTCGCGCGCAAGTCCCATCATTGCGCCGATTGCCGCCACCGCGAACACGCCATTGGCCAGCCCCAGCGCAAACACGTTGGCCCCGAGCGGCCAGCCCGGACCCGCCTGAGCGCCCACCGCCAGCAAGACCAGCGCCGCGCCCGACAACAAGCAGCCGCCGACGATCCACACCCGGATCGGCACCGAAATGCGCCGCGCCAGCGCCGTTCCGGAAATCAATACCACCAGCATCCCCACCAGCGCGCCGGCATGATGCTGGCCGCCAAGCGCGGTGCTTTCACCCACCGTCATGCCAAAGACATGGCCCGCAAACGGCTCCAGGATCAGGTCCTGCAGATTGTAGGCCAGCATTGAGGCGAACACGAAGATGGTGAAGGCCCGCGTCCTCGGCTCGGCCCAGATCTCGCGCGCGACGGTTCCGAAACCGATCATGCGGGCAGGCGGTGGTCGCATCGCGGCGCGCTCCTGCCCCCAGACGCCCACCACGGTCAACACAACGGCAATTGCCGAGACCCCTGCCGTCACCCAGACCAGCCGACCCGGCGTGTAGGGGTCAAGCAGTTGCCCCGCCGTGATCCCGGTAACCGCCAGCCCCGCGATCATCATGATCCAGACCGCACTTCCCGCCGCCGCCTGCCGCGCCGGATCAACCCGTGCCGCCAGCAGCGCCAGAAGGTTCGTGCCGCCAGCCCCGATGCCAAGCCCGATCAATATGAACGACGGCACCGCCATCGCGATTCCCCAGGCCGGCGCGCTGCCCATCAACCCGACCGACAGCGCAGCCATAATCGCCCCCACCGCCAGCGTGACGATCCCTCCGATGATCCACGGTGCGCGCCGCCCGCCCTGATCAGCCCCGTGGCCGAAATGCGGGCGCAAGAACTGCGTCGCGTAATAGACCGAGACCAGCAGCCCCGGCAGCACCGCCGGCATCGCCAGCTCTACCACCATCACCCGGTTCATCGTGGCCGTCGTCAAGACGACGATTGACCCCAACGCCATCTGCACCAACCCGAGGCGAAGGATGCCAGGCCAGCCAAGACCCATCACAACCCCCTCAGCGCAAAGGCGGAAATCATCATGCCCGTGACGTAAAGCACCACGCCGGTACCGTTGTACCAAGGCGCCTTGCCCTTCGGATCGCGGAACAGCACCCGCATCGCCGCGAACTGCACGATCAACAGGACCAGAACCGCCAGCCCATGCCAGGGCTTGCCGAACACCACCAGCAGCACCACGACCAGGGCCTGCGCCAGGGCCATCACCGTGCAGGCGATCTTGGCCGCAACCTCGGGCCCCAGAACCACCGGCAGGGACCGCACGCCATGTTGCCGATCCCCCTCCAATGCCTTGAAATCATTCAGCGTCATGATGCCATGCGCGCCAAACGCATAGAGAAGGGCGATTACCACGATCTCGAACCGCGGCGGCCCTGACAGCAGCACCGCCGCCCCGGTAAACCACGGCAGCCCCTCATAACTCAAGCCCACCAGCCCCGGCCCCCACCAGCCCGACCGTTTCAGCCGCACCGGCTCCGCCGAATATGCCCAGGCGGCGATCACACCGACCACCGTCGCGCCAAAGCCCCACGGGCCCAGCAGCCAGCCGACGGCCAGCGACAGCACCGTCATCGCCAGCGCGATATACAACCCCCACCGCCCCGGTATCCGCCCCGAAGGGATCGGCCGGTCGGGTTCGTTCACCGCATCGACATGGCGGTCGCACCAGTCATTCGCGGCCTGAGACATGCCGCAGACGATCGGCCCGGCCAGCACCATGCCGAGGATGACCAGCGGCCATTGCCCCGACAGCGGCACCCCGGCCGAGACCGATCCGCAGAGATAGGCCCAGATCGGCGGGAACCAGGTGATCGGCTTTATCAGCCGCAGCATCGCGCGCGGCTCCGGGAATTGGCGGGGATGTAGGGATTCACTGACAGCCATGTGTCAACTAAACATTACAACTTGGCGTCAAGCAAGCGTCTCAATGTCGCGGCTCGCAGAATGTCCGCTTAAACGCCGGTCGGACGGATGACGAACCGGCACAGCCGCCCGTCGCGCGCATCCGACACCATCGCAGACCGCCAGACCAGCCGCCGGAACAGCCGCTCGAACACTGCTGCGTGCCAGACACAGGCCCGCCCCGCGCCGGGATCAAGCGGATTGTCGGACACTACAAAGGTAAGGGGCCGCCGCCGTTCTACCGAAAACTGCCCCGAGCCCACGAAGGTCCAGGCATTCCGGGCAATCGCCGCCGTCAGCACCCGCGCGCCCAATACCCCCGGCAGGGCCTGGATAACCATTTGCGCAGGCCAGGGGATGCGGTGCGCCAGGACGTAATCCGCCGTCGCCGTCCCGGCCAGCCGCAGCAGCCCCTCCGCCCGATCCGGCAACACAAGGTGCAGCGCCACATGCACCGCCCGGCACTCGGCTTCGGGCCACATGCCGGCATCGTCAGGCGGCACTTCGACGCCCGCCACCGCCATCACCCGGTCGCGCACCTCGCGCCCCTCGCAATGGTCCAGCACCCGGACCAGTTGCAGGATCGCGTTCGGCCCGATCTTCGCGCCGGTATCGGCATGGATCAAACCGCCACCGTCCATCGCTTACTCCGCAGGCTCCTGCATCTGCTCGCGCCCACCGCCGCAAGCCATCACCTCGGCCCCGTTCGGCATCCGGAACTCGGCCTTGCGCTCCGTCGCACGCTCCTGCATCTGCGCCTTCACCGCCGCCCGCCGCTCCGCCGCGCGCGCAGCCTTGTCGGCGCTGGCCTCCCAATCAGCGGTCTGCGCCTCGGCTATCTTGCGGCTTTCGTCAAAGTGGAAATCGACCGAGTTCTTGGTCTGCGGCCCCCAGTACCCGGCCTTGCCAAGGTCATAGAACGTCCGCCCCACCCCGGCTTTCAGAAACGCTTTCAGGCACCCCAAGAGATACCGCCGCCGGAACCCGGTCCCGCGCCAGGGATAGTGGAACAACGCCTTGCGCATGTAGAATCGCCGGTAGTTCTTCATCACCCCGTCCAGAAGTTCCCCCCGCGTCAGGGCGGCAGGCTTCATGATCGGTGTCACGAAGTTGTACTTCGAGAAATCAAAGACTTCGACCTGATCCTTGATCTCCTGGAACAAGGGCGTGAACGGCCAGGGCGTATACATCGCCCAGTTCGCCAGATCGGGCTGCCAGTCCCACGCCATCTGGAAGGTCTCTTCCAGCGTCTCCTTCGTCTCGTTGTCGAGGCCAACGATGAACTGTGCCTCGACGAAGATATCCGCCTCGCGCAGCAGCCGCACCGCCTCCTTGTTCTCGGCGACGGTGGTTTCCTTGTTGAACAAGTCCAGCTTCAACTGCGCCGCCGCCTCGGTGCCCAAGGACACATGCACGAGGCCGGCCTTGCGGTAGAACTTCAACAGATCCCGGTCGCGGTAGATATCCGTGACCCGCGTGTTGATGCCCCATTTGATCTTGTCCGGCAGCCCCCGGTCGATCAACTCCTGACAGAACTCGACGAACTTCTTCTTGTTGATCGTCGGCTCCTCGTCGGCAAGGATGAAGAACCCGACCCCGTGGTCATTCACCAGCCGCTCGATCTCGTCGACCACCTTCTTGGGGTCGCGCACGCGGTAATCGCGCCAGAACTTCCACTGGCTGCAGAACGAACAGGTGAACGGGCAGCCCCGCGCCATATTGGGGATCGCGACCTTCACGCCAAGCGGCACATAGATGTACTTGTCCCACTCAAGAAGCGACCAATCCGGGTCGATGCCATCAAGGTTCTTTACCGTCGATGCCGCCTGCGTTGCGACGATCTCGTCGCCCTCCTTGAACGCCAGCCCCTTGATCCTGCGCCGGTCGGCGGGCCAGCGCCCATCGCGCACCGCCTGCATCAGCGCGACCATGATCTCCTCGCCCTCGCCGCGCACGATCACGTCGATCCAGGGCGCCTCAGACAGCACCTGCCGGAACATGAAGGTCGCGTGGATGCCACCCAGCACCCGCAGCGCGTCGGGCACCACTTCGGCGGCGATCTTCATCACCGCCTCGGCCTCGTAGATCGCCGGCGTGATCGCGGTCGTGCCCACCACGTCCGGTGACAGCGCCTTCAGCCGCGCCCGCAACTCATCCGGCCCGATATGGTTGGTCATCGCGTCGATGAAGTGGATGTCGTCGAACCCGGCCGCTTTCAGCGATCCCGCCAGATAGGCTACCCAGGCTGGCGGCCAGTTGCCGGCAATTTCCGCGCCGCCGGAATGGTAGTTCGGATGGATAAAGACGATGCGCATGATTGCCCCCTATCTGTAACGACAGGTTGACACATCAACTGTAAGCTTTACTTGATCTGCGTCAAACGGACTATTCGCCGTCCTTGTTTAACAGTCCGTATTTGCGCAGCTTCACATAGAGCGACTGCCGCGACAGGCTCAGCATTTCTGCCGCAGCAACCCGGTTGTTGCGCGTCAGTTCCAACGCAGTCTCGATGCACATCTTCTCGATCACATCCGTCGTTTCCGCCACGATATCCTTCAGCGTCGACGACCCGACCAGCTCCATCATCGACCGTGTGCCTTCATCGGTCACGCCGCCGCCGGACCGGCGCAGCGAATCTGCCCGGCTCGCGTCGCGCACCACCAGCACCAGAACCGGATTGGGCCTGTCGTTCAGCCACGAGGCCGAGATTTCCACCGCAATCTGCCCGGAATAATCGGTCGTCAAGCGCGTTGCATAAAGCCGCAACTGTCCGGTGCGCTTGACGTTGTCGAGGAGCACCCGCAGGTCTACTGCCCCCCGCGCCAGATAATCCGCGATCGACCTGCCGCGCACGGCCGCCATGCTCGCCGCATCGGTCAGGTTCAGGAAGGCCTCGTTCGCCGCCCTGATCACCCCTTCGGCATCGGCAAAGACGATCCCGTCGACGCCCTCATGATAAAGCCGCGCCAGGTTTTCGGCCAGATCATCGGCCTGCGCCGCCTGCTTGTCGGCCGGGTCAATCTGGCACAGCAAGGTGCGCTCGCCTGCCGCGCGGAACAGGGTCGAGGTGACCAGCACGCGCCGCTGCGACCGGCGCGCGGTCAGCTCCATCGGCGCTGCGGTTTCCGACCCGGCGTTGCTGGCAAGTGTCTCCAGAAACTCGCCGCGCCGCCGCCCGTCGAATTCCTGCGCGACGGCCGATCCGACCAGATCGCCGCGGCTGCCACCCAGGATCAGCGCCGCTGCCGGGTTCAAGTCGGTGATCCGGCCCGTCGACATCGACACCATCAGCACCGGGTCGCGCGACACTTCCAGCAGAACCCGGTAGCGGGTATCCGCCTCGCGCTGGGCCTCGTAGTCCCGCTCCAGCGCCAACTGCGCCGCCACCAGTTGCTGCTGCACCTCTGCAATCGGGCGCAGGTCGCGCCCCAGCATCAGCAAGGATCCGTCCGGGCCGATCTGGTGAATTGAGTAGCGCACCGGGAAATCCCAGGATTGCGCGCTGACATGGTTCAGTTCCACCGCAACCGGCCCGCGCGTCTTGCTGCCGATGTCGGCAATGCGCAGGTCGAACTTGCGCTGGCTTTCCTCGGTGAGAATGTCGAACAGGCGCGCGCCTTCCCAATCCGCCAACTGGCCGAATGACCGATGATTCGGATTGACCAGCACCGACACCACCCGCCGCGTTGGCGCCACCAGCAGGGCAATATCAGACGCCGTCGCCAGAATCTCGGCCATGAGATCCGGCGGGATCATGGGCAATTTACCCGAACTCAGCAGATGCCGACCGTCCGTTGTCACGTTACTACCGCCCCGTTCTCAGTGTCCGCGTGGTTCACTAACCACTGCGGCTCATCCACGTTCCAATTCCAGCGATGTCACCCGGCCCTGCCGTTCGAAAGCTGCAAGTGCCAGCGTCAGATCGTTTGTGGTGACATCCGCGCCGGTCACCGGCACCTTATCCGGTTCGTTGAACAAGACCGCCCCGCCAAGCGCCACGGGAAGCTTGCCGCCCGTCGCTTGCTTGAGCGTTTTCACAAGCTTGCGACTAAGTTCAAGGTTATCTCTGCACGCGACCGATACGATCGCGCCATCGAAAAGCTGATCCCGCAAGATCTTGCGCAGCTCCTCGACCGTCGGCCCGATCTTCAGGCTGACCGAAACCCCGCGCCGGCGCAATTGACCCAGCACCGTCATCGGCCCAAGTGTGTGCGACTCTCCCTTCGGCACGACCAGAAGCACCGTGATGCCCGTCGTTGCCCCTTCTTCAACCCCGGCCGAGGCCGCGCCGATCTCGCGCAGGTGGGCCTGCATCCGCGCCACCGCCATGGAAAGCGAGGCGAACGATATACGGTCCATTTCCCAGTCGGTCCCAAGGGTGCGGGCGATCTGCGGCAGATAGAAATCGGCAAGGTCGCTGTCGGATATGCGATGCCGCCGCAGCTCGCCCCGCAATGCCGCAGGCGCGTCTGCACCCGGGCTCAGAAAGATCTGCGTAAGACGCTCCAGCACCGTCACACTGAGCGCCCCAAGAGGTCGGCCGTCGCGCGCGACAAGACGCGCCAGTGCCTCTGCGGCAAGCAGCGATAAACTGCTACCGTCATGCTGCCTTGGCTCGTCATGTTGACTGTCACGCATCTCGCCTCTCCGACCCATCAGCACCCGATAGGGCCGGACAAAATTCACCGGCACCACCTGCGCCCGCATCTATCGGTCAGAGACACCTGCGCGTGTATGCCGCAGTGTCCGCCAACGTCCAGTTATTGTCAAAGAAAATAGACATTAGATGCAGCCCCCGCAAGGCCGCGGCGAAAAATGTCGGAAAAATCCGCGTTTATCGCTGATATTCACCGACCTGCGCCCACAAAGCCGGCAGTCCGGTTAAAAAAGACTGGAACCAATCTGTAAGTTTTAGTTGACACTTGTCGCTCACTGGCTACCCTGAACCGGCATAGCAGACCCAAGGAAGGGCCTCCGACAGAATGACGAGCCCCCTGACCAGTTCACCGCGCAAGCGCCTCTACACCGCCCAGGAACGAGCGCGTCGTGACGCGACACGCTGGACTTTGGTGCAAGGCCTGCTCGCCCCGGCGCAATTCCTTGTCTTCGCCGTGTCGCTGGTGCTGGTTGTGCGCTTTCTCATGACGGGCGCTGGATACGAGGCGGCCACCATCTCGATCCTGGTCAAGACCGGCTTTCTCTACGTCATCATGATCACCGGCGCGATCTGGGAAAAGGTTGTGTTCGGCCAGTATCTCTTCGCCCCGGCGTTCTTCTGGGAAGACGTGTTCAGTTTCGCCGTCATCGCCTTGCATACGCTCTATCTTTGGGCGCTGCTGACCGGCGCGATGACCCCGCATCAGCTGATGCTCGTGGCGCTTGCCGCCTACGCCGCCTACGTCATCAATGCCGGACAGTTCATCCGCAAGCTCCGCCTCGCGCGGCTCGATGAAAGGGCCGCGGCATGAGCCTCGATCTCCCCGCAAGCCTGCCGGAACGCGGCTGCCGCGACACCCCGGTGCTGAAGCAGCGCGGCCAGCGCGAGGTGTTCTGCGGCCTGACCGGCATCATCTGGCTGCACCGCAAGATGCAGGATGCCTTCTTTCTCGTCGTCGGCTCCCGCACCTGTGCGCACCTCCTGCAAGCTGCCGCCGGCGTGATGATCTTTGCCGAACCCCGCTTCGGCACCGCGATTCTCGAAGAGAAGGATCTCGCCGGTCTCGCCGACGCCAATACCGAACTTGACCGCGAGGTTGCCCGCCTCCTCGCCCGCCGCCCCGACATTCGCCAGTTGTTCCTCGTCGGCTCCTGCCCGTCCGAAGTCATCAAGCTTGACCTCGCCCGCGCCGCCGAACGTCTGAACGGTCAGCACAGCCCCCATGTCCGGGTCTACAACTACTCGGGCTCCGGCATTGAAACCACCTTCACCCAAGGCGAAGACGCCTGCCTCGCGGCGATGGTCCCAACCCTGCCCGCGACTGACGCGCGCGAACTGCTGATCGTCGGGGCGCTGCCGGACGTGGTGGAAGACCAGGCCCTCGGCCTTCTGCAAGCGCTCGGTATCCCGGTCACCCGCACCCTGCCCGCGCACCGCCATTCCGAACTTCCCGCCGTCGGGGCCAACACCGTCTTCGCCCTTGTGCAACCCTTCCTCGGTGACACCCACGCCGCCCTCATCCGTCGCGGCGCGCGGCACATTACCGCCCCCTTCCCCTTCGGCGAGGAAGGCACCACCGCTTGGCTCCGTGCCGTAGCCGATGAGTTCGGCATCGCCCGCGACCATTTCGAGGCGGTCACCGCCGCGCCCCGCGCCCGCGCGCTGAAGGCCATCGCAGCCGCCGCGCCCACCCTTGCCGGCAAATCGGTGTTCTTCTTCCCCGACAGCCAGCTGGAAATCCCCCTCGCCCGTTTTCTCACCCGCGAATGCGGCATGACCGCGATCGAGGTTGGCACCCCCTACCTGCAAACCGGCATCGTCGGTCCCGATCTGGACATGCTCGCCGAAGGCCCGACGATCTCGGAAGGCCAGGATGTCGACCTGCAGCTCGACCGCGCCCGCGCCGCCCGCCCCGACCTCACCGTCTGCGGTCTCGGTCTTGCGAACCCGTTGGAAGCCGAAGGCCTCTCCACCAAGTGGGCAATCGAGCTCGTCTTCACCCCCGTCCATTTCTACGAGCAGGCCGGCGACCTCGCAGCCCTCTTCGCCCGCCCCCTCCGCCGCAAGGCCCTCCTCACCGCAGGAGCCTCGGCATGACCCGGCCATTCTTCTGTTTCCAAGTATCCTCGGGGGTCCGGGGGCAGACAGCCCCCGGAGGCCAGCCATGAAGCTCACCCTCTGGACCTACGAAGGCCCCACCCATGTCGGCGCGATGCGCGTAGCCACCGCGATGAAGGGTCTGCACTACGTCCTGCACGCGCCGCAAGGCGACACCTACGCCGACCTTCTCTTCACGATGATCGAACGGCGCAACCACCGCCCGCCGGTCACCTACACCACCTTCCAGGCGCGCGACCTCGGCGGCGACACCGCCAACCTCTTCAAGGATGCCGCGCGCGAGGCCTATGCACGTTTCAAGCCGCAGGCGATGATCGTCGGCGCTTCCTGCACCGCCGAGTTGATCCAGGATGATCCCGGCGGTCTGGCCCAGGCTCTCGGCCTGCCGATCCCGGTCATCCCGCTTGATCTGCCAAGCTACCAGCGCAAGGAAAACTTCGGCGCGGACGAGACTTTCCTGCAAATCGTGCGCGCGCTCGCAAAGCCGATGGCCCGCACCGAAAACATCACCTGCAACCTCCTCGGGGCCACCGGCCTTGGCTTTCGCCACCGCGACGACGTGGCCGAGGTCACGAAGCTTCTCGGCCTGATGGGCATCGCCGTAAACGTCTGCGCGCCGTTCAACGCCACACCCGACGACATCACCCGCATGGGGGCTGCCCACTTCAACGTGCTTCTCTACCCCGAAACCGGCGAAGCGGCCGCGCGTTATCTTGAAAAGACCTGTGGCCAGCCCTTCACCAAGGTGGTTCCGATCGGCGTCGGAGCCACGCGCGATTTTCTGCACGAAGTCAGCAGCTTGTCGGGCGTATCTCCGAAAGTGGATGAAACCGGCCTGCGCCTGCCGTGGTGGTCCGCCTCGGTCGACAGCACCTACCTCACCGGCAAGCGCGTCTTCCTTTTCGGCGACGCCACCCACGTCATCGCCGCCGCCCGCATCGCCGCTACCGAGATCGGCTTCGAGGTGGTCGGCATGGGCTGCTACAACCGCGAATATGCAAGGCCAATGCGCGCCGCCGCCAAGGCTTACGGCCTCGAAGCCCTGATCACCGACGACTATCTGGAGGTCGAGGCCGAGATCGAACGTCTGGCCCCCGAGATGATCCTCGGCACCCAGATGGAACGCCACATCGGCAAGCGCCTCGGCATCCCCTGCGCCGTGATCTCGGCCCCGGTGCATGTGCAGGACTTCCCCGCCCGCTACAGCCCGCAAATGGGGTTCGAGGGCGCGAACGTAATCTTCGACACCTGGATCCATCCTCTGGTGATGGGGCTTGAGGAACACCTCTTGACCATGTTCCGCGAGGATTTCGAGTTTCACGATGCAGCGGGCGCCAGTCACCACGGCGGCAAGGCGCAATCGCGACCGGAAGCACCGGTTGACCCTGCGGAAGCCTCCGGCGGGGATATTTTTGAACAGAAGAATGACGAAACCGTGGAAGGCGACCTCGCCTGGCTGCCGGATGCAGAGCGCGAACTGAAGAAGATCCCGTTCTTCGTGCGCGGCAAGGCGCGCCGCAATACCGAGAAGTATGCCGCCGAGCGGGGCGTGACCGCGATCAGCATCGACACCCTTTATGAGGCAAAGGCCCATTATGCGCGATGACCGGTCGCATCAGGCAGAGGTGAAGGCCAAGGTGGGCTACCGCTTTGTGATCATCACGCTCGATGCCCACGCCGCCGGTCCCGCCGCCCGCATCGCCCCGCGTCTGACGCGCGATTTTCCGGGTATCGAGGTCTCCGTCCACGCCGCCGCCGAATGGGCCGAAAACCCCGCCGCCCTCGCGCGCGCCAAGGCCGCGGTGGCCAGCGCCAACATCATCGTGGCGAACCTTCTCTTCATTGAAGAGCATATCACCGCGATCCTGCCCGACCTTCACGCCGTCCGCGACGGGCTCGACGCCTTCGTCGGCGTTATCGCCGATCCGCAGATCGTCAAGCTGACGCGGATGGGCGATCTTGACATGTCAAAGCCCGCGAGCGGTGCGATGGCATTACTCAAGAAGATGCGCGGCACGAAAGAGCCTTCGGCCTCCTCGGGGCAAAAGCAGATGGCACTGCTGCGCCGCTTGCCAAAGATCCTGCGCTGGGTTCCCGGCAAGGCGCAGGACATGCGCGCCTGGTTCCTGTCGATGCAATACTGGCTGGGCGGGTCGGACGACAACCTCGAGGCGATGATCCGCTTCCTCGTCAGCCGCTATTCGGCCGATCGCAAATGGCAGGCGGTGAAGGCCGCAGCACCGATCGACTACCCCGATGTCGGCCTCTATCACCCGCGCCTGAAAGGCCGGATCACCACCGACATCACCGATATGCCGCGCCCGAAGGACACCCGCGCCACCGTGGGCCTTTTGATGCTGCGCAGCTACATCCTTGCCGCCGACACCGCGCATTATGACGCGGTGATCAACGCGTTCGAGGCGCGCGGCATTGCCGTGCTGCCAGCCTTTGCCGGTGGCCTCGATGGCCGCCCCGCGATCGACGCCTACTTCCATCGCCGGATCGACGCGATGGTGTCCTTGACCGGCTTCTCCCTCGTCGGTGGCCCCGCCTACAACGACAGCCCCGCTGCCGTGGCCGCGCTTTCGGCGCTCGACGTGCCCTACATCGCCGCGCATCCGCTGGAGTTCCAGACGCTCGACCAGTGGCAGGCCTCCGAAGGCGGCCTTGGTCCGGTAGAAACCACCATGCTGATCGCCCTGCCGGAGATCGACGGCGCGACGAACCCCACCGTCTTTGCAGGTCGCCGCGGCAGCACCGACACCTCGGCCCCGGACGCCCGCGCCATGCTCGCCTGCCCCGAACGGGTCGAGGCTCTGGCCGACAAGACCCTGCGTCTGGCCACCCTGCGCCGGTCTGCCCAGAAGACCCGCAAGGTCGGCATCGTGCTTTACGGCTTTCCGCCGAACGCCGGGGCCGCTGGCACCGCCGCCTACCTTGGCGTGTTCGAGAGCCTTTACAACACGCTCCACGCGATGGCCGCTGACGGCTACACCCTGACGCCGCCCGCATCTGTCGAGGCGCTGCGCGAGATGGTCCTGAAGGGCAACGCCGCCCGCCACGGCCAGCCTGCCAACGTCCACGCCACCGTGCCCGCCGCCGAGATCGTCGCGAAAACCCCGTGGCTGCGAGAGGTTGAGGCTGCCTGGGGCCCCGCCCCCGGTCGCCACCAGACCGACGGGCGCGGCGTGCATGTGCTGGGCTGCCAGTTCGGCAACGTCTTCGTCGGGTTGCAGCCGGTGTTCGGCTACGAAGGCGACCCGATGCGCCTTCTGTTCGAACGCGGCTTTGCACCGACCCACGCCTTCACCACCTTCTACCGCTGGCTGCGCGAGGATTTCGCCGCCGATGTCCTTCTTCACTTTGGGATGCACGGTGCCCTTGAATTCATGCCGGGCAAGCAGGCCGGGGTGTCGGGCGAGTGCTGGCCCGACCGCTTGATCGGCAACCTGCCGAACGTCTACCTTTACGCCGCGAACAACCCGTCCGAGGCGACCTTGGCCAAGCGCCGGTCGAACGCCGTCACCGTCACCCACCTGACACCTCCCCTCGCCCGCGCCGGCCTCTACAAGGGTCTGGCAGAGTTGAAGGACACTCTCACCCGCTGGCGTGCGACTGCGCCGGATGCGGGCGACCGCGCCGATCTGGAAACCCTGATGGCCGAACAGGCCCGCGCGGTCGATCTGATCGGCAACCCCGACCAGCTCTGGATCAAGCTTCTTGAAACCGAAGGCGCCCTCATCACCGATGGCCTGCATGTCGTCGGTCGCAAGATGACCGCCGAGGCCCGGGCCGAGATGATCGCTCTGATGCCCGAAGACGCCGACCGCGACCGCGCCGACACCCTTCTGCAACAAGACGACGAGATTTCGGGCCTCTTGCGCGCGCTGTCCGCCCGCTTCATCGCCCCGGTCCCCGGTGGCGACCTGATCCGCGCGCCGGAAATCCTGCCGACGGGCCGCAACATCCACGCCTTCGATCCGTTCCGGATGCCCACCGCCTTCGCGATGCAGGACGGCGCGCTGCAAGCCCAACGCCTGCTGGATGCGGCAGACCATCTGCCACGCACCGTGGCGCTGGTTCTCTGGGGCAGCGACAACATCAAATCCGACGGTGGCCCGATCGCGCAGGCCCTCGCACTGATCGGAGCGAAACCGCGCTTTGACCATTATGGCCGCCTCTCCGGTGCCGACCTCATTCCGCTGGCCGAGCTTGGCCGCCCGCGCATCGACGTGGTGATGACCCTGTCGGGCATCTTCCGCGACCTGCTGCCGCTGCAGACCCGGATGCTGGCCGAAGCCGCCTGGAAAGCCGCCACGGCCGACGAGCCCCTGGCCCAGAACTTCATCCGCGCCCATTCGCTGGCCTATGCCGAGGAGATGGGCGTCGACATCGAGACCGCAGCACTCCGCGTGTTCTCGAATGCCGAAGGGGCTTACGGTTCCAACGTCAACACCCTCGTCGGCTCCTCCGCCTTCGGGCAGGAGGATGAATTGGCCGACGCCTACGAGGCGCGCAAATCCTTTGCCTATGGTCGGACCGGCAAATCGGTGAAGAACGCGGCGCTCTTGCAAAAGGCACTGAAGGACGTTGATCTGGCTTACCAGAACCTCGAATCCGTCGAGCTTGGCGTCACTTCCGTCGACCATTACTTCGACACCCTCGGCGGCATCGCCCGCGCGGTGAAGCGCGCCCGCGGCGGCGAGGATACTCCCGTCTACATCGGCGACCAGACGCGCGGTGGCGGTCAGGTCCGCACCCTGAAAGACCAGATCGCACTGGAAAGCCGGTCGCGCACGCTGAACCCGAAGTTCTACGAGGGCCTCCTGCGCCACGGTGCCGAAGGCGTGCGGCAGATCGAGGCGCATGTCACCAACACGATGGGCTGGTCGGCCACCACCGGCCATGTCGACCCGTGGGTCTACCAGCGCCTGTCGGAAACCTTCGTGCTGGACGAGGCGATGCGCCGCCGTCTGGCGGAGTTGAACCCCGAAGCCTCCAGCCGCATGGCCGGGCGGCTTTTGGAAGCGTCGGACCGGCAATACTGGCAGCCCGATGCAGATACGCTGGCCGCCCTGCAACGTGCGGCAGACGAGTTGGAAGACCGGCTGGAAGGGATCGCGGCAGAATGACCATGCGATCCGCCAGCTTCAAGCCCGGAGCCGGGGGCCAGCCCCCGCACCCCCGGGATATTTCTGAACAGAAGAAAGGCGAAAAGCCATGAGCCCACGTGACGAGATTCCCGACCTGCGCGGCCTGGATGGCGACGGTTCGGTCCAAGTCCACCTCGACCCGAGCCAGAAGATCGAGGGCGCCAAGGTGTTTTCGGTCTACGGCAAGGGCGGGATCGGCAAATCGACGACAAGCTCGAACTTGTCGGCGGCGTTCTCAATGCTGGGCAAGCGGGTGTTGCAGATCGGCTGCGACCCGAAGCATGACAGCACCTTCACCCTGACGGGCAAGCTGCAACCCACGGTGATCGACATCCTGAAAGAGGTCGATTTTCACGCCGAGGAGTTGCGCCCCGAGGATTTCGTCACCGTCGGCTTCAACGGCGTGATGTGCGTCGAGGCGGGCGGACCACCGGCCGGCACCGGCTGCGGCGGCTATGTCGTCGGTCAGACGGTGAAGTTGTTGAAGCAGCATCACCTCCTGGAAGATACGGATGTCGTGATCTTCGACGTCTTGGGTGACGTGGTCTGCGGTGGCTTTGCCGCCCCCTTGCAGCACGCCGACCGCGCGGTGATCGTCACGGCGAACGACTTTGACTCGATCTACGCGATGAACCGCATCATCGCCGCCGTTCAGGCGAAATCGTCGAATTACAAGGTGCGGCTGGCGGGTTGCGTCGCCAACCGCAGCAAGGACACCGACGAGATCGACCGCTACTGCAACAAGGTCGGCTTCAACCGTCTGGCCCATATGCCCGACATCGACGCGATCCGCCGGAGCCGCCTGAAGAAGAAGACCCTCTTTGCGATGGACGACGATCAGGACATCGTCATGGCGCGCGCCGAATACATCCGTCTGGCCGAAGCACTGTGGCGTTCGGTCAGCGAACCGGAAATGTTCCCCGAACCCCTGCCCGACCGCGAGATCTTTGAACTGCTGGGATTTGATTGATGCCTGACTACGGCGACACGCTGACCCGGGTCGAACACTACTTCGACCGTTCCGCCACCAAGGTGTGGGAACGGCTGACCTCTGACGCGCCGGTGAGCCGGATTCGCGAAACCGTGCGGCAGGGTCGTGACCGGATGCGCGCCATCATGCTGTCGCGCCTGCCGGCCGACCTGCGCGGCGCGCGGGTGCTGGATGCGGGTTGCGGCACCGGCTTGATGACCGCGGAACTTGCCGCGCGTGGCGCAGATGTGGTGGCGGTGGACATTTCGCCCGCGCTCATCGGCATCGCCGAGGCACGGCTGGCTGAAACCTTGCGGCCCCGCGTCAGCTTTGCCGCCGGTGACATGACCGATCCGGCGCATGGCCGGTTTGACTATGTGCTGGCGATGGACAGCCTGATCTACTACGCCACGCCCGACATCGCCGCGGCGCTGGCAAAAATCGGCGCCCGCACCGACCATTCCATCGTGTTCACCGTCGCCCCGAAGACCCCGTTCCTGATGGCGTTCTTCGGCATGGGCAAGCTTTTCCCCCGCGCCGACCGCTCGCCCGTGATGGTGCCGCAGGCCTATGCGGCCCTTGCCCGCGCCGTGCCGAACCTGTCGAAGATCGAGCGCGTCACCAGCGGGTTCTACATCTCCGAATGTCTGGAGATGCGGCCATGATCCTGCGCCAGAAGCACATCAAGGGCCTGTCAGCCGCCTGGCTGCCCTTCATGGATGCGGCCTCCGAAGGCTTGCCGCTTTCCCAGCTTTTGCGCCTGTCGCTGTTCCAGATCTCGGTCGGGATGGCCACCGTCCTCCTTCTCGGCACCCTCAACCGCGTGATGATCGTCGAGCTTTCGGTCCCAGCGATGATCGTCGCCACGATGATCGCCATTCCCGTCCTTGTCGCCCCGTTCCGCGCGCTCCTCGGTCACCGCTCCGATACCCACCGCTCCGCCATCGGCTGGAAGCGCATCCCCTATCTCTGGTTCGGCTCGCTGTGGCAGATGGGCGGCCTTGCCGTCATGCCTTTCGCCCTCATCGTCCTTGGCGGCGACCAGACGCTCGGGCCTGCATGGGCGGGCGAGGTGCTGGCGGCACTGGCCTTCCTGATGACCGGGCTTGGCCTGCACATGACCCAGACCGCCGGTCTTGCCCTCGCCGCCGACCGCGCGACCGACGAGACCCGGCCCCGCGTCGTGGCGCTCCTCTATGTCATGTTCCTGCTTGGCATGGCGATCTCTGCGGTGGTCGTCGGCTGGCTTCTGCGCGATTTCGACGAAATCCTCCTCGTGCGCGTCGTCCAGGGCTGCGGCCTTGCAACGCTGGTCCTGAACATGATCGCGCTCTGGAAGCAGGAGAAGGTCCGCCCGATGACCAAGGCCGAGCGTGCCGAACCGCGCCCTGCCTTCCGTGACGCCTGGCGTGACCTGATGGCCGGTGGCACCGCCGGGCGGCTTCTGGCGGTGGTGGTCCTCGGCACCCTTGCCTTCAACATGCAGGACGTGCTGCTGGAACCCTACGGCGGCGAGATCCTCGGTCTGTCGGTCGGCATGACCACGCTCCTCACCGCGCTTTACGCAATTGGCGCGCTGGCCGGTTTCCTGATCGCCGGGCGCTGGCTGGGCCGAGGGCTTGACCCGATGCGGATGGCCGCGCGCGGCCTGCTGGTCGGCATCGCCGCCTTTTCCGCGATCATCTTCGCCGCCCCCCTGCACAGCGTCGTGCTCTTCTACGCCGGGGCAGGTGCGATCGGCTTTGGCGCCGGACTGTTCGCAGTCTCCACCCTCAGCGCCGCGATGACGCTGCAGACGCGTGGCGCAGGTGCCGGCCTAGCCCTTGGCGCCTGGGGGGCCGCGCAGGCAACGGCAGCCGGACTTTCGATCTTCTTCGGTGGCGCGATCCGCGACATCGTCAGCCACCTTGCCACCTCAGGCAAGCTTGGCTCGGTGCTCACCGACGCCTCGCTTGGATACACCTTCGTCTACCACCTCGAGATTGGACTGATCTTCGTCACGCTCATCGCCCTCGGGCCACTGGTGCGTGTCACCCCGCTTCCCGAAATCCCACGATCCGACGACCGTTTCGGTGTCGTCGAATTCCCCACCTGACACCGGAGGATACCGCAATGGTTGGTGTAAACTTCTTTGGCGACTTCG
>LNFM01002660.1_pt1 | contig 37029 bp, 44 predicted proteins | sample 596031 | NCBI WGS metagenome assembly LNFM01 (sample SAMN04254537, study PRJNA301005) | activated carbon metagenome | isolation source: dual media filters at the Ann Arbor, Michigan drinking water treatment plant | place: USA: Ann Arbor | reverse complement strand
TAGAATGGCGGCCGTGTCGGCTTTCGAAAGCGAGAGCATCGTCAGCAGCGCCTGCATCCGTCCCGGCTCTCTGAGATTTCGAGCGATGGCCGACTTGATCGCCTCGTGGTCAAAAGCTCGCTTCGTTGGATAGAGGCTGCTCCAGTATGTCGTCCAAAACCACGTCCGCCATGGCCCGGCGAACCCTATCGAAAGGACGAGCTTCTGGACGCTCGTCAGTGGAAGGTCTCGGACTATCGGACCGAGGAGCACGACACTGCGGACCAGGTCCGGACTCTCTCTCGCCGCCCTATAGAGCTGACCCGGCCGCGAAAGAGTTGCCAGTGATGGTGGCAGGGCCTGCGCCCAAGCGTCTCACGATAGAGATTGCGTCCAGGCCCACTGACCGGGCGGAGTAGTCAGTCCATCGCGCTGACGTTTCGCCGAATCCCCGCACATCCATCGTGACGACGCGGAATTCTGCCTGCTTTAGGTCGGGCCCTAGGAGCCGATATTCGGATCGCAGATCGCCCATCCCTGGAATGCACAGCACGATGTGCCCCGGACCGCCGGTGTCGTCGAAGGCGATACGGCCGCTGTCGACCTCAATGTACTCGGTGCGGACAAGAGACGAGGCCATCGAGTTTCCCTTCCCGTGAGATCGAGCTTCAGGCTGGTCGACCGACTTCGAACAAGAACCAGGCGCGTCGCTCCGCCTCGTCGGTCCAGGTGTCGATCAGGCCGGAAGTTGCGTTGTCCTTGGCTTTGTCCGCCACGTCCTTGGCGCGACGCAGTGACTCCACCATGTGTAGGTTGTCAGCGCGCAGCTCAGCGAGCATGTCCTGCGGCGTCACGAAATCCGCGTCGTTGTCCTTGATCGTTTGATGGCGAGCGATATCGCCGATCGATCGTAGCGTGGTGTTACCCGTCTTCCGGGCGCGCTCTGCGATCGCGTCAGTGGCAGCGAGTATCTCGGCCGCCTGCTCGTCGAGGAGCAGGTGATAATCCCTGAAATATGGCCCGGAGACGTGCCAATGGAAGTTCTTCGTTTTCAGGTAAATAGCATAGCTGTTCGCCAAGATGATCTTGAGAGCATCGGCGACAGTCATGGCCGCGCTTTCGTCGAGGTCAGATGGCGTCGGAGCGGGTGCGGAACTAGATTTCGTCATCGCTAGGACTTCCTCGATTGAATATTCTGCGGGATATCAGCGTCGTGCCTCCTCTGACGCTGCGGTGTAGAAGAAGGATTTACTGAATGATCCCGTCCAATAAATCGTCGCTATAGTTTCGATATCCTTGGTGGAGCCGAAAGGCGCTGCTGAAATTCGATGCCTAGGGACGCTGCGAGCGCCTTGTTCTTCAGGCGTCCGGTCGATAGCTCAGAACGAACGCTACAACCTTATCCGCCGACATCTCACACGGCTTGAGCGACGCCTTCCCGGAAGAGACGCGATAAAGATTGAAGCTGATAAGGTCTGAGCCTGCCAACTCCCGGGCGAAAAGACTGTTCCGTCGTCCATCCTTCGATCGACGCACGGTCACGCCGAACCGTCGACCGTCGTAGATGCCTTCGCTGTAACCTTCCGGCAGTTCCTTGAAGGCCGCATCAAACTTTGCCCGCTCCATCCGACCCCACCACACTCATCTGAAGGACGGTTTGAACCCCGTTGTTTCCCTAACGGCCAACGAGTCCAGAGTCAGCCGACCGCGCTCAGACTTCTAATGTCGGCCAAGCGTCATCCGCACGTTATCATCCCAAAGAAACCCAGCTTTGTGAGCGTTGGAAAATGACCGACCGCTACGCAACATCCACGCCTTTCCAGAAAGCAAAGTAGCCTCTAATCGCTTCAGCGCTGGCCGTTGGGTCAGGATAGGTCCAAGCGGCATTTAGGTTGCGCTCGCCGCCTACACGAATGTGGAAATAGTGGGCGGATCCCTTCACAGGGCAGACCGAAGTCTGCTCACTCCGTTCGAGCCGGCTGTGGTCGACGTCTTTGGGCGGGAAATAGTGATTGCCGTCGACGACTACCGTTTCGTCGCTCGTAGCGATGGTGGCGTCTTTCCAAATTGCTGAGACCATAAAAACCTCCTGTGTCGCCTATCGCCCTCGGGCCGGCAGGCCGAGGCGAAGCCCAGTCAGTTCGCGGGCGCCCCGCCCGCAAGAAGCTTGTCCAGTTCGCCATCGGCATCGAGCCGGGCGAGATCGTCGGAGCCACCGACGTGCGTTCCGTTGATGAAGATTTGGGGCACGGTGCTGCGGCCCGACGCCTTGATCATCGTCTTTCGGTGTGCCGGGTCGGACTCGATGTCGTGCTCGGTCCACTGCACGCCTTTTTCAGTGAGAAGTGCCTTCGCGCGACGGCAGAACGGGCACCAGCTCGTGGTGTAAAGGAGGATGTCTGGTTTCATTTCCTCGTCTCCGATCGTTCATGTGTGGGGTTGCGGCCGATGCTTGGGGGACGTCGACCTCTGCGAAGGTGTAGGCATGGGACCGAGCGGCGGGCTCAAGGGTTTCGGTTTCGAAAGTCCGATTGCGGATGAGTTGGGCCATCACGCTGCCATCCTTCGGACCGTGTCTAAGACGCGGTCCCGGCGATAAGGCTTTTGAAAGAAGACGATGTCCTGCGGCACGACCGCTGCTTCCGGCCACGGCCTGCCGGACGTGATGATGATCTGGATGGCGGGCCAGCGCTCGCGAATGCGGATGGCGAGCATGATTCCATCGATGCCGCCGGGCATGTTCACATCAGTGAAGACGACACGGATGTCGAGCCGATCTTGCAAAGTTACGAGCGCATCGGACGCATCCGACGCCTGAAGCACTTCGAATCCTGCTTCCTCGATCATGTCCGATGCGAACAGACGAAGGAGTGGCTCGTCTTCGACGACGAGCACCACGGGTTTCACCATTCCACGCATACTCCCATCAACCTTGAACCAGGTGACGCATGGAGGCGTGTAGATCAGCAGCTAACCCGGAGGGCTCGTAGCGGACATCGACGCCTCCTGTGCCGACAAGGCCGATGTTGATCAGCTTCGAACCAAAACCTCTGCGCGTCGGCGGGACGACGGGTGGTCCCCCGCGCTCACGCCATTGGATGCTTAGAAGATCGCTCTCCTGCCCGTTCAGTATGCCCCACGTCAGAGACACCTCGCCGTGATCATTGCTCAGCGCGCCGTACTTGCAGGCGTTGGTCAGCAACTCGTGCACTATCAGCGAAAAAGAGAGCGCCGCTCGCGGCCCAAGGGCCACCGTAGGGCCACTCATGTCGACCCGATCCGAGAATCCTATCGCGTCAATCACGGTCGCGGCGATCGTTTGCAAGTCAGCCTGCGTCCAACTCATTTGAAGCAAGGCGTCGTGCGCCGCGCTAAGAGCCATCAGACGGCGCTCAAAGGCGTAGACTGCATCGCGATCGGTGACGTTTCGCAACGTTTGGCTCGCGATGGCCTGAACCATAGTGAGCATGTTCTTCAAGCGGTGAGCGATCTCACCATTCACGATGACTTGCTGCTGCTCGGTGCGGAGCCTCGCGACCCCAGCCTCGAGCCGGTCCGCCGCGCTCCGCAGGAACGAGATTTCTTCTGCTGGCCACGGTCGGGGGTGCGCCGAATGGACAAAGAAGACGGCGATGGTCTTGCCTCGATCTCTCACTGGCATGTCGACCAGAGACCGAACGCCGACACGCACTGCGCTCTCGAGATTATGGAGCGTGCGGTCGTCGGTTAGGGCGTCCCAAACGATCAGGGGGTCGCCACCGACGAGCGGCTTGCGCAAGCTTCCGTACTCTTCGAGACGGTGGCGGCCGGCGATGCTCATAATCCCGGGCGCCGTCCAATCTGTTTCGACGTCAATGGTCTCGACGTCATCGTCGACGGATCCGAACCCGGCCCGGTCCGTGGCAAGCGCCCTGCCCACGATGGCGGCGGTAGCCGACGCCATCTCGGCGGTGTCGTGACTGCTTCGTATGGTCTCGCCGATCTCGACCAAGGCTGTCTGCAGCCCCGTGAGGCGCTCGCTCGCGTTGGCGACACGGCGCAGTTCAAGATTTTCGCTGGCGAGGCGAGCAAGTGCCTGAAGCATCGCCTTTTCCGCTTCGCTGAGCCCTTTAGGCCGCGGAGCGGTATCGATGACGCAGAGCCGACCAACGATCGCGCCGGATCGCAGCATGAGCGGTGCGCCAGCGTAGGCGCGAAAGTGCCTGACGCCGGTGACGAGCGGATTGCGCTTGGTCCGCGCGTCATTTGTGAGATCGACGATTTCCAAGAGGTCGCCCTGATCGATCTCGATCCGACAGACCGAGTGTTCGATTTCGGTCTCGCACACCTCGAGCCCGTACTTGGCCTTGAACCATTGACGGTCGGTGTCGAGGAGAGTGATGAGCGCGATCGGAACGTCGCAAGCCTTTGCCGCGACGAAAACGAGATCGTCGAAGGCTTGCTCTTCCGGCGTGTCGAGGACCATGAGGTCCGCAAGCGCCTTCGCCCGCTGTGCCGGCCCGAAATCTGTTTTGTCAGAGTTCAGGCTCACCAGAGCTCTCCCGGTCGGGGCCTTGAAGCCTGAACATGGCCGATCATGCGCTTTGGCTTAGTCACGTCAGTGCCCCCTCACGCGCGGCGGCCACTGCGATGACGGGCCCCCCGTGTCGCGGCTCTGATCGGCGGCGGCACCAATAGTCAGAACGATCTTGCCCTGGATGTGGCCTGCCTCTGCTCGATGATGAGCGGCAGCCGCTTCGGAAAGCGGGAATGTGCTGTCCACGGCGACGCGAACCGCACCGCTATCGAGTAGTTGAGCTAGCTTGGCCAACTGATCGCCGTTGGAACGAACCTGAGTCGCCGAAACGGTCACCCCCCGGCCGGCAGCCTCGTCATGTCCGGCAAAGCCGAGGGGAAAAATCGGGAACAGCGCGCCGCCCGGACGGATGGTCTGCAGAAAGCGGCTCGCGGCCGGGCCGCCGACAGCGTCGACGACGAGATCGACGTCGCGCACATCGTCTTCGGGCTTGGTCTGCGTGTAGTCGATGAACTCGTCAGCACCCAGTTCGCGGAGGAAAGCCTCGTGCCGGCTTGACGCGACAGCTAGTGGCGCATCCTCATAGCGGAGGACCTCGGGAGCGCCGAACTCATGGAAGCGGATCGCCTTCATCTCATACCCCCCAATCAGACGCGTTCGAGGAGGGCGACGGTGCCTTGACCGCCGTCGGCACAGATGCTGACGATCCCGAGAGACCCGACCGGCATGGCCCACAGCTCTTTGACGGCTTGGCTGAGGTCACGCGCGCCAGTCGCGCCGAAGGGATGCCCGATAGCTACCGAACCGCCGTTGGGATTGACGCGATCCCAGTCGAAGTTACCCATCTCGGGCGAGACGCCGGCCTTCTCTCGGACCCAATTCGGATCGGTGATGGCTGCGACATTGGCCAAGACCTGTGCCGCGAAGGCTTCGTGGATCTCCCAAAGGGCAATGTCGGAGAATGCCAGCTGATGTCGCGCGAGCAGACGCGGAATGGCATATGACGGTGCCATCAGAAGCCCCTCCGTGTGGAGGTCGACCGCAGATATTTCGAAGTCGACGAGCCGCACGTGAGCCGTGCCTTCGGGGAGCCTCTGCAAACCTTCTTCATTGGACACCCAACAGCCGGCCGCCCCATCTGTGATCGGAGAGCTGTTGCCAGCTGTCAGGCTACCCATGCCGCTCTCGCGATCAAAGGCCGGCTTCAGACCTGACAGCCGTTCGGCGGACGTGTCCGCACGCGGGTTTGCATCGCGGGCAAGTTCCGGCAGTGCAATCACGAGGTCATCGAAGAAACCGCTGTCCCAACCGGCGATCGCTCGCTGGTGGCTCTTGAGAGCCCAGTCGTCCTGTGCCTCACGCGAGATCCGCCACGCCTTGGCGGTCTCCTCCATGTGATCGCCCATCGTCCTGCCGGTAAGGCGGTTGGCCCATCCCTTCGTCGGGAGCACATAGTCGGTAGGAGCCAGCGCCCCCAAGGCGGCAAGTGCTGCTGCGGCATCCTGCGCGAACAAATCGGTGAGCCGCTTTGATGCCTCGGGGGTAAGCGCGAGCGATGGCCGGCTCATGACCTCAGAGCCGCCGACCATGATCAAGTTAAGGCCGCCACCGAGCATGCCGGCCGCAGCGAAACACGCGGTCATGCTGGTTGAGCACGCAAGAACAACGGAGAATGCCGGGACATTGGGATTGAGTTTCGCGTCTAGCCATACCTCACGAGCGATATTGCTCCAGCCCAGGTTTGGGATGACGCTTCCCCAGACAACGAGGTCGGGCTCGGCAAGCTTCCCCATCTCCTGAACGACGGGCACGGATAAGGAGACCGCGTCATAATTCGCCAGTGCTCCCCCGCCGCGCCCAAAAGGGGTCCGAAGGCCTGCGGCTACGAAAACTGGTTCTGCAAAGCGGCTCACAGTGGTCTCCCGAAAGACAAAGGTTCGAATAAGCGACGCGGCGTAGTGCGCTCAGGCTCCCCGGCCTGGGCCGTAGTTGAGCGCTTTCGTCTGGAGGGATTCGACCATTTCGCTGCCTCTACCCTCCATAGCGCTCAGTCTTAATGATCGAGGCGTCGAGCCCGGCCGCTAACGCGCCGTCCGTCGCGATGTTGACGAAACCGTTGGACCCGCAAACGAACACGTGGGCAGGATCTCGACCCAGGCGGGCGATCGTCTCCTTGACCATCTCGGCGTCGATCCGTCGGCCAAAGTCCGAGGCGCGCATTGGCGCTTCGCGCGTTATCGCGACGGCTAGGACCAACGCAGAATCACGCATCTCGATCGAGCGAAGTTCGCTGGAGAAGAGTACGTCGCGACTGGTCCGAGCGGACAAGAGCAGCGCAACTGGAACGGCCTGGGCCAGTGCTTGGCGCTGCCTGATCATTGCCATCAGTGGGACCAAGCCCGAACCTGCGCCGATCAGCAGCACCGGGTCGTCAGCAGGTTCGGGCCACAAAAAGTGGCCACCGAGAGGACCTCTAAGTTCGATTTCGTCGCCAGGAGCGGCGACGTCGTGGAAGAACGGCGAGACTTCGCCATCGGGCAGACGCTCTATTGCCAACTCGAGGATCGGGGACGAGGCAGCCGACGATGCAATCGAATAGCTGCGCATCGCTTGATAGCCATTGGGGGCGGTCAGGCGCACGTCAACGTGCTGGCCGGCGGTATGGAAGAAAGGCTCCCGTAGCAGCAGGAAAAAGCTCTTTATACTTGGGGTCTGCTGGACGATCTCGTCGATCACACATGACTGCCACGACGCGGGTTGCGCGTCGATCTCAGTCATGGGTGTACCGTTGTTCGCGCCACGGATCGCCGTAGATGTGATAGCCGCGCAGTTCCCAGAAGCCAGCTTCATCACGCGTCGTGAACTGCAGCCCATTCACCCATTTGGCGGACTTCCAAAAGTATAGATGAGGTACTAGCAGGCGCGCCGGTCCGCCATGATCACGGGGAAGCGGCTCGCCCGCATACCCAGTCGCGACCATCGCCTTACCGGCCAGAAGGTCGGCGAGCGGGACATTGGTCGAATAGCCATCGTAGCAGTGGGCCAAGACGAAATCGGTGGGCCGCTCGAGTCCTGCATCCGCGAGGATGTCTTCGATCAGCACGCCTTCCCACTTGGTGTCGAGCTTCGACCATGACGTAACGCAGTGTATGTCTTTAGTTACGTTGGTTTTCGGAAGGGCGTTAAACTCGCTCCAGGTCCAGACCTTGATCGGCTTTGGACCGATCTTGACCGTAAACTTCCAGTCGGATGTCTCGATACGTGGCGTCGGTCCCGCGGTCAGTACGGGAAAATTTTCTACGAGATGTTGACCCGGCGGAATGCGGCCATCGTGGTCGCCGCCTGAACCGCGGCCGGTGAAACCTCTGGTGACCATGCCGAACCCCCTTGCTCGTCACGACAGACCGGAACCGACTTAATCTCAGGCTACTGCGTAGATGATCTTCGCACTTGCATGATGCCGAATGGATCGACAGGCTGAAACTCAGACAACCGAATGCCGTATCAGTATAGATCTGTTTATCATCACTATGAATCGCGCTAATCGCACCTCGACTATAGCGGTAGAGCAGCATCTTTGCCCAATGTCTGCTCGCTATAGTTTCAATACCTTCCGACCAGCGTTGCACGCGTATGTGCGCCCGTGGGATGTTAGGCGAACGCCGCCGGCTGTCGGACGGAGAAGGCACGGTCATCGCCTGCTTGCGGTTCACGTCATGAGGTCGCCATGCACGCTCAAGCTGAAATCATCGCAGCGCTCGGCGTCTCTCAAACGTTCGATGCTGAACAAGAGGCCGCGAGCCGTATCGGCTTCCTTCGCGATTATTTGAGAAGGTCTGGCCAGCGAGCGTATGTGCTTGGAATCAGCGGGGGCGTCGATTCCCTGACCGCGGGCCTGCTGGCGCAATCGGCCGTGAAGGAGCTTCGCCGCACCGGGTACGAGTGCGAGTTTCTTGCGGTGCGGCTACCTTATGGCATTCAGTCGGATGAGCACGATGCTCAACTTGCTCTCTCGACGATCAAGCCTGACCGTACGGTGGCGATCAATGTGAGGCCCGCAACGGACGCTCTTTGGGCGGAACTGACGTACTCCGGATACGATCCAGTTGATCCTCACGACCGCGGCAGAGCGCTAGGTAACGTCAAGGCGCGCCAGCGCATGATTGCTCAATTCGCGCTCGCTGGAAGCCTGGGTGGCCTAGTGATCGGTACGGACCATGCAGCGGAAGCGGTCATGGGGTTCTTCACCAAATTTGGCGATGGCGCCGCGGATGTTCTGCCTCTCGCGGGTCTCAACAAGCGACGTGTTCGCGCGATTGGGGTTCACCTTGGCGCCCCGCCTGAGATAATCGGCAAGGTTCCGACTGCGGATTTGGACGATCTCATGCCGTTGCGCCCAGATGAGGATGTCTACGGCGTGACCTACGATGAGATCGACGATTACCTCGAGGGACGCGTCGTGGCGCCGACGGCTGTAGAGACAATCGAAGAAGCGTACCGAGCGACAGCCCACAAACGTAAGCTACCTGCTGCGCCCGCTTTCCAGATTTGACGTCACCCAGGTCGAACGCACGCTCCGATTTGCTCCCGTCGAAGATATAGAAACTATGTCACGTCGCTATTGGAAAAGTTCAGCGTGGGAATTCATAGTCGATCACGCGAACGCTTTGTTTCGATGGGTATAGTTGAGAAGAGCATTGGTCTCATCGACCACGCGACCCTCTGGCTCAGGGAGCAGTAACGCATAGCAAAGCCGCTGTGGACGCGATGTTTCGCCAGGCATCGGGTGTCTGCATCGTGGTTGGAGAGAAGAATGAGCCCGGCCGAACGTCAAGCTCCTCAGCTTCGTGTGCAACGGTGGATCGGTGTAGATGGCGGCAACCTCGCCACGCCGATCCAACTATCGGATCTGGGCGTAGGCCCGAAGATCGTGTTCGCGTTTCAGCATTGGTGCCGTGGCTGCCATCTGCATGGATTTCCCACTCTGCAGAAATTGCACGGAGCGCTGGAATCCAGAGGTGTCGGGTTTGCAGTGATCCAAACGGTCTTCGAAGGTGCCCACGAAAATACCTTCGAGAAACTGCGCATCAATCAAGTCGAATACAATCTCCCCATTGCTTTCGGGCATGACGAGCCGCCAGCTGGCGCGGCTTTTCCCACATTCATGGAAGATTACAGAACACGGGGAACGCCGTGGTTTACCGTCATCAACGCCAACGGTCGCATCGTCTTCTCGGATTTTCATCTCGACGCGGATCGTTTGGTGGCGGAACTGGAGAGCACGTGAAAGATGCCACGTTGGCTCATTCTAGCCGCCACCCATATCGCCGCCGCCGCCGCAGGCTTTGCTGGTGGCATCTACATGCTCCCGATCCTGACCGCGCCGGTTTCGCCGACCGAAGCTGTCCTGCGCAGCTCGACGCCTGAAGCGCTTTATTCCGGAAGGCTTGTTCGGGATCTCGCCGGCAGCGACCTGCTGCATTGGGGCGAAGGTGAAGTGCGGGTCTTGCCTCTCCGGATCGCGCACATCGGCCGCCTCTCGCCGGGGCCGGACTACAAGCTCTATCTCACCCCACACTTCGTCGACACAGAGGAAGCGTTCCTCGCGATCAAGGACGCATCCGCTCGGGTGGGCGATGTGAAAACGTTCAACGGCTTCATCGTAGAGGTGCCCGCCGATATCGATGTTCGAGACTACAGCACCGTTGTCATCTGGTGCGAAGCCTTTGCTCAGTTCATCAGTTCCGCGGAGTATCAGCCTCCGCGTCAGGCTCGGAAATGAGCCAGGCGATGGACGACGTAAAGGCAGCGTGCGCGCGGGGACTCGTTTTGGCTCCGGTTGCGGCGCTGTTGTTAAGTGTCGCCACACTGCTCCTGGGCAATGGTCTGCTGGGTACTCTCCTGATTGTGAGAGCTGGTCAGGAAGGCTTCTCGGCCGGGACGATCAGCGCAATGATGTCCTTTTATTTCGCGGGCTTCACGATCGGCGCGCTGGTTTTGCCCCGGATCATCGTGTCTGTCGGTCACGTCAGGACCTTCGCTGGCTTCGCGGCGATCGCTTCGATGACTTCTCTCCTCCATGTCGCATTCGTAGACGCGAGCGCATGGATGCCACTTCGGCTTGTAACCGGCTTCGCCTATGCCGGCATGATCCTTGCGACTGAGAGTTGGCTCAACGCTCACGCTATTCCGTCCACACGCGGTCAGCTCTTGTCGATCTTCGGCGTCGTTTCGATGGGCTCGTGGGCTCTTGGCCAAGCACTTCTAAACGTGGCCCCACCTGCAGACGTGACCCTGTTCCTGATCGTCTCACTGCTGATATCGGCGGCGGTCGTCCCAGTCACTCTGCTGCCCAGCCATCCGCCGGCCGATGTTCGACAGGAACCCGTCGCCTTCCGCGATCTTTTCGCGGTCTCGCCTCTAGCATCGGTCGGCGTCTTCCTGGCGGGCCTGGCCATAGGCGGTTTCTGGGGCTTGGGACCTAACTTTGCACAGAGGATCGGCCTCGATGTGGGCGGCATATCCGCGTTCATGGCGGCAGTCCTTGGTGGGACGCTCGCCCTGCAATGGCCTCTCGGATGGCTATCGGACCAGGTGTCGCGAAACCTCGTCATCGCCGGCGCGGCCCTGGCTTCCGCAGCGTCCGCTATCGCCGTAGCGATGGCGGCGGACGCGCCTCTGCCTCTGCTACTCGCCGCGGGCGCGCTGTTCGGCGGCTTCGGCATTCCCATCTATTCGCTATGTCTAGCCGTCGCCAACGACGATCTTCCTGCGGGTCGGCTTCTGGGCACAGCTCGCGGGCTTCTTCTGCTCAACGGTATCGGGACCGCTGCTGGGCCGCTCATCGGGGGAGTAGTGATGGATTTAGTGGGGCCCGGCGGCTTGTTTCTCTACGCGGCGGCGTTGCTCACTGCGCTGGCGGTGTTGGCCGGTGCGCGCAGGCGTACTCACCGCGCCATCGAGACACGCGCCATACGCTGCCCAAGCACGGCGATGATCACCGGATCCCTCGATGCGATGATAACAACGCAAGCTAAGCCACAGAAATGATCATTCGCGGCCGAAGGCCAGTCAGCTGATGCAGACGCTTGGCCCAAACGAAGCGAAGCCCGCCATGGACGAGACAGTGTGTGCTCCCGCTCAAAGCGGGGCCCATGAAATGAAGCGGGGTGCTCTTGCCATCCTTCCCTTGGCGTTGGGAGCCAGCGTGTATGGCATGGCCTTCGGTCTTCTGGCTGTGCAGGTAGGCTTTCCGTGGTGGGGCGTGGGGATCATGAGCGTCTCTAGGGGCATAAACTCAACATCGGTTCGATGTAACGGCCCCGGGAGATAGCCGTTGGGTCGGCAAGGCTTTTGACGCTATCTGTCCGCAGCCTCACCCCCCAGATGTTGTGTGTGCCAACCGCTGGGCCGCGGCCGCCTAAGATCCGGATTGAATTTCTGTGGGGCTGCATAATGCAGCACGGCGGGTCCTCGCCTAGGCAACGGCCTCAACGGTGAGGTCCCGGCCGTTGAACTGCACGGTTTCACCCGCCCGCGCACCCTCGATCGCCTCGAAGATCGGGGCCATCGTGGAAATACCCATGAGCTCACGCCCATGACAGGTAAACCTACTCGTCGACACTGCGATCACGAAGTACTTGCCGGACAGCTTGATGACGGCGCCCTCCGCAACGGCTGACTTCGGCCCGAAATCGATCGCACGCAGCTTGTCGAGCTTATCCGCATAATCATCGAGAGTGTCGTCGAGCGCTTCAGCGAAATCGCTTGCGACCTCGGCTTGCGCCTGCTCGTCGTTCTCTATCGGCTCGCTCCGATCGAGGCGCGCGGTGGAAACGTAATCGAGATAGTTGTCTCGAGCGCTGTGTAGTGCGGCCGTCTCAAGCGACAGCATGGTCTCCCGAATGTGGTCTTTGTTCCAGTCCATCTTGTCCTCGTTACTTCGTGATTTGGAGCCGACGCACATCCTGGGCGATTGCTCGAGAAGCGGTCTCCGCGAACAGCGAACGAGTCATTCGTCGCTAATGACGTCTTCGCCCTGGTAGGGAATTCTGATTAGCCGAGGGTCCCGAATGATGCTCGTGACGAGCCAAACGTAGGACTGTTCTGCAGTATCGAAGCCGAGGATGCTGAATGCGCCCCCGAACGGACACGCTGGAAAGTCCGGAAAGCCCTCTCTCAACACGTAGCGCTCCGGATCGCGATCGAACTCGCTTTTATAGACCTTGCGCAGCCCATGCTTGCTCGGGACGTCCTCGTCGCCAGCCGGGGCTGTCTCGCGGTGCTCGATAAGCCGTTCAGACAGGTCGCGGTGACATATCTCGTCAAATACGTCGAACGCATCGATCAGCAGGCCTTTGTGCTCGGTCGCCGGATCGGTGATGGCGTAAATGTTGGACGCGTCTTCGGCCCCGTCCCCGCTTTCGAGACGCAATGCTGCGTCGACGCGAATGCTGCATGGATCGAGCGTTGATCCGAGTTCGAGATCGACGAGAGCGCCGTCCTTCACGCGATATTCTCGGTCATAGCCTTTCGCCACGAAGGACTGCACGGCATCCAGAACGTCTGTCACTTGGGTCGGCATAAACGCACCTCGAATTCGCATTGGAAGGATCGCGCCAGGGCGGAGAGCACGCAATGGCGCATCGACCAATCAGCGCGCGAAGCGTGGGCTTCCGTCATAGCCATTTTGCTCGCTTGAAGCGCACGAACAGGAACAGGCAGAACGTCAACATCAGTCCGAGCACGACGAAGTAGCCGTAGGCTGTATCCAGCTCAGGCATGTTCCTGAAGTTCATCCCGTATATCCCCGCTATGGCCGTCGGGACCGCAAGGATGGCCGCCCAGGCCGCGAGTTGGCGCGTGATGACACCTGTTCTCTGCGCTTCCAGCAGGCTGCTGAATTCGAAAACAGTGGACAACACCTGGAGGAGGCCGTCGACCATGGACTGAACGCGATCGACATGGTCCGCGACGTCGTTGAAGTAGGGGCGAACTTCAGCGCTGATGCATGGAAAGTGTCCGCGCACGAGCTTGCGCACCAGCTCCGCCATAGCGCCGAGCGTACGCTGAAAGCGCGTTAGCTCGCATCGTAAGCCGAAGATGCGGGCGACTTCCTCTCGCCCGAGGAAATCGTCGAGCGACCGCCTCTCCATCTCGAGAACGTCATCTTCGATCATTTCGAAGATGGGAAGATACTGATCTACGATCCGGTGCAGGATCGCGTGAAGGACGTAATCGACGCCCTTTCCGAACTGGGCGGGCGAGCCCTCCAGTTGCTCTCGAAGATTGCCCAATGCCCCGGCGTTGCCGTGGCGCACGGTGATGAGGTGGTTATGGCCAGTGAAGATCGCCGTTTTGCCGTAGCGTATGCGATCTCCAACCAGCTCGGCCGTCTGGGCGACGACGTAAAGCTCGCCATTGTAAACTTCGAGCTTCGGCGGGCACATCGGGTGCATCGCGTTGTCGATCGCCAATGGATGCAGATTGTAGGTCGCCTGAAGCGTCTTCAGTTCGCCTATTGACGGCTCGCTGAGCCCAATCCAGCAGAAGCCCGAACGGCTCTTGTCGAGCTCGACGCGCTCGTCGATCGCGACTTCGCGGATCCGCCGACCCTCGTTGTAGTAATACGCGGCGATGACGCTCATGCCGGCCTCGCCGGGATGAGCAGGCCCCGCTGCACAGCTGGCCGAGCAAGGCCGCGGTCTAGCCACGCTCGGACGTTCCGGTGATCGTCAAGGCGCAGCAGGTCGCCGGCGTCATAGCTGCCGACCAGGGCATTGACCCAGCCGAGCGTCGCAATGTCGGCGACGGAGTAGTCCTCGACGATCCAGTTGCGCCCTTCGAGCTGGCGATCCAACACCCCCAGGAGGCGCTTGGACTCGTCGGCGAACCGCTGCTGAGGCCGCTTGTCCTCATAGTCCTTGCCGCCCCAACGCAGGAAGAAACCCAGTTGACCGAACATCGGGCCGATCGCCGACATTTGGAAAAATACCCAACTGAGCGCTTCGTAACGCCTGGCTGCCGCCGCTGGGATCAGTTGGCCGGTCTTCTCGGCAAGATAGACGAGGATCGCACCGGATTCCCAAAGACCGAGCGGCTCACCGTCCGGACCGGATGGGTCAATGATCGCGGGTATGCGGCCGTTGGGATTTAGAGACACGAAAGCCGGGTCTTTGGTCTCATTCCGGCTGATGTCGATGAAGTGCGGCTCGTATGGGAGGCCGGTCTCCTCCAGCATGATGGAGACCTTGACGCCGTTTGGCGTCGGAGCCGCATAGAGCTGCAACAGATCAGTGTTGGAGGCGGGCCAGCGCTGAGTGATCGGAAACGATGAAAGGTCTGGCATGCTGGGCGATCCCACAACGTGATTTCAGCGAAGAAGCGTGACCGCCTGATTGGCTGGCTCGGGGACCGCATCGCTGGTCGATGCGGTCCCGATGCTTACGATCCAGGGGCTTAGCCGCGCTGGCCGTTGCAGCTATTCCGCTGCCTCTCCGGCGGTGCGCTGAGTGTCGCCAGCGTCATTACGTTTGGGGAGCACCCAGTTTGCGCGAGGGAAATGGCAGGTGTAGCCACCCGGCCGCTTCTCCAGATAATCCTGGTGCTCTGGCTCTGCTTCCCAGAAATCCCCAACGGGTTCGACTTCGGTGACCACCTTGCCGTCCCACAGTCCGGATGCGTCAACATCAGCGATCGTGTCTTCTGCGACGCGCTTTTGTTCGTCGTCGACGTAGTAGATGCCCGACCGGTATGAGAGTCCGCGGTCATTGCCCTGACGGTTCTTCGTGGTCGGATCGTGGATCTGGAAAAAATACTCCAGGATGTTGCGATAGTTCGTCACCTCGGGGTCGAAGATGATTTCGATCCCTTCGGCATGCGTGCCATGATTGCGATAGGTGGCGTTTGGCACGTCGCCACCGGTGTAACCCACGCGGGTCGAGACGATTCCGGGCTGCTTGCGGATCAGATCCTGCATACCCCAGAAGCACCCGCCTGCGAGAACAGCGCGCTGCTGCATGTTAGGCCTCCTCTACTTGATCGAGATATTCACCGTAGCCCGCGGCTTCCATCTCATCGCGTGGGATGAAGCGAAGCGCTGCTGAGTTGATGCAGTAGCGCAGGCCGCCGCGGTCGGACGGACCATCCGGAAACACGTGACCGAGATGGCTGTCGCCGTGTACTGAGCGAACTTCAGTCCGTACCATCCCATGCGAGCTGTCTCGAACCTCGTTGACGTGCGCCGGGACGATCGGCTTGGTGAAACTCGGCCAGCCGGTGCCCGACTCGAACTTGTCCGTCGACGCGAACAACGGCTCACCGGATACGACGTCGACGTAGATGCCCGCCTCCTTGTTATCGTTGTACTCGCCGGTGAAGGGCCGCTCGGTGCCGTCCTGCTGGGTGACCCGGCGCTGTTCCGGCGTCAGGCGCTCAATTGCTTCCTTTGATTTCTCAAACTTCATGATGGTCTCCAATACTTAGTTAGAGGTCCAGGCACACTACGTTCAGTTTATCTTTGCGGTGGTCGCCTCAACTATCGCAGCGGCTCCAGTTTTTATCCAATACGTCGTGTGTATAGTTTTGATACCGCCCGTGCACTTTGCTTGCGAGGTCAACTCCACTCGTAACGCGCTGCGAGTTGTGCAATTTTCCGTATCTCGACCGGCGCCGTGGACCCTGAAACGGTCGCGATCACCACCTCACGTTCCAGGGCGAAACCCTCAATCGGTCTGGTTACCAAGCCAGGCGCGGCAGCCGATCGTTCAGGCAGAATGCAAATCCCCCGCCCTTCAGCGACGACACGCTGGACCCAATCATCTCGATCTGAGCGAAAACGAGGGCGGACGAGCACCTCCCGCCGAGCGAAGTGATCGAGGATCTGATCGCGGAACTCGCATTTCAGCCGATCCACGAACGGGAAGGCCAGGAGGTCTTCGCCGCGAACGGTGTCGGTCTCCGCTAAAGGGTGATTGACGGAGCAGCCCAGCACGAACCGTTCCTTGAACAGGGGCCGGACATCGAGCTTGCGGTCCGGTCTCGATTCGCGGGGTAGGATGCAAGCATGGTACTTACCTGAGAGCACCTCCGACGTGTCTTCGCTCGACTGTAGCGAATGCAGTTTGATCTCGATTGACGGAACCTCTTCCAAGGCGCTGTCGAAAAATGTCGTGAAAGCCTTTGGGCCGACCGTCGGAGCGACCGCGACATCGAGAACGCGGTGTCGTCCCATGGCCCAGTTTTCCGAGTGATGCCTTACGCTTTTCATCGCGACCAGCATGCGGCGGAACTCGAGTTCGACATCCTGACCGAGGCCGGTGAGCCTGCTGTTCTTCCCGTCACGATAAATCAGCGGTCCACCAAGTTCTTCCTCCAGGCGGCGGATCGCGCGGGTCAGGCTTGGTTGGGAGACACCACTAAGACGAGCAGCTGCCGTGAAATTCAGCGTCTCGGCCAAGTTGATGAAATAGCTGACCTGATTGAGTTCCATAGCCCTTCGGCCCGTGCGCCTGACAGATGCTACCGCTGACTGAACGTCCCCCGCGGACGCCCTACAGAAGTATGCGCGACGCATATAATCATGACCGAGGGGCTTGTCTATATGCGCCACGCATATAAAAGAGATGTCCTGCGGTGCTGGGTTTGGTCGCGAATATGTCGATCGGTTCGGCCGAGTTTGCGCGCTGGCACGCTCGCACCGCGGCGTGTGGGAGGCTCGAAGACATGGCAGGCACTGCGTTCACGTTTCTCAACGCGGCAGGTTCACGGATTTCCGGGCGGCTAGAACCCCCGGAGGGAACACCTCGCGGCTGGGCGATTTTCGCCCATTGCTTCACCTGCGGAAAAGACAACCGTGCCGCAGTTCACATATCGCGCGCGTTGTCGCGCGCGGGCATCGGCGTCTTGAGATTTGACTTTGCCGGCGCTGGGATCGGCGAGCCGACCGCCGATGCTTTGAACTTCGCCTCGGACGTTCAGGATATCAGGTCAGGCGCAAAGGCGATGAAGGCCGCCGGTAAGACCCCCTCTCTTCTTATCGGGCATAGTCTTGGCGGCCTTGCAGCAATCGTAGCCGCGTCAGAGCTACCAGATGTCGCTGCGGTGGCAACGATCGGTGCGCCGGCGGACCTGCACCATATCCTGAGCATCTTTAAGCAAGATGACCTCGACGCCATCAGGGAAGACGGGGAAGCCTCGGTCGAAATCGCCGGTCGATCATTCGTGATCAGTCGTAGCTTCATCGAGTCTTTGCAAGCAATCGATGTGGAGACGGCCATCAACTCACTACGACGTCCGGTGCTGGTTATGCACTCCCCGGTCGATCAGGTGGTTGGGATCAACCATGCGTCGCGCATCTTCGTCTCCTCGCGCCACCCAAAGAGCTTCATATCGCTTGATACGGCGGATCACCTCCTCAGCGATGCAGGCGACGCGAACTACGCTGCCGCTATGGTCGCTGCCTGGGCCAACCGCTTTCTTCCGCCACTCGTGGACGACCTCCCGCAAGTTGAAGCGGCGAAGGGCGTGAGCGCCACGGAGACGCTAGCCGGAAAGTTCCAGCTTACGGTGCGCAGCGGCGAGCACACTTTGTTTGCGGACGAGCCGCCGTCGGTCGGCGGACTTGGCAGCGGATTGTCCCCTTATGAATTGGTGTCAGCCGGTCTAGCGGCCTGCACCGTCATGACGATGCGACTTTACGCGAACCGCAAGGGATTTCCGCTTGAGCGCGCGAGCACGACCGTCGAGCACATGAAAGTGGCAGATATGATGCCCCCCGATCGCTTCAAACGGACGGTCGTTCTGGAGGGGCCGTTGAGTGATGAGCAGCGTGCGCGGATACTTGAGATTGCTGATCGCTGTCCGGTGGACTTGACGCTCCTCCGAGGGTCGGATGTGCAAACCGAGTTGATAGACGGATTAGCATTCATCACGCCCACGAAGGTGGAGCCGTAATCGTGACTTCCGCAAAAAGTCACGGTCAATCAGTTAGCGAAACCATGCGTCGAGAACGCGCAATCCTTGCTGGTGGGTGTTTCTGGGGCTTGGAGGATTTGTTTCGGCGAGCCAGGGGGGTCGTAGGCACGCGCGTTGGCTACATAGGCGGAGAGATGCCTGACCCTACATATGCTCGTCATCATGGCCATGCGGAAGCGGTTGAGATCACATTTGATCCGGCGGTGACGAGCTATCGCAAGATCCTGGAATATTTCTTCCAGATCCACGACCCGACAACTTACGAGCAGCAAGGTAGCGACGTCGGTCCAAGCTATCGTTCGGCGATCTTTTACACGTCGCAGGCCCAAATGGACGTGGCCTTAAAAACGATCGCCGAGATCGAAGCGTCAGGCCGCTGGCCTGGCCCGGTGGTATCCGAAATCAACCCGGAGGAGCCGTTCTGGGAGGCGGAAGCTGAGCACCAACTCTATCTCGCCCGGAATCCCCAGGGTTATAGCTGCCATTTCGAGCGAGCGAATTGGCGCTTGGACAGGTCAGATCGATGAGTTCCAAACTGGCGCGGCTTTGTCTCATGTTCGGCTTCGCGTCTCGCGATGCGAAGCGAGGTCGTGATGCCTGAGTACGTGATCGCGGGCCTGTGGGGATTGCTGTCAGGCAGTGGGCTGCTTGTCGGCGCGATCGTCGCGGATGCCCTCTTTGGCAAGCTCACTCACCGCATGATTTCAGCCGTCATGGGCTTTGGCGGCGGTGTTCTGATAGCAGTTGTAGCCACCGAGCTCATTGGAGAACGGGTCTCGGACGATCTCGGGCCCACAGCGGTCATCGCGCTGCTTGCCGGCGCTGCGATCTTCAGCGGAGCCAATTTCTACCTGTCTCGGCGTGGCGCGAAGAATCGCAAGCGATGCGGTGAATGCACCGAGCAGCCGCGTGAGGGCGAGCAGCACGGGAGCGGCGCTGCGATCGCGCTCGGCAGCGTCCTTGACGGCATCCCGGAAGCGATGGTGATCGGGATGTCGGTCGCGAACGGCGGCGCGATCAGCGTTGCGGTGATCGCTGGATTCTTTCTCGCAAACGTGCCGCAGGGTCTGTCGAGTACATCGGGTATGAAAGTCGCCGGGCGATCTCGACGCTACATCTTCACGATCTGGATCGGCATCCCACTTCTCGTGGGCATTTCAGCAGCTTTGGGCAATCTGCTTTTTGGTTCGGCCGATACGCAAGCTCCCGCAATTCTTTCCTTCGCTGCGGGCGCGGTCATCGCGATGCTGGCTGAGGCAATGATTCCAGAAGCCTTCGAAAAGGCGCCTCCGTTCATCGGTTTCATAACCGTTGTGGGCTTCCTCGCAGCTTATTTGATCGCGCAGCACTGACGCCGCCACGTCAACAAGCTGGTTACGCGCCGTCGCTGCCTTCTCGATCCACGCCTCTTTCGTGCAGTTCGGCGTCGATTGGACAGTTGGTGCAGCCATCGTAGCAGCAGAGCCGACAAATCCGATATGAGTGCTCGAGGTTCTCCAAACGAGCGCGGAGGACGCGTTCGGCGATATCGCACAGGAGCTTCACTTCGGCAGGATCGAGGATCGAAAGACCCTCGGCGATGACTTCGTCCCGCGATGCGAGCACGCCGTCGCTCGCAACCTTCCCTGACTCAGTGAGATAGAGAGACCGCGTGCGTCCGTCTGTTGAATGACCCCGGCGTTCGATCAGCCCTTCGGCCGCTAGCCGGTCCACGAGACGAACCGTTCCTGCGTGTGACAGGCCCACGCCGACCGCGAGCATACGAATAGATAGCCCAGGCTTGTGCGCGAGCAGCGCCAATGCAGAGGCAGCAGGGCCAGCTTCCGGCGCCCGCGATGAACTAGCGCGAACGATGTCGTCGCTGATCATGAGTGCGAACGCCCCGAAAATGTTGCGATCTCGAGGTCCATCCATTGCCGCATCTATATGTGCGCGGAGCATAGACAGCAAGCCAAACTCTTACACGATTTGCGGAGAGACTGCGTTAGGAAAGCGCGCTTTTACAATGCTTTACAGTCGGTTACGGGACTCCCCCCCGCTGTAGCTATGAGATGTCGCAGCGCTCAAGACGCCCTTCAATCGATAGCTATCGGCTATGATGTTCGCGAGATTGACCGCATGACCACCGAGCCGGGACACGAATCACCTCGGTCGTCCCGCTAGACGTGGCGACCTCGTTATCCGCAGGCTTGCGCGACTCCTGCGCCTAGGCATTGGACCGCGTGTGCGGCGGAGCTACGTGTTCCGAGGTCAATCAGCATGCGATCGCGGACCTCGCCTGTTGCTCGTTGGGCAGCGAGCGCCTTTTGCGCATCTCTGTCCGGCACAAAGGCGATACCTCCTGTCAGGCGCGCAACCGTGACGGCGACCTGCAACTACACTTGGCTGAACGCAACGCCATGGGCGCACTGGCAACGTGTTGACGTTCTACTCTCCTCGCGATAGGTCTATGCGCGGCGCATACATACTCAACCGTTTCGGTCTTTCAGGGCCGTCGGCTTCAGCCGGCCGTCGGCGATGAGCGGTACGCCAGGGCGAACGCCGAGGAAGGCCGTCGATCAAGCGGCTTGAACTACGGACAAGCGGAGACGCGCATGACGATCAAGGTCGCAATAAATGGCTTCGGACGTATCGGACGCCTCGCGTTGCGCTCGATTGTCGAGCATCGCCGCCAAGACATTGAGGTGGTGGCCATCAACGATCTTGGTCCCGTCACCACGATGGCGCATCTCCTCAAGTACGACTCGGTGCATGGTCCCTTCCGGGGCTCTATCGCAGCGGGCGAGGACTGGATCGACGTCGGTTCCGGAAGGATTAAAGTTGTTTCGGAGCGTGATCCGGCAGACCTCCCGCATGCATCGCTTGGCGTCGATGTCGTGCTCGAGTGCACTGGGCTTTTCACGACGAGCGGAAAGGCACAATCCCACCTTCGGGCAGGCGCGAAGCGAGTATTGGTTTCAGCGCCTAGCGAGGGGGCTGATAAGACCATCGTCTTCAAGGTCAATCACGACGCTCTAACGCGAGATGACATAATCGTCTCGAACGGCTCTTGCACGACGAACGTGCTCGCGCCGGTAGCCAAGGTTTTGAACGATCTCTTCGGCATCGAGCGCGGATATATGACGACGGTGCACGCCTATACGGGCGACCAGCCGACATTGGACACCGTCCACAAGGACCTTTACCGCGCGCGTGCTGCCGCACTCTCTATGATCCCGACGTCTACTGGCGCCGCGAACGCGATCGGGCTCGTACTCCCAGAGCTGAGAGGGAAGCTTCACGGATCGTCCATCCGCGTACCGACGCCCAACGTATCTGTCGTGGACTTGAGTGTGTCAGCCGCCCGTGAAGTGTCGATCGAGGAAGTCAACGACGCCATTCGGCAGGCCGCTGAAGGGTCGATGCAGGGTGTGCTCGCGACGACCTCAGAACCCCTTGTTTCAATCGATCTCACCCACCGCAGCGAATCCGCCATCGTCGCTCTGCCGCAAACTGACGTCGTGGACGGCAGAATGGTTCGGGTCCTTGCCTGGTACGACAACGAGTGGAGCTTCGCCACGCGCATGGCGGATACGGCAGTAGCCATGGGCAAGCTGATCTAGCCGGCAGGATGCAGGCGGCTACGATAGGGATGCTGCCTGCTTCGCCGAGAACGACATTCGGGTAGGAGCGATCATGGGCATGACTGGACCATTGGCGCGCGCAGCGCGTGCTCTTGTTCAGTGGCCCCGCGCTCACGCTGCCTTAGTGGCGGGGCTGCAGGAAGACGCCATAGCGGATTTCGAAGCTGGCAGAGCGGGGCTCGATTTCGCCGACATAGCTCGGTTACGCGATGCACTCGAACGCGGAGGCGCGGTTTTTATCGACGATGATTCGAGCGGGGGGATCGGGGTGCGGCTTAAGTTCAATGCCAAGGATGTGCGCGCCATCAATCGAATGGAGGGTGAAGGTGGGCCGGTGGGCACCGACGACGTCTGAAGCCGAGCATTCGTCGCTGCCGGGCAAGAGGCCGTGAGCGCGAGAGAGCCGGCGATGACTATCATCAAGCTTCACGATACGGCTGCTCTTAAGAAGCGCGTGTTCGTTCCGAGCAATCCTGCCCGGGTCACGATGTATGTGTGCGGACCGACTGTCTACAGCCGCGCCCATATTGGGAACGCGCGGCCGGCCGTGATTTTCGACGTGCTTTCGCGCCTGCTGCGGCATGTTTATGGAATGGATGCGGTGACCTATGCCCGCAACGTAACTGACGTCGACGACAAGATCATCGATGAAGCGAGCGCGGAGGGTGTGCATCCGTCAGTTATCGCGCGGCGGTTTGAGGAACTGTACCTCGCCGACATGGGCGCACTAGGCGTGCGCCCGCCGGATATCGCGCCGAAAGCCACAGCCCATGTTCCTGGCGTGATCGCCATGATCTCTAAGCTTCTCGAGGGCGGCTTCGCCTATGAAACACACGGCCACGTGCTGTTTCATGTCCCGTCCGACCTGCACTATGGCGCGCTCGGACGCCGTGACCGCGATGCAATGATCGCCGGCGCACGGGTGGAGGTGGCTTCCTACAAAAAGGATCCGGCCGATTTTGTCCTGTGGAAGCCGTCACCGCCGGAGGCAATCGGGTGGGACTCGCCCTGGGGGCGTGGGCGCGCGGGCTGGCACATCGGATGCTCGGCAATGATTGCAGAGAATCTCGGCGAGACAATCGACATTCATGGCGGCGGGCTTGATCTGGTGTTCCCCCATCATGAAAACGAAAGCGCACAAAGCCGGTCGGCTCATGCAGGCTCGCCGTTGGCACGCTACTGGTTGCACAACGGCTTTCTGACGATGACGGACACTGCGGCCGGTGTTGGGAAGATGTCAAAGAGCCTCGGCAACGTTGTGAGCGTCGGCGAACTGCTGGAGCGGGGCCACGGAGGCGAGACGCTGCGTCTGGCGTTGCTGTCAGCGCATTATCGGCAGCCGCTGGAGTGGAACGAGGCGCTGCTCTCCCAAACAAAAACGATTTTGGATCGACTGTATCGGCGACTGAAGATGTTTAGTTTCATCGACGATGAGGAACTCGGCATCGATGACTGCAATCAAGCTGTCGTCGACGCCCTTGCCGACGACCTGAACACGCCGCTGGCGCTCTCAAAGTTGGTCGCGATCGATGACCCGAAATCGCTCATTGCGAGCGGCATGCTCCTTGGGCTGTTTTCGAGACGTGAACGTTGGTTTCGCTTCTTTTTAGACGGGCCTAGTGGGGAATCAGATCACGTCGCCCGTCTGATCGACGCTCGCACGGACGCGAAGAGCCGAAAGGATTTCGCCGAGGCGGACCGGATCCGCGCAGAACTCACAGACTTGGGTATCGCGTTGGAGGATGGACCTACAGGGACAACCTGGCGACGGTTGTGAACTCCTATAGTAGCGCTCTAGCCCATCATATTCACCGGGGCGGTACTGAGGGGTTGGCGGGAGTAGCGTAAGCGATTGCTTTGAAGTAGGAAAATGGGTGTCGAAGCCAGTCCTGCAACGAGGCAATAAATGCCACAGCCTACACCCGCCGGATGCGAAGATAGCGCGCCCGGTTTTTGGTTTCCAGCAGTGCAGCGCAAGAAAGTCACAGCCGCTTTCGACGGTGGCCGGCTCACGTCTGACGGCGGTGTTTTGTTGCTGGCGCAAGCTGAGCGCGAGATGGGAATCTGCCAGCAGCTTGCCGCCTGCATGGCCGATCGGCGTGACCCATCACGGGTGATCCATGCGCTGGACGACATTCTGCGTGCCCGCATCTTTGCGATCGCCTGCGGCTACGAGGACGCCAATGACCTCGATGCGCTGCGCGACGATCCGGGGTTTCGCCTGGCGCTGGGCAAGCTGCCGGGATCGGGTGTTGGGCTTGCCAGTCAGCCGACGATGAGCCGGTGGGAGAACGCACCGACCACGCGCGAGTTGGCGAAGCTGATGGCCGCGATGGTCGACATCTATTGCGCGAGCTATCCGGCCCCGCCCAAGGCAGTGACCCTGGACATCGACGATACCTGTGACGTGGTTCACGGCTACCAGCAGCTCTCCTTCTGGAACGGGCATCACGGCGAGCGCTGCTTCCTGCCGATCCATGTGTACGATACGGCTACTGGCCGGCCGGTGGCGATGCTGTTGCGCACCGGCAAGACGCCGTCGGGTGCAGAGGCGGCCGGGCATATCCGGCGCCTGGTGCGCCATATCCTTCGACACTGGCCAGAGACACACATCACGATCCGCGGTGACGGGCACTACGGTCGGCCTGAGGTCATGGCCTGGTGCGAGGCGCACGGCATCGACTACGTGCTTGGTCTGCCGACCAACGCCGTGCTGCGCGCCGATCACGAAATCGTCACCGCTGCCGATGCCTGCGCGACGAAGCGGGCGATCAGGAAGTACCCGGTGCTGCGCAATTATGCCGAGACCCGCTACGGCGCAAAAAGCTGGAAGTGCCAGCGCCGCGTCGTCGCCCGGATCGAGGCCAGCACGCTGGGCATGGACATCCGCTATGTCGTGACCTCGCTGACTGATGGATCTGCCGAGCACATCTACGATACGCTCTACTGTGCCCGTGGTCAGGCCGAGAACCTGATCAAGCGCCACAAGACCCAGCTCGCCAGTGATCGCACTTCGTGCCGATCGGCCAACGCCAATCAGATGCGGCTCATCCTGCACACCGCCGCCTATTGGCTGCTGTGGCGCATCCAGCAGGAAATCCCCAAGGCAACCGCGCTCGCCACCGCCGAGTTCGCGACGTTGCGCCTGCGGCTTCTCAAGGTTGCGGCCCGCGTCATCGAAACCGCTTCCCGGATCAGGGTAGCCTTCGCGTCAGCCTGCCCCGATGCCGAAACCTTCCGCACCGTCGCCGCCGCTCTCAAACCAGCCCCGACTTAACCGGCGCGGCCGTGCCGCCGAACGTCCAAACCCCGTCCTCCAACCCCGCAAGCCATCGAACATCCGCGGTGAAAAAGACGCAGCGGAGGCACTCGGCTTGCTCACCCGCCTGCTGCCGCCAACGACTGATCTTCACCGGCAACAACATCGTCACGAATAAGAGCGGCTAGCGGCTTGGCAGTTCTGTAGCCTGCCCGTGGGACGGCTCGACAACACTCACTCGATATCGTATGCGCGACGCATATATCGAATGAGTTGCGATGATGGATGAACCCTCTGATCGCTTGATCAACATTTTCGGCGCGCTTTCGCAAGCGGTAGCGGATCGAGTGCGTATAGCGATCGGCGAGGCTTTCAGCGCTGGTGGCGAGACCGCTGCCGCTCTCATCGCTATCGGTCACGCGCCGGGCATGTCGATCGGACAGGTCCGCCAAGTCCTTCGACTGTCACACGCAGGCGCCGTCCGCGTCGTCGAGAGGCTGGAGGATCAGAAACTCGTAGCGAAGTCGCAATCGACTTCTGACCGTCGTGTGGCTCACGTTACTTTAACCGCCCTCGGCCAAGTAGAGAGAACTAAGTTGCTTGGCCTCCGTAACGCCGCTGTGGCGGAGCTACTCAGCAAGGTTTCAGTTGAGGATCGCGGCGCATTGGAGCGCGCGGCCGACTCCATCCTGTCGTCTCTACTGTGCGATCCCCTCGGGGGGGTTGCGACTTGCCGGCTGTGCGATCAGGCCCGTTGTCTCGACTGCCCGGTTGAAAGGCATCGTCCGTATCGACGGCAGGAATGATCGCACGGGCATCCATTTTGAAGTGCTTTCGCGGCTCTACAGTGCGGGAGCGCGCCGGCCGGGCAGCGCGTTCCGCGCGGCAAAGCCGATGACGATGGTCAGCGTCATCAGAAGGTAGGCGACTATTCCGCCAGGAGAGAGCGTAGGAACAGCCGCCAAGATCATTGCGTCGTTCCCGCCGGGTATGAGAGCTATACCGACACCCATGAGAGCGCCACCGACGATCGATCGAATTATGCCATAGCCAGTGGGCAGTGACGTGACCCCCTGAAACTCCTCCAGGAATAGCTAGAGTCCGCCCTAACGAAGGACGGACAGAATGAAGCGATCAAGGTTCACGGAAGAGCAGATCATTGGGATCCTGCGGGAGCAGGAGACCGGTGTGGCGACGGCGGAGGTTTGCCGACGCCACGGGGTGAGCTCGGCGACCTTCTACAAATGGAAGGCCAAGTTCGGCGGGCTCGACGTGTCGGAGGCTCGGCGGCTGAAGGCGCTCGAGGACGAGAATGCTCGGCTCAAGCGGATGCTGGCGGACGCGATGCTGGACAACGTGGCGCTGAAGGACCTGCTGGGAAAAAAGTGGTGACGCCCGCCGGCTACCGCGAGGCGGCTGGTCATCTGCAGGCCGCCTACGAGATGAGCGAAAGGCGGGCGTGCCGTGTGCTGGGCGTGGATCGGACGAGCGTGCGCTACCAGACGACGCGCCCGGACGACGGCGCCCTGCGCGACCGGCTGAAGGCCCTGGCTCAGGAGCGTCGCCGGTTCGGCTATCGCCGCCTGCACGTCCTGCTGCGGCGCGAGGGTCATGCGGTCAACAAGAAGCGGGTCCAGCGGATCTATCGCGAGGAGCGACTGACGGTGCGCCGGCGGGGCGGTCGGAAGCGAGCAATGGGCACGCGGCGACCACTAGACGTGCCGCTGGCGGCCAACCAGCGCTGGTCGCTGGACTTCGTCGCAGACCAGATGACGGACGGACGGCGCTTCCGCATCCTGACGGTGATCGACAACTGCACGCGTGAATGCCTGGCGCTGGTGGCCGACACCTCGCTGTCGGGCGCGCGGGTCGTGCGGGAGTTGGACGCCGTCATCCGGCAGCGGGGCCGGCCCGACACCATCGTCAGCGACAACGGGACGGAATACACCTCGAACGCGGTCCTGGCCTGGTCCGACGACACCGGCGTCGGCTGGCATTATATCGCGCCCGGCAAGCCCCAGCAGAACGGCTTCAACGAGAGCTTCAACGGACGCCTGCGCGACGAGTTGCTGAACGAGACGCTGTTCCGATCCCTGCCGCACGCCCGCGCAGTGCTGGAGGCGTGGCGACGCGATTATAACGAACGGCGTCCGCACTCGAAGCTCGGGTGGTTGACGCCACAGGCTTATGCAGAAGCGCTCAGCGGACAGATCGGCCGGTCCGCTGCGCTGGTTGGGGGCTGCGCTGACCGGCCTCTTGCCAACCCCGACAACCCCAGTTCAGATCAACCCAGGACTCTCGTTATGGCTGGATGAGAAACGGGGGTCACGTCAGCAGTTGAAGACGCAGATTGCCCTGCCGAAAGGAAGCCGTGAGAGCACCCGCGACCGATGAGATCACCGTAACAAGCGTGACCTCGCCTGATGGTGACATGCGGAGAGGAAGCCCGCGTTGAATCAAGTCAGCGAAGGTCCACGCTGGTGACAGTGCGTACAATAGACCGCCAGTTACGCCGAGGCCGATCATCGACGCGGCGAAGGGCCACGCCGGCCTCTTGCGCGCAACGCGCTTTATACAGACGAACACGATCGACAGCATAAGCACCAACAAAAGACCGGCAAGCGTCGCAAGGCCCAACAGAGTGGGAGTAGCAGTGAGGCTTGGCCATGACGCCTCATAGCCGAACCTTGTTTGATCGGCCGCCCATATACCGAAAGCCAAGCCAAGCGGCAGCGCTATAAGCCTTATCTCCCCATCGCCCAAGCGTGCCAATGACCCGAGAAGACAAGTGTCGTTGATCAGTGCGCCTAGCCCAAATGCGATTGCTCCAACTAAGAGAAGCCAGTTGATGCTAGTCGACGGCGTGAGAGTAGCGCCCAGCGCTCCAGACCAGACAAGCGGTATCGAGATAAGGCCCGCAGCTGCTGACGCCGCTAGAAATCCAACAAACATCCTCGGCGGGCGTCGCTTCTGGATTTCGTGAGCAGCGACGACTAGGCACGTTCCACCTTGATTGGCGGAATACCCAAACCAGAAGGCAAGCACGCAAAGCAGAAATTCGAGGGCTATCGAAGCCAATTGTAGACCTGCTCAATCATCTTGTCAGCCTCAACGGGCAACGTTTCGGCGCCGGGACCGCCCTGTCTGGCCCACGGGTCCTGAATGGACTTGTTTTCCGTAGCCGAGCAGTTGGCAGAGGCTGCTAGAGCCGGATTTGTCGAACCCATTAGCTGAAAGCAGCCGTTCGGATAGAGTGCCGAGGATGTCGAGATCTCCGCGCGACAACGCAGAGACACACTCATCGATGACGCGCTCTCGCGCTTTGAGTAAAGCTCCAGTCAGACGTTCCCCCGAACCGGTGAGGTGGATAAGTCGCGCGCGTTGGTCTGCATTATTCCGGCGTCGTTCCACCAAATCGTCCTGTACCAGTCTGTCGATCAGCCTCACTGTTCCAGCATGCGACAGCCTAATCCGGGTCGCTAGAACACTGATTGGAAGCCCAGGCTCCAAACTCAGAAATATCATCATCGCGGTCGCGGAGCCGCTGGGTGAAAGCGAGGCCGAGACGCTGGCGATGCTTTCGGCGACCGCCAGCGCCAGAGCACCAAAATGATATTTGGCGACCTCAGGCTCCATTCCGAAATAATATATGCGTCGCGCATAGACATCAAGATGGGAGAAATGTATGACCGACGCATACATCTCTCACGGATTCGGATATGGTCATGCTCAACAAAGGGCTCGGCTCGGATTCCACATCTGGGATCGATACGCATGCAACCTTTTCATGCGCGAGGCGGCTTGAGCGGGCGCGCTTCCGACGGCTCCGGCTTCTGGGCTCGATCTCCTGCAAGCGGGCCACAGCCATGGGAAAAGTGTCATGCCCGATCTGACGCTGGACCTTCGATACTTGAAGTACGCCGTTCAGGTCGCTGAGGCGGGTAGTTTTCGACGCGCGGCCGAGCGCCTTGCGATATCGCAATCCACCGTGAGCCGTCGGGTTCAGATACTTGAGCGCCAGCTTGGGTGCTCGCTATTCCACCGCACGCGATCAGGCGCTGATTTGACGCCCGAGGGGGAACGCTTCCTTCAGCAGGCGGTAGTGGGTGCGAGATTCCTTCGCGAAGCCGCGACGGAAATCCGCACTACACGGAAGCAGACGACCGGTGTCGTCAGGTTCGGAATGCTCGAAGCATTTCCCGCGTGCCCTATCATCGACCTTCTAGCGAGCTTCCGGCTCCGATACCCGACGATTGAGGTCAAACTCGAGGAAGGAACGTCAGAAGCAAACACACTGGGTGTCAGACGGGGGTTGCTAGACGCGGCAATCAGCCTGGGCGCGGCTAGAGACCCTGCGCTCCAAATCCGACGCCTATGTGAACCGGATCTGTTCGTCGCGCTGTCCCCAGGTCACAAATTGGCATCGCGGCCTAATCTCGTCTGGGATGACCTCTGCGGAGAAATCTTTCTGTCCCGCTCCGATGGGGCCGGACGAGAACTCGCTGCGATGCTGCGACGGATGGTCGGGGCGGTCGAGAGTGCCGTCCAACTTTCAATTCAACAGGTCAGTCGAGAGACCCTGCTGACGATGGTCGAACAGGGGTTTGGGGTTACCATCACGAGTGCGGTTCGCCGTCCAGACCTTGCTCTGGTGCCACTTCGATCCAGCCGGGCGCCGACCGCAGCAATGATCTCGTCTAGCGACAACGATAATCCAGCGCTGCCCCTTCTACTGAAGTGTTTCGACGCTCTACCCGGTATGAAAGTAGGCGCCGCCTAATCAGCCTTCCGCTGCGTGGACGCTCGCCGCGCCTTCGCGAAGCCGCGATCTGTAGCGATGAACCGCTGTAGCATCGGGACGATCAACCGAGCGGGTTCCACCGCCGGCTGGCCTTGCTCGCGGCCCAGGAGGTCCGCGTAATCGGCCAAGTCCTGATGCAGAGGGGCTGGCAGCTCGACCTGAACCTTTACGGGTTTATCGTCCGCGAGGGGACCTAGCTTGAGCTTAGACATATTCATTCCCCATAGGGTTCGAGCACGAGATCACGCGTTACGATGACGCGGACTGGGTAGCCTGGGCGAATTGTGAGAGTGGGCGCCACGTTGAGCTGACGGCGGACGATCTGCTGTCCGGCGTCATTGATCGTGTCCTGGCCGCCATTGCGGATCGCCTGGATAAGCCGGTCATCATTATCGACGGCAAGTTCGGCGCCAACGCTGAGGAGCGTCGAAAGTCCTGCCGCCTTGGCGAGATCCCACCAATGGTAATCCACCCCATCCTGCAGGCCGGCATATCCCTCGGCGTCGGCACCAGGCTGGCGCTCGAGAACGATCGAGCGACCATTCGGAAAGATCAGCCGGTTCCAGACAAGCAGCACACGGCTTTGCCCGAACTGCACATTGTTGTCGTACTGGCCGATGACGCGCGTGCCCTGTGGCACGAGCAGGATGCGTCCTGTGGGACTGTCGTAGATGTTTTCGGTCACCTGGGCGGTGATCTGGCCCGGGAGGTCCGATCGGATGCCGGTTATGAGTGCCGCCGAGATGACTGCGCCGGCCTGAAGGATGTTCGGCGACGCCGGAGCAACGACGCGATCGGGAGACACCGTTCGTCGATCGGTGGCCGCGTTGAGAAAGGCGTTCTGACGATCCTGTGCGGAGGGAGTTGCTGGCGGCGGCGCGAGGCCAAGGCTCGCCAAATCCGGTGCGGGCGGGAGTGCCGGGGCCGCCCCCGCCGCAGCGGGCGCACCCCGGCTTTCCGATCCGGAGAATAGGCGACTCGTCCGCGCGGTCTCGATCTCCTGTAGGCGCCGCTGCTCTTCCGGGCTGATGCCGGGATTGGGCGTGGCGATGCCAGGGGTCGGCACTGGCTGGCCGCGATCCTGTGTGCTGAGGATAGGCCGGCCGAGGTCTCCGGGAAGCGGCGGACCAAGCCGCGGCACGCCAGCATAGTCTCGCGGTAGCCCGGCCAGGCCATCGGCTGTGGAGCGGTTCTCGGTGGAATACAGCTCCTCATTCGGCCGGGCGCCGTCCCGCGTTTGAAGCGCGTAAATCAATGCGCCGCCAAGCCCGACGCTGGCGATCAGGCCGAGCCCTGCCAACACCTTACGCGACAGCCGCGTCACACGCGGCGGCTCGGCCCGCAGCCGCATTGGCGCGGGACCGGCGGGTTCGCCGGTCAAGGGCTGCGGATCGTCGTCCGGGGCATCCCCACTCCGGGGCGGGCTCTCGCTCACGAGGTCGGCCTCCCATCGGTGCGGGTGATGCGAACGCGCCGTTGCCGGTCGCCGGAGCCGAACCTCAGTTCGGCCGCGGCGAAGAGCCGATCGACGATCATGTGATGGCCGCGGACGCGATAGTTGACCAATTCGGAGGTGTTGCCTTCGGCGCCCACGACGAAGAGCGGGGGCATCTCGCCCTGGCCGATGCCGCGCGGGAACTCAATGAAGACCTGTCGGCCGTCGTCAAAGGCGCGGAGCGGCCTCCACGGCGCGCGGTCCCCCTCGATTGCGTAGCGGAAGTTGACGTTGGCGAGATCGACGCCGCTCGCCACGGGTTGGGCGGCTTGCGCCTCGGCATTCTGCCGACGCAATGCGATAAGCTGATCCTGTGGATACTGCCACGAGACCGATGCCATATAGGTCCGCTCGGTCGAGCGAAGCTCCATGTGATAAGTGCGCATGTTGGTGTTGATGACGAGGTTGGTCATCAGGTCGGCCCGTGTCGGCTTCACCAGGATGTGGACTTGGCGCGTCGCACCCGATCCGCTCTCGGTGTCGCCGATGATCCACCGTACCGTGTCGCCTGCGGCGACGGGTCCTGCGCCGACGAGCTGCTCGCCGGGCTGGAGCGCGATGTCAGTGATCTGTCCGACCGCCGTATAGACTTGGTAGAGCGCACCCTGCGTCCAGGGATAGACCTGCATCGAATTGATAAATCCATCACGCACCGGCTGGACGCGGGCCGCCTCGTTGGCCTGGTTGACGCGCGCCGTCGGGTTGGCCGGCTCGGGCGCGCGTCGCGTCTCCGGCACGCGCTGCAACTGGCCGGGTAGCGGGAGCGGCCGCGGCAGCTCGACCACAGTGACGGGCGCTGGTGGATCGACGGTCTGCACCGCGGGAGCCGCGTTGTCGTAGGATATTTCAGGCGGGGGGTTGGTCGTAGCGCAGCCGGCGAGTGCGGTTGTCGCCAGCAGGACCATCGGGATTGCGGCCCTGCGGAGAGCCGGGAATACGAATGTGTGTAAAGCCGGGCTTCCGGCTTTACGGAAAGACGGCTTCATTGCCCAAGCTCCCGTGACCAGTTGATGGCGTTGACGTAGATGCCGAGCGGGTTCGCCCTCAGCCGATCGGCGTTTCGGGGGACCTGCACGACGATCGTCAGGATCGCAGTCCAGCGGGTTGTCTCGGCGAGCTGGCCGTTCTCGTAGCGGCGCTCCACCCACGCGACGCGGAAGCTGTCCGGCGAAGCGCGGATGACGCTGGAGACGTCGACGGCGACCTGCTGGCGGCCGACCCGTGTGAACGGGTCGTTGGACCTGGCGTAGTCGTTCAACGCCATGGCACCGCGATCGGTCGTGAAGTCATACGCGCGCAGCCAGTTTTGCCGCACGATGATCGCGTCGGCCGGGATCGAGCGAACCTGCTCGATGAAGCGCGCCAAGTGGAAGGCGATCTGCGGATCGGTCGGACGGTAGTCCGCCTCGGCGGGAGCGACCGCTTGTGCCTGACCGAGTCGATCGACCTGGACCACCCAAGGAACTATCGTTCCCCGTGCCGACTGCACGACGAGCGCGGTGGCGAAGCCGGCCGACAGGATCAGCGAGCCGAATGCCATCAAGCGCCAGTTCTTGGCCTGCACGCGCGGGGCGCCGATGCGTTCATCCCAGACCTGGCCGGCACGCTGGTAGGGCGTCTCGGGTTCGGGGGCTTTGCCGTAGTGGGTAGAGGGTCGTTTGAACATCAGCGATCGCCTTCGGACAGGTTGACGGAGGAGCCGCCGCCGTGGGCGTCGCCGGAGCGGACAGCGTGGGCCGTGGCTTGCACGGCATGGGTCATGTGTTGGGAGCGGCGCATCCGCTGCGCCCAGGCGGGTGGCCCGCCGGCACCGGCGGAACCCGAGGACGCGGCACCGTCACCGGCAGCGTCACCGCCGATCGAGCCCATGGTGGAGGAGCCGCCCGTCGCCTCGAAGGCGGCCTTGCCGCCCGCGTTGAAGCTGGACTTCATGCTTTCGGCGGCGCGCGATGCGGCCCGACGCAATGGAGAGACAGCGGCACTTCCGCCAGCGCGGGCAACGCCACCGAGACCGGAAGCGACACCAGCCGCGCCCGACTGACCGGCAGAGCCAAGGCTGTAAGCGGTCGAAGCGCCGCCGGCGACCGCAGCGCCGCCACGAGCCGCAGCGGCGGCGCCGCCAGCCAGGGCTGCACCTCCGGATGCGGCGGCACCGACAGCGCCAGCACCGAGTGCGACCATTCCGCCTGCGGCTAGGCCGGTACCAACCGCAGCGCCAGCGCTGAGTTGCGGGCCGCCGGAAACGATGCCGCTGGCGATGCCGGGGCCGAAAATTCCCAAACCGAGCAGCGACAAAGCTGCAAGGACGATCGCCATAGCCTCGTCGATCGACGGGTTCTGCCCCCCGAACCCGGACGTGAACTCGGAAAATAACGTCGAGCCGATGCCGATGATGACGGCGAGCACCAGGACCTTGATGCCGGAGGAAATGACGTTGCCGAGGACGCGCTCGGCCATGAAGGCAGACTTCCCGAAAAGACCGAACGGGATGAGCACAAAGCCGGCCAACGTGGTCAGTTTGAATTCGATGAGCGTGACGAACAGCTGGATCGCGAGAATGAAGAAGGCGAGCAGCACCAGCACCCATGCGAGGAACATGCAGGCGATCTGGATGAAGTTCTCAAAGAAGGACCAGTAGCCCATCAGGCTGGAGATCGAGTCGAGCAGCGGCCGGCCAGCATCCAAGCCGGTTTGGGCGACCTTGCCCGGGCGCATCAGGTCGGCGGTCGAGAAGCTCGTGCCGCTTGCCTTCAGACCTAGACCGGCGAAGCTCTCGAAGATGATCCGGGCGAGGTTGTTCCAGTTGCCAATGATGTAGGCGAAGACACCGACGAACAGCGTCTTCTTCACCAGCCGCGCTACGATGTCGTCGTCGGCGCCCCACGACCAGAACAGCGCCGCAAGCGTCACGTCGATGACGATGAGGGTGGTTGCGATGAAGGCGACTTCGCCGCTGAGGAGGCCGAACCCGCTGTCGATATAGCGGGTGAAAACCTCGAGGAAGTGGTCGATGACGCCGGTGCTGCCCATGATGCTATCGCGCCTCGTCGAGCTCAGGCGTGGCGGGCGTCGCGGCTGGTGCGTTGCTTCGTTCCGACTGAGGCGTGAGGCCATCGCGCTGCGCGGGCGGCATGTCCGGCAACCGCTCGGCGGGCCGCGCGCCAGGCGCGAGGAAGCGGTGACGGTTTTCCGCCCAGGCGCGTAGGCAAGCTGAATCGCGCGGGCCGGCTTCGCCGAGCGCCTGGCAACGGATCAACTCGTCACGCAGCGGATCGCTCTGCGATTGAGTGGCGCGGCCGGACGGCCATAGCTCGGGCGGCTCCTCCTTCCGGGTCATCTCGATCGCCGTGGCGGTGACCGCGACCGCGACGAATACAACCGCCCCGACCCGCGCGAGCATCTTGCCGTCCATGACCACGTCCTCAGTTGCCGCTCGGGAACATGCGGGCGTTGCCGGGCTGATAGCCGCTGCCTGGCGTCAGAAATCGGCGACGCTGTTCGCGACCCTGTTCAGCCGCGGCGGCGCGCTCGGCCTCGGAAAGGCTCTGGGCACGCCCGTTGGCGGCGACGACGGCGGTGAGGTCGGCGAGCTGCTGGGCTTGAAGGGCGAGAAGCTGATTGCCGGCCTGTGTCGCCTGCAAGGCGCCCGTCGCGCCCTGGCTCTGGCCGACCAGTGCCGACATCTCGCCGCGATTGGTGTCGATGTTGCCGACGACGCCCGCCTGCACGCGCATGGCGTCCTGCAAACCGCCGACGGTGTTCTGCCAGCGCTCGCGCGCTCCGGCGACGAGCGCCTGATCGGAGGCCGACATCGAGGCGTTGCCGTAGGTCGACGTGAACGCCTGGTCGATGCGCTGGACATCGTAGGCGATGCCCTGCGCTTGTTGCAGGAGCTGCTGGGTTCGCTGGACGGACTGCTGAAGCTGCTGCAGCGAGGAGTAAGGCAGGCTCGCCAGATTGCGCGCCTGGTTGATCAGCATGGTGGCTTCATTCTGAAGCTGGGTGATCTGCTGATTGACCTGCTGAAGCGTGCGAGCGGCCGTCAGGACGTTTTGGGCGTAGTTGGTCGGATCGTAGACGACCCACTGCGCGGCTGCCGGCGGGGCGAAGATCGGCGACAGCGCGAGCGGCGCGGCGAGTAGCGCGGCGCTCATGCGCAGCGCGCGCGAGCGGGAATGAACGGAACGGGTCATGGGCGTGCCTCCGGATTATGTTGGGGGGTGACGTTGGTGAGGTCGGCTACGAGGTCGGCGGCCCAGGCGAGCCGGTTTTCGGCCAGCCACTCGGTGAGAAACCCGTCCGTGCCGCTACGGGCGTGAACCGCGGCGATCAGTGCCTGATGCTGTTTCGACGAGGCCGCGCAAAGCGCGAGCGCCACATCCGACAGGCCCAGCTCGAAGAGCCTGTTTCCCCTGCGGCTCTGGCAGTAGTAGTCGCGCTTGGGCATCGCCCGCGCGAGGATCTCGATCTGGCGATCGTTTAGGCCGAAGCGGCGATAGATGGCGGTGATCTGCGGCTCGATCGCGCGTTCGTTCGGGAGCAGGATGCGGGTCTGGCAGCTCTCGATGATGGCGGGCGCAATCGCCGATCCGTCGATATCGGAGAGGGATTGGGTGGCGAAGATAACGCTGGCGTTCTTCTTCCGGAGCGTCTTCAGCCACTCGCGGAGCTGACCGGCGAAACCGTCGTCGTCCAACGCGAGCCAGCCCTCATCGACGATGAGCAGCGTCGGCCGCCCGTCGAGGCGGTCCTCGATACGGTGGAAGAGATAGGCCAGCACGGCGGCGGCAGCACCGGTGCCGATCAATCCCTCGGTCTCGAAGACCTGAACATCGGCTTCGCCGAGATGCTCGGCCTCAGCGTCGAGCAGCCGACCATAGGGCCCGCCGACACAATAGGGTCGGAGCGCCTGCTTCAGGTCGTTGGACTGGAGCAGGACGGAGAGGCCCGTCAACGTGCGCTCCGCGACGGGCGCCGATGCCAGCGAGGTCAGGGCCGACCAGAGATGCTCCTTGACCTCGGGCGTGACCGTTACGCTCTCGCGGGAGAGGATCGCGATCAGCCAGTCGGAGGCCCAGGCCCGCTCCGCGACGTCGTCGATGCGGGCCAGCGGTTGCAGCGACACCCTGTCGTCGGCGCCGTCCGTTAGGCCACCGCCCAGGTCATGCCAGTCACCACGCATGGCGAGCGCCGCGGCGCGGATCGATCCGCCGAAGTCGAAAGCGAAGACTTGGGATTGCGGATAGCGCCGGAACTGGAGCGCCATGAGTGCGAGCAACACCGACTTGCCGGCGCCGGTCGGCCCGACGATCAGCGTATGACCGACATCGCCGACGTGGATGGAAAGCCGGAACGGGGTCGAGCCCTCCGTTCTGCCGTAAA
>LNFM01002659.1_pt1 | contig 37029 bp, 35 predicted proteins | sample 596031 | NCBI WGS metagenome assembly LNFM01 (sample SAMN04254537, study PRJNA301005) | activated carbon metagenome | isolation source: dual media filters at the Ann Arbor, Michigan drinking water treatment plant | place: USA: Ann Arbor | reverse complement strand
CGGCCCTCTGGCACAAATGGGACGTGCGCGCCTCGATCGCGCGCATGACCGCCTACAAGTCGTTCGCCGCCGAGTTCCTCGATTCGATCCAGGGTCTGGCGACCCTGAAGGCGTTCGGCCAGGGCAAGGCGCGCGCCGACAAGCTCGAAGTCGAGGCGCGCGATCTCTTCCGGCGCACCATGTGGGTGCTGGGCACCAACTCGCTGGCGCGCGGCATCACCGACACCTCGATCGCGGGCGGCGCCGCGGCGGCACTGATCTACGGCGCCTCACGGGTCGAGGCCGGCGCCATGACGCTCACCTCGCTGCTGGTCATCCTGATGCTCGGCATCGAGATCTTCCGGCCGATGCGCGAGCTGCGCTCGGTGCTGCACCAGGGCATGGTCGGCCTCTCGGCGGCGCAGGGCATCTACCGCATCCTCGACGACACACCGTCGGTGATCGACCCGGCGCCGGCCCGGCTCGACGGCCTTCTCGCCCCCACCATCGCCTTCGAGGATGTGCGCTTCTCCTATCCCGGCACGCGCCGCACCGTGCACGAGCGGCTGAACTTCACGGCCGCCGCCGGCGAGCGGCTCGGCCTCGTCGGTTCGTCGGGCGGCGGCAAGTCGTCGATCGTGCGCCTGCTGCTGCGCTTCTACGATCCCGACCACGGCCGCATCCTGCTGGGCGGCCACGACCTGCGCACGCTGTCCTTCGCGCAGATCCGCTCGCTGATCTCCGTGGTGAACCAGGACACGTTCCTGTTCCATGGCACGGTCGAGGAGAATATCCGCCTCGGCCGGCCGGGCGCCTCGCGCGAAGAGATGGAGGATGCGGCAAGGGCCGCCAACATCCATGACTTCATCGAGAGCCTGCCGCAGGGCTACGCGACCATCATCGGCGAGAAGGGCATCAAGCTGTCCGGCGGCCAGCGCCAGCGGGTGGCGATCGCCCGCGCACTGCTGCGCGACACGCCGATCCTGGTGCTCGACGAAGCCCTCTCCGCCGTCGACGCCGAGAACGAGGCGGTGATCCAGGAAGCGCTCGACCGGCTGATGCAGGGCCGCACGACACTGATCCTGGCGCACCGCCTGTCCAGCGTGATCGACTGCGACCGCATCCTCGTGCTCGACCGCGGCCATGTCGCCGAACAGGGCAAGCACGCCGCGCTGATGAGCCAGGGCGGCGTCTATGCGCAGCTCATGGCCGAGCAGGCGCGCGAGCAGCAGGCCGGCGTCACGCTCGACACCCTCGTCGCGCCGCAGCGCGTCGAGACGATCGCCAGCACGTCGGGTGGCGCGGTGAAGCCCGTCACCGAAGGCATCATCAAGGCCGAAGGCCTCACCTGGTACCAGGTCGTTGTGGCTCTGATGAAAGTCATCATGCCGTGGAAGGGCAAGCTCACCGCCACCTTCCTGCTGGGCGTGGCCCGTGTCGTCTCGTTCATCGGTATCGGGGTGCTCTCCGCCCTGATCGTGCTGGCGCTCAAGAACCACGAGCCCTATGGCGGCCTCGCCATCGCGCTCGCCATTCTGGCGCCCGTCTCGGGAATCCTGCACTGGTTCGAATCCTGGCTGGCCCACGACATGGCTTTCCGCCTGTTGGCCGAGATGCGCATCGACGCCTTCCGCAAGCTCGACGCGCTGGCGCCTGCCTATCTCACGCGCCGTCGCACCGGCGACCTGATGGCGCTGGCCACGCACGACATCGAGCTGGTCGAGTATTTCTTCGCCCACACGGTGGCGCCGGCGTTCGTGGCCATGCTCATCCCCGCCGCCGTGGTGATCGCGCTCGCCACGACGAGCGGCTGGCTGGCGATCACGCTGGTGCCGTTCCTGCTGGCCGTGGGCCTGAGCCCCTTCCTGATGCGCAAGAGGGTGGACCGGCTCGGCAGCCAGGCGCGCGAGGCGGCCGGCGAACTCGGCGCCTTCGCCGTCGACTCGGTGCAGGGGCTGGGCGAGATCGTCGCCAACCAGCAGGAGCGCGCGCGCGGCGACAAGCTCGACGAGCTGTCGGACCGCCACATCGCCCTGCGCCTGCCCTTCTTCAGCGAGCTCACGATGCAGCACGCCATCCTGGAAGTGCTGACGGGCCTGGGCGGCCTCGCCATCGTCGTCGTCGGCGCGATCCTCGCCGCGCAGGGTACGCTCGATCCCGGCCTGCTGCCGCTGATGACCATCCTCGCCATGTCGGCCTTCCTGCCGGTTTCCGAGATCGCGCAGATCGGCCGCCAGCTTGCCGACACGCTGGGCGCCACGCGGCGCGTCTATGCTCTGGCCAACGAGCCGATCCCGGTGCGCGACGGGCCCGGCGTGCCCCCGGCGCGCGGCGCGGCGGCACTCGCCCTCGAAGAGGTGAACTTCACCTATCCCGGGCAGACGCGGCGCGCCCTCTGCGACGTCACCTTCGCCATCCCCGCCGGCAAGACGGTGGCGCTGGTCGGCACGTCGGGCGCGGGCAAGACCACGACGGCTCAGCTCCTGATGCGCTTCTGGGATCCCGATGCCGGGCGCATCACCCTGAACGGCACGGATCTCCGCGACTACAAGCTCGACGAGCTGCGCGGTCTCGTGGCCCTCGTGGCGCAGGACACCTACCTGTTCAACGACACGTTGCGGGCCAACATCCTGATCGCGCGGCCCGGGGCCAAGGAGGCTGAACTTCTGGCCGCAGTAGAACATGCGTCGCTGGGCGAACTGGTCGCGACGCTGCCGCAGGGTCTCGATTCGCCGGTCGGCGAGCGCGGCACCAGCCTGAGCGGTGGCCAGCGCCAGCGGGTGGCCATAGCCCGCGCCTTCCTTAAGGATGCCCCGATCCTGATCCTCGACGAGGCGACGTCGCATCTCGACGCAGTCAACGAACAGGCGGTGCGGCGCGCCCTCGACGTGCTGAAGGCCGACCGCACGACCATTGTGATCGCGCATCGCCTGTCGACGGTACGCGATGCCGACCTGATCGTGGTGCTCGACGAGGGCCGCGTTGCGGAAAGTGGAACGCACGCCTCGCTGGTTTCGCGCGGCGGTCTCTATGTGCGACTCGTGTCGCGCCAGCTTGCGTCGGTCTATGCGCCGGCTGCACAGTGAGAGGATGAAGCGACAGCTCCACCTCAACCTGTTCATCCAGAGCCGCGGCCACCACGAAGCCTCGTGGCGGCATCCCGACTCCTCGCCGCTCGCGCTGACCGACATCGAGTATTTTCGCGACCTCGCGCGACGTGCTGAGGCCGGCCTTTTCGATTCGATCTTCCTGGCCGACCAGCTCGCCCTGGCCGACACGGTAGCGCATGCCGCCAGCACCTGGCTCGAGCCGATCACGGCGCTTGCCGCCATCGCCGGTTCGACGCAACGCATCGGCTTGATCGCCACGGCGTCGACCACCTACTCCGAACCGTTCAACCTCGCGCGGCAATTCGGTTCCCTCGACCATATCAGCGGCGGCCGGGTCGGCTGGAACATCGTCACCTCCTGGTTGGCCCCGGCCGCGCGCAACTTCGGCGGCACGGGCCTGGTGAGCCATGACGAGCGCTACGAGCGCGGCGAGGAGTTCGTGCAGGTCGCCAAGGCGCTGTGGGACAGCTGGGCCGACGATGCCGTGCTCGACGATCGCGCGAGCGGCCATTATGCGCACGCTGATCGCATCCGGCCGATCAATCACGAGGGCAAATATTATCGCGTCGCCGGGCCGCTCAACATGCCGCGCGGACCGCAGGGTCGGCCGGTGTTCGTGCAGGCAGGCTCGTCCGACACCGGCCGCCGCTTCGCCGCGCGCCATGCCGAGGCGGTCTTCACTGCCCAGATGGAAAAGACCACCGCCCAGGAATTCTATGCCGACCTCAAGAAGCTCGCGGCGGCGGAGGGCCGTCCGTCCGAGCAGGTCCTGATCCTGCCCGGCCTCAGTCCTGTGATCGCCTCGACCGAGACGGAGGCGAAGCGGCTTGCGAAGGAGCTGAACGAACTCACCGATCCGGAAGTCGGGCGCAAACGGCTGAGCGGCCGGTTCGGCGGCCACGACTTCTCGCACCTGCCGCTCGACCGCCCTCTCACGGCCGAGGATTTCCCCGATCCCGGCACGGTCCAGGCCGCGCGAAGCCGCACCGAAGTGATCGTCGGACTGGTCCGGCGGGAGAAGTTCACCCTGCGCCAGCTGCTCGCCTATCTCGCTGGTGCGCGCGGCCATTTCACCACCGCCGGCACACCTGAGCAGATCGCCGACCTGATCGAAGACTGGTTCAACGACGGCGCGGCCGACGGCTTCAACCTCATGCCGCCTTTGCTACCGTCGATGCTCGACGTGTTCGTGGCCGAGGTTGTGCCCATCCTCCAGAAGCGCGGACTGTTCCGGACCGCCTACGAAGGCACCACCTTGCGCGATCATTTTGGCTTGCCGCGTCCCGCGACTGCGGCATCCTGAGGAGCCGGATACGGGGGAGATCATCCATGTTCAGCCATGTCACGATCGGCAGCAACGATGTGAGCAGGGCCAAGCCCTTCTACGACGCGTTGCTGCAACCGCTCGGCCTCGTGCGTCATATGGATTATCCGCACGCCGTCGGCTACGGGCCGGCGGGCGGGCGGCCCCAGCTCTGGATCCTCAGTCCGATCGACAAGGCAGCGGCCTCGGTCGGCAACGGCATCACGATCGGCCTCGAGGCGCCCGACCGCGGCGCCGTCGATGCCGCGCACAAGGCGGCCCTGGCTGCGGGCGGCAAGGATGAGGGCGCACCGGGCCTTCGCGCACACTATCATCCCAACTACTACGGTGCGTATCTCCGCGACCTCGACGGCAACAAGATCTGCGTGGTCTGCCACCGCAAGGCCTAGCCGCTCCAGACCTCCGAGGTGGCGCACGCCGCTTGACAGGCCGGGTATCCCGACCGCCAATTGAGCGACCTCAGGAGCAAGCCATGACAGAGCCGTTGAAGGTCTTCTGGCAGCCCGGTTGAACGAGCTGCCTGAGACTCAAAGAGTTTCTATCGATCCGTGGGATCGACTTCGTCTCCGTGAATGTCCTCGAAGATCCGGCCGGCCTCGCAGAGCTGCAGGCGCTCGGCGTACGGTCCGTGCCTGTGCTGTCGCGCGGTGCCGAGTTCATCTTCGGTCAGAGCACGCGGGAGATCGTGGCCTTTCTCGGCTTGCAGGAGAAATCGGGCCCCGAACTCTCGCCCGCAGAGCTCTATGCACGCCTCGACAAATTCATGAGCGCCGCCATCGGGCTGCTGCCGCTCATGCCGTACGACAAGCTACACATCCACGTACCTGGCCGCCCTCGCAGCTATCGCTCGCTCGCCTTCCATCTCTTCCGTGTGGTCACAGCCTTCCTCGATGCCGAGCAGGGCACGCCCCTGGTGCAGGCGGCGTTCCGCGAAGAGCCGGCGGCCGATGCCGACATGGCTTCGGTGGCGGCCTATGGCGCCGCCGTCCAGGAGCGTTTCCGCAACTGGTGGGCCCACGGGGATACCGGCGCCGCACGCATGCTTTCGACCTACTACGGCGCGCAGAGCCTGCATGAGTTGCTGGAGCGCACGACCTGGCATTCCGGCCAGCACGTCCGCCAGTGGATGATGCTGCTGGAGCGGGAGGGCGTGAGCCACGACCGGCCGCTGCGGGAGGCCGATTTTGCGCGCCTGCCCATGCCCCGAGACGTCTGGGACGGCTAGGGTCGCAACCTCCGGCCTAGCAGGGCGTTTCGTCACCCAGACAACCCTGTTTGCATCTCACCGGAGGACCACACATGCGCGCTGCCAGCCACGCCAACGGCAAGGATCTCGCCAAGGAGATCGCCCTTCTCAAGGCCCAGCTCGAGGAACTCACGGAATCGATGAGCGGCACCGGCCAGTCGATGGTAGCCCGTGGGGAGGAAGCTCTCGAAGAGACGCTCAACTCGGCCCGCGAGCTGATCGCCAAGTACGGTGACACCGCCAAGGCGATCGCCGAGGACACGATCAGCCTGAAGAACAAGGCGACCGACAAACTCGTGGAGCAGACCGAGGCACACCCGCTGACGACGCTCGCGGCCGTGGTCGGGATCGGCTTCCTCGCAGGCTGGCTTTGTCGCCGGCAATAGCCGGCCACCCCCCGTCCGGCCTCGTCTGGAGAAGAGCCCCTCGATGATCGGCCCCCTGCTCCGGGTCGCGGCAAGCTCTGCCGCGGCCCGTTCGCTGCGTATCGCCGCGCAGGACGCGGTGAACCGCGCCCTGCTCACGGTCGGTGCCGCGCTCGCCGTTGCCGTCGGCGCGATCTTCCTGACGTTTTCTGCCTTGTCGCTATTGGAGAGCCAGCTCAATCCCGCCGGCGCCTCGGCGATCGTCGGTGCCTTCTGGGGCCTGCTGGGCCTCGGCTACTTCGTAGCCACCCGGCGACGCCGCACCTGAACCGGCGTCACCGACGCAAGCGGCGGCTTAACCGCCAACCGGTCGCTCACGGGGCGATCCTCCGACAACAGGACTTCCAGCCAGCGCAGCGACGGCAGATGCGCGGCGACCGTGCTGATGAGGATCAACAGCGGCACCGCCACGATCGCGCCCACCGCCCCCCACATCCATCCGAGAAAAGCGACGCCGGAAAACACCGCAACCGTGTTGAGCGCGCAGCGCCGACTGACGAAGGCCGGCGTGATGAGCTGGGACTCCACGAAATGAATGGCCGCGAGGATCGCGGGCGCCGCCAGCATGTGTACCCAGTCGTCGTAGGTCAGGAGCGCAACGAAGGCGACCAGGCCGATCGCCACCGGCGGTCCGACGAACGGCACGAAGGACGCGAGGCCCACCAGCACACCCCACAGGATCGGATTGGGAAATCCCAGCAACGCCAGCACGAGGGTCGAGACCACTGCCACCAGCGAGTAGATGACCACCAGGGCGAACAGGTAGGTGCCGACGCGGTCGTTGATGTCCCGCATGACCCGCGCAATCCTCACGCGGGTCGTGAAGTTGATCGGCACCCGGAGGATCTGCCTCTTGTGGTCGTTACGGTGCGCGAGAATCATGAACGACAGGACGGCTGCGTAGCCGATCTGCAGGAGCACCGCCGGCGTCGTGCTCATGAGCTCCGAGAGCAGGGACTGCTCCCGGACGACGACCGTCTCGGGCGGCTTCCGTTCCGTGTTGGCTTGCGCGGGCTGTGCCTGGGTTGCCTGCTCTACCCGGTCGGTAACCTGTTTCACGAAAGCCAGCGACTTGCGCAGCCCCTCGAGCTTCCGCTCGAGCGTGTAAGTCAGGTAGGGGGCCTGTTCGGCCCATGCGGACAGGGCCGGCGCAGACACCGCCAGCACGCCTGCGACCACAAGGGCGAGCAGCGAGACGGAGGCACCTGCCGCGGCCGTCGGGGGAAGTCGCAGGCGTTCGAACTTCTTGGCGACCGGCGTCATGATCAGGGCGAGGACGATCGCGGCGGCGGTGGGAATGAGGAAGTCGCGCGCCAGATAGGCCACGACACCAACCGCGCAGACCGCCAGGACGATCAACGGACGACGTATCGCCGACCCGCCCTGGACGTGGACGGTCGGTAGACTCTCGATTGATTTTTGAACCACGGAACCTCGCTGGTGCCGGTAACGCCTCCTTGAAGACAGAGTTCCCGCACGTTCCTCCCTGCGGGATGCAGTGTTTGCGCAATGGCGCACGCCGACATTACGCTCGACGCCACATGCCGACATACGCCGACACCGTCCCCGTGATGGAGCGCCACCGTTTCGACGTGGACTCCCTCGATCGCTACTTCCGCGAGAAGCTCGAAGGCTATCGCGGCGGGCTTGAGGTCCGCCAGTTCGACTCCGGCCATTCCAATCCGACCTTCTTCGTCGCCGCCGACATGGAAGATGGCCGACGGGACTTCGTGCTGCGCAAGAAGCCGCCCGGTCAGCTGGTCGCCTCGGCGCATCAGGTCGACCGCGAGTTCCGCGTGATCTCCGCGCTCGCCGCGACCGACGTTCCCGTCGCGCCGGCCCGACTGCTGTGCGACGACGACGCCGTCCTCGGCCAGATGTTCTACGTCATGGAAGCCGTGCCCGGGCGCATCCTCGTGAACGCGGCAATGCCCGACCAGACGCCGGCCGAACGCACCGCGATCTTCAATTCCATGAATGACGTGCTCGCCCGGCTGCACAAGGTCGATCCCGTGAAGGTCGGGCTCGCCGATTACGGCCGCAGCGGCCAGTACATCGCCCGCCAGATTTCGCGCTGGAGCCGGCAGTATGCCGAGCTCAAGACCGAGGACATTCCGGCCATGGACAAGCTCTCGTCCTGGCTGCCGGAGAACATCCCCGACGACGGCGATCCCACCACCATCGTCCACGGCGACTATCGGTTGGGCAACCTGATCGTCCATCCGACCGAACCCCGCGTGGTGGCGGTGCTCGACTGGGAGCTGTCGACGCTCGGCCACCCCTTGTGCGACGTCGCCTACAATTGTCTCGGCTATCACCTGAAGGAACCGCCGCACGGTTTCGCCACGGTCGACTTCGCGACGCTGGGGCTTCCCACCGAACAGGAGTATGTCGCCGCCTACTGCCGACGGACCGGGCGCACGTCGATTCCCAACTGGAACTACTACCTGGCCTTCTCCCTGTTCCGCCTCGCCGCCATCGCCCAGGGCGTCTACCGCCGCGGCCTGCAGGGCAACTCGTCCAACCCCGAATCAATCAAGATGAGCAAGTCCGCGCGAGAACGGGCCGAGCTCGCATGGAGTCTGGTGTCTTAACAAGAAACGTCTTGGAGGAAACGAGAATGACAATGAGGAAGATCGGCCGGCGCACTTCGATCCTGATGACCGGCGCGGCACTGACTGCACCGCTTGCGGCGAGCGTGCGCGCCCAGCAGACCGGCCTGCCCGACAAGCCGCTGAAGATCCTCGTCGGATTCCCCGCCGGCGGCGGCACCGACGTGATGGCGCGTCTGCTCGCCGAACCGCTGAAGCAGCGCACCGGCCGCAACGTCATCATCGAAAACAAGGCCGGCGCCTCCGGCACGATCGCGGCGGCAGACCTCAAGAACGCGCCCACCGACGGCACGACCATCGCCTACGTGCCGTCGGCGACCATCGTGCAGAAGCTCACCATGCCCGGCGTGCCGTTCGACCCGCTGACCGACCTCGCCCCGATCACGCTCGCCGGAACGGTTCAGACCGCCTTCTGCGTGTCGCCGACCATCGGTGTCAGCAACCTCAAGGAATACGTCGAGTGGCTGAAGAAGAACCCGACGCGCGCCTCGTTCGGCACGACGGCCCTGGGTTCCTTCACGCACTTCTTCGGCGTCATGGCCGGCAAGGCGGTCGGCATTCCGCTCGAGCCGGTGCCTTATCGAGGCGCCGCGCCGCTGGTCGCCGACCTGCAGGGTGGCCATATCGCGGCCGGCTGCGGCGGCATCACCGACTTCCTGGAGCATCACCGCGCCGGCAAGGTGAAGGTGATCTTCACGTCCGGCGTGAAGCCAACGACGTCGGCGCCCGAGATTCCCACCATCACCCAGCTGGGCTATCCGCAGCTCTCGATCCTCGGCTGGTACGTCTTCTTCGCACCGCCCAAGACCCCGGCCCCGCTGATCGATGCGTGGGGCAAGGAATTGAAGGCGGTCCTGGCGATTCCCGAAATCCAGAGCAGACTGGTCGGGCTGGGTCTGGACGTCGAGACTTCGACGCCCGCCCAGGTCACGGAGCGGATGACGGCGGACCTCGCACGCTGGAAGACGATCATCGATTCGATCGGCTATAAGCCGCAGGGTTGATCGAACGGAGGCGAGTGCATGCCGATCCTGAAGCGGCCCGATGCCGAGATCCACTACGAGGTCCACGGCAAAGGCTTTCCGCTGCTGCTCTACGCACCGGGCGGCCTGCGTTCGGCGATCGAGTTCTGGGGGCCCGGCGCCGATGGCGCGCCGCGTTCCTGGATGGATCCCCGTGTCGCACTCGCCGACAGGTTCACCGTCATCTCGATGGACCAGCGGAACGCGGGCAGATCGGTGGCCGACGTGAAGGCAGACCATGGCTGGCACACGTTTGCCGCCGACCATCTCGCGCTGATCGACCATCTGGGCTTCGGGCGCTTCTCGGTGATGGGTGGCTGCATCGGCGGCAGCTACTGCTTCGAGGTGATCGAACAGGCACCGGACCGCGTTGCCGCCGCCGTGCTGCAGAATCCGATCGGCCTGTGGGAGAACCGCGACACCTGGGATGCGGCCGTACAAGGCTACAGCGAGACCGTGCGGGCGCGCGATCCCTCGATCTCCGAGGCCACGATCCAGAGCTTCGGCCGGAACATGTTCGGCCAGGACTTCGTCTTCTCGGTCACGCGCGACTTCGTGAGAAACTGCAGGACACCGTTGCTGCTGCAGCCGGGTACCGACAAGCCGCACCCCGCCCATACCAGCGACGAGATTGCGGCGCTCGCGCCCGACATCGAAGTGCAGAAGGATTGGCGCGGGCCGCAGTTCCTGCAGGAATCGATCACGCGCGTCCGCACTTTCCTCGAGAAGCACGCACGATGATGAAGAGACCGACGATCCTGCTCACCACCTTGCTCGCGATGACCGCGGCACTCGTGGCGACAGCCCAGGCCCAGGACGTCTGGGGGGCCGTCGCGACCGACAACGAACGCCTGTTCGGCGTGTCGGCCGGCATGGCGACGCGCGAGGCGGCCGAACAATCCGCCTGGAACGAATGCAATGCGCGGGTGCCCAGCAATTCCTGCACCATCCGCAGCGCCCGCTGCTTCGAATAGGCTTGCGCCAGGGACGGATTGCTGCCGGCCGCCGCTACGGCCGGGAGTTCTCGGCGAGCCACTTTCGCGCCTCGTGAAGGCTCTGAAACACCTTCACCGGGCGCAGACCCGCGGTGAGACGGGCGAAGGTTTCGGCATTGTCGGCCGCCTGGCCGGGACTGACGACGAAAGCCAGCGGCCCTCGCGGCTTGTCGCCGTTCCGGGAAACGAGAGCGGCGATCGCCTCGACGGCTGCCTTGTCCACCGGAGCGGTGGGCGAGGCAATGTCGATGATCTTGCCATAGTGCAGGACATCGCTTGCGAGCACCTGCTGCACGGCTTCGCGGACATCGTCTGCCGTGAACGCGCCTCGAACGACGGCGATGATCAGCCGGCCGGGATGGAAGACATCGACATGGATCGGCATGGTCTGCGTTGCCCACATTCTACCGCATCCAGGCGGCAGGGTAGCGCGATTACCATGTTCGGCCGTGCGTGCAAACAGGAGTAGCTGGTGGAGAAGATCGCCGTCGTCGTCGTCGTGGCCGTGGCGGCCGGTGCCGCCCTCTATCTGTTTGGCCGCACGGCCTCCTCCCGGCAGCGTCTGACGCGGTCGGTGGCGGCGGCAATCGCCGGGGCGCTGGCGGCCGCCGGCGCGGTCTACGGGCTCGAGGCCCTGACCGGCGACGACACCCAGATGGTCGACAATGCCATGGTGGAAGCGCGCACTCTGCCTCTCGTCGGCCTGGTGCTGGCAGACGTGCCCGACGCCGAGCCACGGCTGCGCGCCTCGCTGAAGGAGGAGCTGCGCAATCCAACGACACAGGGCGCACCGCGTCCGCTGGTGCTGATGAGCGAGTTGCGCGCCACCCACATCGTGCCGGCCTTGAAGGCGGCCGACGCCGCCGATGCCGAGAGCGTGCTGGCGGCGCGCATCGCGTTGATGCGGCACCTGCGCGGCACCAACGTCCAGGCCTGTCGCGAGCTTGCGCTGATCGGCATCCAGCATGCCGACCGGCTCGACCCGCAAGGCCAGCAATTGATGCGCAACATGCTCACGGCCATGGAGAAGGCCTATCGCTCGGGCCGCATGGCGCTGAAGCCGGGCGCCGCCGCGCCGCCGCCGGTGCCGAATGACACCGAAGCGCGAGGCCTGCTCGTCGAGGCAGGCCTGACGCCCGACGACTTCGAAAAGCTGCAGAACCTCGCGAAGCTCTCGGGCGAGGAAGCCTGCGAACTGGGCATTCGCCTGAACGGCACCCCCTCCAGGCTGCCGCCCGACAAGGCGGGTGGCCTCGCCCGCTATCTGGCGGCGGCGCAGTAGGCGAAGGCGCTACGCCACCAGAGGCGCCACGACGGCTTTCAGCACCATCGCGACGTCCTGCGGGGACATCCGCACCTGCAGGCCGCGCTGGCCGCCGTTGAGGAAGACGAGATCGTGCGCCATCGCCTCGGCCTCGAGGGCTGTCCGCACGGGCCGCATCTGGCCGAACGGGCTGATGCCGCCGACCTTGTAGCCAGTCATCCGCTCGGCGTCGGCGGGCTTCATCATCTCGGCCGACTTCCCCTTGAAGGACGCGGCCAGCTTCTTCATCGAGACCTCGCGATCGGAGGGTACGATCACGCAGGCGGGCTTGCCGTCGACCAGGGTCATCAGGGTCTTGAGCACGCGCGCCGGCGCCTCGCCCAACGCCTCGGCCGCCTGCAGGCCGACCTTGTCGGCATCGGGATCGTAGTCGTAGGTGTGGACTGTGAAGGCGACCTTCGCCTGCTCCAGCGCCTTGGTGGCGCGCGTGACCTTCGACATCCCGGCTCCTCGCTCGACGAGGAGCAGGATAGCGTCGTCGCCCGTCAGTTTCCCTTCAGAATTTTCGCCGTGGCGTCGGCGAAGACCTGGCATCCCAGCACGATGTCGGCGTCATGGGTGTTCTCGGTGAAGTGATGCGAGATCCCGCCGATCGAGGGCACGAACATCATGGCTGCCGGCATCTTCAGCCCGATCACCTGCGCATCGTGGCCCGCGCCCGACGGCATGCGCACATGCTTGTCGGGCGCATGGACGGCGGCCGCTCCCTCGATCGCCTCGAGGAAGCGCTCGTCCATCAGCAATGGCTGGGTGCGTGAGAGGTTCACGCATTCGACGGTGCAGGGACTGTTCTTCTGGTGGTCCGCCACGATCTCCATCAGCTTCGCCTCGAAAGCCTGCAGGATCTTCTGGTCGGCGTCACGGAACTGGAGAATCATCTCGGCCCGGCCGGGAACGATCGCCGGCGCACCCGGCTCCAGCACCATCTTGCCGACCGTCCACACGCTGCGCGGGCCCGCGACGGCGGGGAACTTGTCCATCACGTCGTTGTAGAGCCGCATCATGGCGACACCGGCATCCTTGCGGATCGGCATGGGGGTCGTGCCCGCATGGTTCTGGATGCCGCTGAAGGTCAGGCGGAACTGCATGATTCCGACGATCGCCGTGACGATGCCGATGTGCTTCTCACCCGCTTCCAGCAGGCCGCCCTGCTCGATATGGGCTTCGAGATAGCCGCGATACCGTCCCTCCTCCAGGTGCTCGCGCGGCACGCCTTCGAGACCGGCCGCCTTCAGGGCCTCGCGCATCGGCGTGCCCTCGTCGCGGTGCCTGGCCTTGTCGACATCGGCCTCGGAGAAGATGCCGATGAAAGAGCGGCTGCCGGTCATCTGGCCCCAATGGCCCTCCTCGTCGGCCCAGGAGGCGACGTCGACGGCGAGATGCGCCGTTTCGGGATCTTCCGCCAGCGCCCGCGCCACTTCGAGCCCATAGATCACGCCCATGACGCCGTCGAGCCAGCCGCCGCGCGGCTGGGTGTCGGAGTGCGAGCCGATCAGGATCCGCGGGCCGGTCTTCGGACTCTTGCCGATCACCGTGCCGATGCCGTCGATCACCGGCTCGAGGCCCGCTTCCTTCATACGCGCCGCGAGCCAGTGCCGGCTCTCCACATCCTGGGGTGACAGATGCGGCCGGTGCACGCCGGTCTGGTAGCGGCCGAAATCGGCAATGCGCCGAAGGTCGGCGAGCAGTCGTTCACCGTTGATCGTGGGCATATCAATTCTCCTCCACCTCATCCTGAGGAGCGGCCTTCCGGGCCGCGTCTCGAAGGATGGGAACCCGCACCGAGTCTGTTGCCCATCCGTCGAGACGCATCGCCACGCGATGCTCCTCAGGATGAGGATCTACTGTCCTGAACATCAGTTCAGATGAGCCGCCACCCAGGCGGCAAGGGAAAGTACGCGGTCGTCGTGGTGGCGCAGACCGACGAGCTGGACGCCGAGCGGGAGGCCGTTGGGGCCGGCGCCGGCGGGCAACGTCACGCAAGGCGTGCCCGCCAGGGTCCAGATCGAGTTGAAGACAGGGTCGCCCGTGGCCGCCAGCCCCTTGGGCGCCTCGCCCGGCGCACTCGGCGTCAGCAGCAGGTCGACCTTGTCGAACAGCGTGTCGACATGGGCCTTGAAGGTGGTGGCCTTGCGCTGGGCGGCGACATAGCGATCGAAGGAAACGGCCAGCCCACGCTTCATCGGCCCATTCATCAGCTCGTCGCTCACCTTGTCGGGATTGCGCAGCCGCTCGTCGGCATAGTTGCGCACGCTCTCGAAGCCGGTGATCGCGGCATGGTCGTCGATGATGTCGGCGAACGGGGCGGCAAAGGCCACGTCGATCACCGACGCCCCCTTGTCGGAGAGCCTGGTCGCGGTCTGCTCGATCAGCGCCTTGGTCTCGGGCTCGGCCTTGTCCCAGACCGGTGACCGGCAGACGCCGATGCGCGGCCGGCCGATGTCCCGGTCGATGCGGACCGGCGGCAGCTTCAGCACGGCGGCACGGAACAGCGCGATGTCGTCGAGCGTTCGCGCCATCAGGCCCAGCGTATCGACCGAATGGCACTGCATCTTGATGCCGACGCGGGAGAAGTCGCCGAAAGTCGGCTTGTAGCCCACCACGCCGCAATAGGCGGCGGGGCGGATCACCGAGCCGCCGGTCTGCGTACCGAAGGCCAGCGGCACGTGGCCGTCGGCCACCGCGGCGGCTGACCCGGAGGACGAGCCACCCGGCGTGTAGGCGGCGTTGTGCGGGTTCGTGGTCGCGCCGGCGTGACGGTTGGCGAACTCCGTCGTCACCGTCTTGCCCATGATGACGGCATTGGCGGTCCGGCACAGCGCCACGCAGGCGGCATCGCCGAACGGCACCTTGCCCTCGAAGATCGGCGAGTTGTGGCCGGTCGGCATGTCGTAGGTGTCGATGATGTCTTTCACACCGACCGGGATGCCGCGCAGCAGTCCGCCGCTCGCAGCGTCGGCCGCCCGGGCCTGTGCGATGGCCTGGTCGGGATCGAGATGGGCCCAGGCCTTCACGACACCGTCGCGTTCGGCGATGCGGTCGAGACAGCCGCGCACCAGTCTCTCGGAGGTCAGCGTGCCGGCTTCGATGGCGGCAACGGCTTCGAGGGCTGTGATCTCCTTCATGACAGCACACCCCGCGCCCAGGCGGCGATGTCGAGCAGGCCGGCATCCTCGTGCTGGCGACCGACCAGTTGCACGCCGACCGGCAAGCCCGTCGGTCCCTTCGTCAGCGGCAGGGTCACGCAGGGCATCCAGAGATAGGTCCAGAGCAGGTTGAAGGTGGCGTCGCCGGTGCGTTCGAGGCCGAGCGGCGCCTCCCCTTTGGCCGGGGCGGTCAGGATGACGTCGATCTCGTCGAACAGCGCGTCGACGGCAGCGCGTCCGGTCTCGCCGAGCTTGCGGGCGTCGACCCAGGTCGCATAGTCGATCTTCGAACCGGCCTCGAGCTTGTCCCTCTTCAGGCTCTCGCTCAGCAAACCGGGAAAGCGCCGCGCCTCGTCGGCGTGGGCGCGCGGCCCGTCGAAGGCCGACAGCGTCTTCTGGCCCTGGGTCATGTCGCGCACCGGCGCGGGCAGCTCGATCTCCTTCACCTGCGCACCGGCCTTGGCAAAGGCATCGGCGGCATCGTTCACGGCCTTGGTGCCCTCGGGCGACAGCTCGTCGCGATGATGCGTGAAGGCGACGGCGATCCGAGGCGGCCGGTCGAGCCTGGCGATCGGCATGTAAGGGATCGCCATCAAAGCCGCCCGGAACAGGGCGATATCCTCGACGCTGCGCGCATAGGCACCAATCGTGTCGAGCCACTCCGTATTGGCTTTCATGCCGGCCGGCGCGAAATGCCCGTAGCTCGGTTTGTAGCCGACGATGCCGCAAAAAGCGGCGGGACGGATCACCGAGCCGCCGGTCTGCGTGCCGGTGCCGAGCACGCTCTGGAAGTCCGCGACGGCCGCCGCCGAGCCGGACGAGGAGCCGCCGGGCGTATGCGCGGGATTGTGCGGGTTCTTCGTCGGGCCGGGATGGCGGTTGGCGAACTCCGTGGTCACCGTCTTGCCGAGCAGGATGGCGCCGGCCTCGCGCGCCAGCGCCACGGTGGCGGCATCGGCGAGCGGCTGGTGCGTGCGATAGATCGGCGAGCCGTAGGTCGTCGGCTGGTCGAACGAATCGATGATGTCCTTCACGCCCATCGGGATGCCGTGCAGCAGGCCTTTGCGTGGTCCGCGATCGAGCATCCTGGCGGTTTCCAGGGCATCCTCGCGCGCGAGATGCGACCAGGCGAGCACGTCGGCGTCGCGCTGGTCGATGCGTTCGAGATGATCGCGCACGATCGCCTCGGCGGTTGCCGCTCCAGCGTCCAGTCTTTGCGCCAGTTCGGTGGCAGTGAGCGTATTCAGGGCGGCCATGATCGACAGCAAAACAGCAAGAAGCATGCCGCGTCCACCATGCCGTGCAGTGGCTCGTTTCGTGCTTCGTGCAACGGAACCACGGAGGTTTCGCATGCTCACCCGTCGCGCCGCTCTACTCGCCGGCACCGCCCTTCCCTTCATCGGCTCGAGCTCGGCCAAGGCACAGCAGCCTTCGACGCTTCGAATCGCCATGACGCTTGCCGACATTCCGGCAACCGACGGCGCGCCGGACCAGGGCACCGAAGGCATCCGCTTCATGGGCTATACGATGTACGACCCGCTGGTCGCCTGGGACCTGTCGTCCGCGACCGCCCCGGCGAAGCTGGTGCCCGGGCTGGCGACCAAGTGGTACCAGGACCCGGCCGATCCGACGAAATGGATCTTCGAGCTGCGCCAGGGCGTGAAGTTCCATGACGGATCGGACTTCAACGCCGACGCGGTGATCTTCAGCATCGACCGCGCCCTTAATGACAAGTCGCCGGTCTTCGACCGCGTAGGACGCAGCGTGCTGCTGGCGGCTCTCTGGCCGCTGGTCGGCTACCGGAAGATCGACGACTACAAGGTCGAGCTGCAGACCAAGGGCGTCGACACGATCATGCCGTCTCTGCTCAACCGCTTCCCGATCTCGAGTCCGGCCAATTTCGACAAGGTCGGCCGGGACTGGCAGGCCTATCGCAAGTCGCCGTCAGGCACCGGCCCGTGGAAGATGAAGTCGTGGACCCCGCGCGAGCGCGCCGAGCTGGAGCGCAACAACGATTACTGGGACAAGGCGCGCCTGCCCAAGAGCGAGCGCATGGTGCTGCTGCCGATCCCCGACGTCTCCACGCGTACCGCGGCCCTCCTGTCGGGCCGGGTCGACTGGATCGAGGCGCCCGCGCCCGATTCGCTCGACAGGCTGCGCGCCGCCGGCTGCAAGATCGAGACGAACGCGATCCCGCATATGTGGCCCTATACGCTGAGCATGCTGCCGGGCGCGCCGACCGCCGACATTCGGGTGCGCAAGGCGCTGAACCTCGCGGTCGACCGCGACGCGATGGTGAAGCTGCTGAACGGCCTCGCCGCCCCGGCCGTGGGCTGCGTGCCGACCGACCATCCCTGGTTCGGCAATCCGACCTTCAAGATCAGGTACGATCCGGCGGAAGCGAAGAAGCTGCTGGCCGAGGCGGGCTACGGCCCGCAGAAGAAGCTCAAGATGAAGGTCGCGATCTCGACCTCCGGCTCTGGCCAGATGTATCCGCTGATCATGAACGAGTTCATCCAGCAGCAATTCGCCGAAGTCGGCGTCGACCTCGAGTTCCAGGTGATGGACTGGAACGCGCTGCTGAACTTCATGCGCCAAGGCGCCAAGGCGCCGGAAGCGGCTTCGTTCAGCGCCATCAACGTGAGCTGGAACACGATGGACCCGCACAACGCCTTCATGCGCTTCGTCGACAGCCAGCAGGTCCCGCCCAAGGGCTCGAACTGGGGCTACATCAACGATCCGGAGTTCGACAAGCTGGCCGCCGAGGCGCGCACCACGTCCGACCCGGGGGAACTCGACAAGGTATTGGCCAGGATCAACACCCGCATGGTCGACCAGGCGGTGTTCGTGTGGTTCGTCCACGACGTCTGGCCGAACGCGATCTCCTCAAAGGTGAAGGGCTACGTCCATCCCAAGAGCTGGTACGTCGACTTCTCGCCGGTGACGGTGGGCTAACCCGGCTTTCGCTGCGACCAGCCGATATAGAGGCCGGCGCCGACGATGATGGCGGCACCGACCCAGCCCAGGAAATCCGGGAAATCGCCGAAGAAGAGATAGCCCACGACCACCGAGCCGATGAGCTGCATGTACTGGAACGGCGCCACGATGTTGGCCGGTGCATAGGTAAGCGCCCGCGCCACGAAATAGTGGCCCATGGCACCGAGCACGCCGAGGCTGCAGAAGAAGAAGATGTCGCGAGCGCCGTGCGGCGTCTTCCACACGAAGGGCAGGACCAGCAGCATGCCGAAGCTGCCGACGATCGAGCTGTAGATCGCCGAGGTCTCGGGCGTATCGATGGTGGAGATGAGGCGCGTCAGGACCTGGTAGATGGCGTAACAGGCCGCACTCAGCAGCGACAGCAGCGCCGCCCACTGGAAGACCGCGCTGCCCGGCTGGATCAGGATCAGCACGCCCACGAAGCCGACCAACAACGCGCCGATATGGGCCCGCGCGGCGCGTTCGCCCAGAACGAGCCAGGCAAGCGGCAGCACGAGCAGCGGCGCCATCATGGTGATCGCAGCCGCCTGACCGAGCGGGATGTAGACGATGGCGAGGAAGCTCGCGACGTTCGACGTGAACAGCATCAGCGAGCGCATGAGCTGCGTGCCGAGCCGGCGCGTGCGCAGCATGCCCAGCCCGAACTTCGGGACGAAGAAGATCAGCATGAACACGATGTGGCCGAAGGCCCGCGCCCACGAGATCTGAAGCGTGTTGTAGTCGGCGCCGAGAAATTTCGCGAAGCCGCTCATGACGGGAAACAACAGCCCGGCGCCGCACATGAAGAGAATGCCGGCCAGGATGCGCTGGCCGGCGGGTGCGGGGTGAGGCGCGGGCTTGGGCGTCAACGCCCGGGCTTCGCGGCTCGCAGCGCCTCCCAGACGCGCGCCGGCGTGGCCGGCATTTCCAGACGCTCGACTCCGGCCGGGCGCAGCGCGTCGAGTACGGCGGCCATCACCGTCTGGGGCGCACCGATGCAGCCCGCCTGGCCGGAGCCCTTGACGCCGAGCGGATTGGCCTCGGTCGGCCGCTCGATCAGCTCGATGTCGAAGAAGGGCAAGTCGGTCGCGCGCGGCAGCGCGTAGTCCATCAGCGAGCCGCTGAGGAGCTGACCGGATTGCGAATCGTAGACCGTATGTTCGAGCAGGGCCTGGCCGATACCCTGGGCAAGACCGCCCTGCACCTGGCCCTCGGTCAGCATCGGATTGATCAGGCGACCGTAATCGTCGACCGCGGTGTAGCGCAGCAGGTCGATGGCACCGGTCTCGGGATCGATCTCGACCTCGGCGACGTGGCAGCCGCTGGGGAAAGTGAAAACGTCGGTGATGTTCAAGACGTGCTCGCCGAGCCCGGGTGACATGCCGTCCGGCAGGTTCGACGCGTCCTGAGCGCTGGCGGCAAGGGCAGCAAGCGACATGCCGTGATCGCTGCCGCGCACCGTAAAGCGCCCCTGGTCGTACTCGAGCTCATGCTCGCTGGCTTGCAAGAGATGGGCCGCCAGCCGTCGTGCTTTCGACAGGGCTGCGTCCATCGCCTTGACCAGCGCCGCACCCCCCATGTGCATCGAGCGCGCGCCGCCGTGACCTGCCCCGCTGCGCACGATGCGCGTGTCGGCCTGGACGTAGCGGAAGGTTTCGAGAGGCAGGCCAAGATGCTTCGAGGCGATCTGGGCGAACGACGTCTCATGCCCCTGCCCGTTCGATTCGGTACCGACGGCGATCATGACGCTGCCATCCGGCTCGAACCGCACCTCCGCTCCTTCATTGGGCGCGCCGCGCGACGTCTCGAGGAAGCAGGCGACGCCCAAGCCGCGCAGGCGGCCCCGCGCCTTCGCCGCCGCACGCCGCTCCTCGAAGCCGGGCATGCGCGCCACGGCGGCGTCGAGATTGGCGACGAAGCCGCCGGAGTCGATCGCCATGCCCATCGCCGTCCGGTGAGGAAACGACGAGATCAGGTTCTGCCGCCGCAGGTCCGCCGGATCGCGGCCCAGGACACGCGCCGCCGCCTCGATGGCACGTTCGACGATGTAGTTGGCCTCGGGCTTGCCCGCACCACGATAGGCGTCGACCGGCGTCGTATTCGTGACCGCGCCGCGCACGTCGACGGCGATCGCGGGAATGTCGTAGACGCCGCCCTGCGCCGTCGAGGCGGCAACGACCGAGGCGCCGGGCCCGTTGCCCGAGAGATAGGCGCCGAGATTGGCGACCATCGTCACGTCGAGCGCCAGGATGCGGCCCGCCGCGTCGAGTGCCATGCGCGCCGTCGCCTCGATATCGCGGCCCTGAGCCCCCATCACGAAATCCTCGGCGCGGTCCGCGAGCCAGCGGACCGGGCGCTTCAGACGGCGCGCGGCCCACAGAAGCAGGATCCATTCGGGATAGAGGAAGTTCTTCATCCCGAAGCCGCCACCGACATCGGGCGCGTGGAGCTGGATCCGCTCGGGAGCAACCTTGAAGATGAACTCCGCGAGCTGGCGGCGGATGCCGTGCAGCCCCTGCCCCGTCAGTTCGAGATCCATCGCGTCCGTTGCCGAATCGTAGCGCGCGATGCCCGCGCGCGGCTCCAGCGGCACGACGATGACACGATTGTTCGTCACGTCGACCTCGACGATGTGCGCGGCATCCTTCATCGCCGCGGCCACAGCTGAATGGTCGCCGCGCTGCACGTGATAGACGAGGTTGCCTGGCGCCTCGTCCCATAATGCGGGGGCGCCTTCCGCCAGCGCCGTGCGACCGTTGATCACCGACGGCAGCGGCTCGTAGTCGATCTCGATCCGCTCCGCCGCCTCGCGTGCGATCTCGACGCTGTCGGCCACCACGAAGCAGACCGGATCGCCGACATGGCGGACGCGGCCCGCCGCCAGCGCCGGGCGGGGCGGCACGATCAACGGCTTGACTGCCGCCAGGCACGGCATGAAGCCCAGCCCGTCCGCGGCGAGATCGTCGGCCGTGGCAGTCAGATGAACGCCCGGCATCGATGCCGCAGACGACACGTCGAGCGAACGGATCAGGGCATGGGCATGCGGCGAACGCAGAACGTAGCCGTGCAGCGCCGCGGGCTCGGCAATGTCCTCGACATAACGGCCGTGCCCGGTCAGGAAGCGCGAATCCTCCAGCCGGCGAATCGATCTCGGATCCTGATTTGTGTCCGCCACCTGGTGCTCTCCCGGCTCGTTGATTGGCAACGAACATACACCATTGACGGGCCGCGATGACCGGCGGAGGCTGCCGGCCTCCCGCCCAAATACCGCTCTTCGGAGGAAGCACATGATCGATCTGCACTACTGGCCGACGCCCAACGGCAAGAAGGTCACCATCCTGCTCGAGGAATGCGGCCTGCCCTACAAGATCGTGCCGGTGAACATCGGACAGGGCGACCAGTTCACCGATGCCTTCCTGGAGATGAACCCCAATCACCGCATGCCGGTGATGGTCGACAACGCGCCGGCCGACGGCGGCAAGCCGCTGGTTGTCTTCGAGTCCGGCGCCATCATGATGTACATCGCCGAGAAGGCCGGGAAATTCTATCCGCAGGACCTTCGTACCAAGCACGAAGTGAACGAATGGCTGATCTGGCAGATGGCCAACCAGGGGCCGAAGAGCGGCGAGTGCGGCCACTTCCGCCGCGTCGACCAGGCCAAGGAAGGTGATCAGACCTATGCCATCACGCGCTTCACCGACGAGGTGAATCGGCTGTACGGCGTGCTGAACAACCGCCTCTACAGGCACAAGTACCTTGCGGGCGACCAGTACACGATCGCCGACATGATCTGTTACCCGTGGACCGTGAACTGGAAATTCCAGGGCCAGGACATCGAGGAGTTCCCCTACTTCAAGCGCTGGTTCGAGGAGCTGGGGGCGCGTCCCGCCGTCCAGAAGGGCATGGCGGTCGGCGCCGACTTCTCGGTCGATCGCGAGAAGCTGCCGCCCGAGGAGCAGGAGCGCATCCGCAAGCTGCTCTATAACCAGCGCGCCCGCCCCGTTCGCGTGGCGTAGCCCGCTACGCACGGTGCTCGCTGGAGAGAGGCGGCGCCACCTCCACCAGCGAGCGGCGCCGCTGCCGAACGCGACCCGCCAGCCCATGTCGTGGTCGAGAACGTTGGGATCCAGCAGCCAGACGGACAGCAGCGCCCGGCGCGCCGAAAGTTCAAACATGCTGGAGCCACCAGCGCCGCAAGGCTGGGTTGCCGGGCCGGTGCTGGCGACGACGAGGGCTGCCGCCTAAACTGGCCGTATGACCGACAATACGATGGCAGCCGGCGCAGCGCCCGTCTCTGCCCCCGCGGCCCCGGCCCTTTCCGGCGCCGCGTCCGCCAACAACACGACCTTCGCCGTCATCCTGTCGCTCAGCTTCTGCCACCTGCTCAACGACATGATGCAGTCGCTGGTGCCGGCGCTGTATCCGATCCTCAAGGATTCATACGCACTGTCATTCGGCCAGATCGGATTCATCACGCTGGCCTTCCAGTGCACGGCGTCGATGCTGCAGCCGGTCGTCGGCATGTACACCGACAGGAAGCCCCAGCCTTATTCCCTGATGGTTGGCATGGGTTTCACCCTGGTGGGCCTCCTGCTGATGTCGCAGGCGAGTACCTATCCTCTGATCCTGTTCGCAGCAGCGCTGATCGGCATGGGTTCCTCGGTCTTCCATCCCGAGGCTTCGCGGGTCGCTCGCATGGCCGCCGGCGGGCGCTACGGTCTCGCCCAGTCCCTGTTCCAGGTCGGCGGCAACATGGGCTCTGCCGCAGGTCCGCTGCTGGCAGCCTTCATCGTCGTGCCGGCCGGCCAGCGCAGCATCGTGTGGTTCTCGGCCGCCGCATTGGTCGCCATGATTGTGCTCTTCCAGATTGGCCACTGGTACAAGGCCAACCGCGCCAGCCAGAAGCCGGCGGCGCGGAAGACCGCCGCGGCCGCCGGTCACGTGACCCTGTCGAAGGCCAAGGTCGGGGTCGCCGTCACGATCCTGGTGGCGCTGCTCTTCTCCAAGAACGTCTACAGCGCCAGCCTCGGCTCCTACTTCACCTTCTACCTGATCGAGAAGTTCGGGGTGGAAGTGCAGACCGCGCAGCTCTTCCTGTTCGCCTTCCTGGTCGGCATCGTCGCCGGCACGATCCTGGGCGGCATCGTGGGCGACAGGATCGGCCGCATCCCGGTCATGTGGTTCTCGATCGTCGGCGCCCTGCCTTTCGCGCTGATGCTGCCCTACGCCAACCTGTTCTGGACCGGTATCCTGGCGGTCACGGTGGCGATCATCATGGCGTCGGCCTTCTCCGCGATCCTGGTCTATGCGCAGGATCTCCTGCCCGGCCGGGTCGGGCTGGTGGCCGGCATGTTCTTCGGCGTCTCGTTCGGCCTGGGCGGCCTCGGCGCCGCGGCGCTGGGCGAGATCGCCGACCATGCCGGCATCGAAGCCGTCTACAAGGTGACGCCCTTCCTGCTGCTGCTGGGCCTTCTCACCGCTTTCCTGCCCAAGCACCCCAGCACGCCCAAGCTGCCGGCCTGATCTTGCCTGATCAGGCGAGCCCCGCCGCCGCAATCCGTCCGGCCTCGGCGATCACCGCACTGCGGGCCTCGTCGGAGATCGTGGACCCCGTGTAGTAGGCGGTGACGAAGACCGGCGCGCGGCCTGGGGGCCAAGGCGACGGCAATGTCGTTGGCGCTGCCGTTGCCACCCGTGCCCGTCTTGTCGCCGATCCGCCAGGACGCCGGCAGGCCGGCCCTCAGCCGTTTGTCACCTGTCTTGTTCGCGACCAACCAGCCGATCAGGCGTTCGCGCGACGCGGCTGACAGGACGTCGCCGGCAACAAGCTTCTGCATCGTGCCGAGCATGGCCAGCGGTGAGGTGGTGTCGCGCGGATCGCGCGGCGTTCCCTCGTTCGGCTCGGTCTCGATGCGATCGAGGCGGGTCACCGTATCGCCCAGTCCACGCGCGAAGGCCGTCAAGCCCGCAGGCCCGCCGAAGCTCGCGAGCATCAGGTTACCGGCGGTGTTGTCGCTCAGGGTCACGGCCGCCGCGCAGATCGCGAAGCGACGACACCGCATCGTCGGCAAAGGCCGGCAGGGAAAGCAGCGGCGCGGCCAGAAACGCGCGGCGGGCGATCGAGACGGACATGGGCTTCTCCTGAAAGCCCGCGTGCCTAAGGGCCGAATATGGCAGGAACCGGCCTGTCGCCCCTGCGTGGTTGCGCTAGACTGGTGACCGGTTTCTTCAACGGAGAATCATGTATCTGCGCATGCTGCCGCGACGCCCAGGAGACGGAATGTGATTCTCGGAATGTCCATCACGACCTTCACGGTCGTGCACGTGGTCATCAGCCTGATCGCCATCGCCGCCGGCGCCATCGCGTGCGCTCGCATGCTGGAGGGCCGCCCTCTGGCTACGTGGAACTCGGTGTTCCTGCTCTTCACGGTGCTGACGACGGTGACCGGCTTCCTGTTTCCCATCACCGTCTTCACACCGGCGATCGGCGTCGGGATCGTCTCGGCTGTCGCGCTCGCACTTGCGCTGGCCGCGCTCCATGTCGGCCGCCTCGCGGGTGCATGGCGCTGGATCTACGTCGCGAGCGCCCTGTTCGCCTTCTATCTCAATGTGTTCGTCCTGGTCGTGCAGTCGTTCCAGAAGATCGGCATCCTGAACAGGTTTGCACCGACCGGCTCCGAGCCGCCGTTCGCGGTGGTGCAGGGCATCGTGTTGCTTGGCTTCATCCTGCTGGGCTTCCTGGTCCTCAGGCGCTTTCGTTCGGCCTAGAAGAAAAACAGAGGAAACGATCATGAAGGATTTCGCGGGCAGGATTGCCGTCATCACCGGCGGCGGCACGGGCATGGGTCGCGAGTTGGCGCGGCAGCTCGCGGCCGAGGGCTGCAGCATCGCGCTGGGCGACGTGTCCGCCGGCGCGATGACGGAAACCAAGCGGCTTTGCGAGGCGGCCGGCCTCAGCCAGGGCCAGCGCATCACCACTCATGTCGCCGACGTGGCCGACGAGCCGCAGGTTCAGCGCTTCCGGGACGAGTTGGCCGAGCAGCACGAAACCGATCGCATCCATCTCCTGTTCAACAATGCCGGCATCGGCGGCGGCGGCAGCTTCCTGGTCAATTCGCGCGACGAATGGGAGCGCACGTTCAACATCTGCTGGGGTGGCGTCTATCTGTGCACGCGGACGTTCATGCCGCTGCTGCTGCGCGCCGACGCGGGCCATATCGTCAACACGTCGAGCGTGAACGGCTTCTGGGCCTACATCGCCCCGAACATTCCGCAGACCGCCTATGCCGCCGCCAAGTTCGCCGTGAAGGGCTTCACCGAGGCGCTGATCACCGACCTGCGCCTCAATGCCCCGCACATCAAGTGCTCGGTGGTGATGCCCGGCCATATCGGCACGTCGATCATCGCCAACTCGCGCAAGCTGCAGAGCGGCAACCAGACCGACGAGATCACGGCGCACGAGGTCGGGCTGGCGCGGGCCCGCATCGCCTCGATGGGCATCGACGCCACCAGGCTTTCGGACGACGACGTCCGGCGGATGATCGCGGAGCGCGCGCGGCGCTTCCTCGAGGAAGCGCCGACCACGGCAGCCGAGGCGGCGACGATCATTCTCGATGGCGTGCGCAACGAACGCTGGCGCATCCTGGTGGGGCACGATGCCGAGCGCATCGACAAGCTCGTGCGCGAGACGCCCGAGCGGGCGTACGAGACGGAGTTCTTCGAGGCTTTCGCGAAGGAGACGGGCTGGGTGGTCGGCGGGCGCTGATCCCGGCCGGCCACTCTACTTGCTTGCTCCGATGCGCCCGGGCACCACGCCGGAGCTGAGCGGCGCCGCCTGCCGCCCTTCGAGATCGGGAAGCACGATATCGCGCAGGTCCGACGATGGGCGCTGGTTCACCACCGTGAGGCGATCGAACAGGAACATGCGCCTTGCATTGACGAGGGGCTTCCGGATCGCCTCCGTAAGCCCCCGCTCACCCTGAAGGACGACCTCGTACCTGTCCGGATCGGTCGCCGACAAGCTCACATAGCAGGCTGGGCGGACGCGGCCCGACTGGTTGAGGGAGACCTCGAAGGTCGGGCCCACCAGCTCGGGCAAGGCAACACCCGCCGCGCGAAGATCGTCATAAAGCTTGTCGACTTCATCCTTGACCCGCATCACCGACCAGGTGGCGAACTGGTCCGCGAGCTTGCCCTTCGCCCTGGCGGCGTTCATCCCGGCTTGCACGCGCTCCAGCATGTACTGGCGGGCCTGTGGCGCGGCGATCGGGCTGACGATGAAGGCGGACAGGGGCGCCGGCGCGGCCAGCGAATTGTTGCAGACATTGACGGCCTGGTGGGACATCGGCAGCGCCGGACGTTCGAGACCGACCAGGCAGAGGTTGAGCGCCAGGAGTTCGCCGATGGTCTCGACGTACTGGAATTCCTCGACCGGCCTCGCCATCAGGTTCGCCACGAAGTTTGGCGGAAGCCCCATGTCGGCGGCGTATCGGATCAGCATCGCCGCACCGCCGCGCGCATCCGCGAAACCCTGGAGGCGGCTCGCCACGGGGTCGTCAGGGGTCCCGCTGCGCAGCGCGCTGCGATCGAGGAAGAAATTGTGGAAGGCGACCTTGCTGCCGATCTCGATGTTGCAATCCGACGGATACGCCGCCGCGGTGCGAACCGCGTTGCCACCGAGAAGGGCCAGTGCGCAGGCCGACAGGCAGACGTCCTGCTTGCGCACCACAGCGACGACCTTGAAGCTCCGCAGCAACTCGCCGATCCGGATGCCCTCGGACAGGTCGCCGCCCAGGCTGCTCAGTTCGATCGTGGCGAGCGGCATCCCGGGTTTCGCCGGCGAGGAGGCCTGGAGTTTGATCAACTGCTCCCGCAGCTTCTCGGCGTCACCGGCCTCGATCATGCCTGTCAGCCGCAGCCTCGGACTCTCCTGAGCATCGGTTCGCAGGAAATAACCTTGAGGTCCGGAGGGCGGCAGGGAGACGATGGTCGAAGCATGCAGCTCCCCTGCGGTCAAGGCAGTCGCAATAAACGCCAGCGCGAAACCGAAAAGGGCCGACAAGCTCCACATACTCAAATCCTGCCTGCAGCAATCACGCCCCTGTGACGGGCGCTTCCGACCCTACACAGGGAAGACAATACTTTTTGTGGCGGCAATTGGAGTCAAACGATTAATGCTGCCGGCGCCACTCCGGCCTGGGTCTCTCAAAGCAAAAAGCATGCGGGGCGTCGCCCCGCCGATAGCAAGCCGAAAGTAAAAGGGCTCCGGAACCCGCGTGGGCGGCATCCCGAAGCCCTTGAAGCTAGCACCCTGCCGGTTGGTGGACGAGCGTGCGATCGTGTCGTTCGTTTCCCGGACTGCGTACGCTCACCTGCATAAAGCGACGAGTACGGATGCCTCCGCCTCAGGCCTTGAGGTTGACCGCGGCTTCCTTGCCCCGCTCGACCTGTACGTCGTAGCTGACCTTCTGGCCTTCATTCAGGCCGTTCAGTCCGGCCCGCTCGACCGCGCTGATGTGGACGAAGACATCCTTGCCGCCCGAATCGGGCTGGATGAATCCGTAGCCTTTGGTGGCGTTGAACCACTTGACGGTACCTGAAGCCATAGCATGAGTGTCCCTAATTTCCGGCGCGCAAGCAGCACCGTCGTTACGATATCAATATTTCACCCCGTCTGACCATCGCCTGTCCATGGCCCCGTTTCTCAATCTGGAGTTGCCTTGAAAGGGCCGTTTTTTGATGTGGACGGACTCTTCCCGGCCCTTGCCATGCCGCTCTACCGCGCGGGCGGAGTAAACCCCTTGCTGCGGATCTTCTTCTCCAAGATGGCGATGCCGGCGGCGGTGTTACCCTTGTTGCACTTGTCGATGCCTTCCATGATGTCGAAGTCGGGACGCGTGCCGCCGTTGCCGCCGGGATCACCCAGGTATCGGGTCGCGTAGTCGCCGAGTTTCTTGCAATAGGCCGCGTCGTCGCTTTGGGCCATCGCCTCTCCAGCCAGCAGGGCGGATAGTAGAACCAGAAAAGTCAGCCGTGTCATGGATCAGGATGCTCACCGGATATGGGCGGCCGAACCGAGAGCATCGGTCGACGCCGCCACATGCTTTGTATGCTCACGCGCACCATACGCGGGCTGATTCGATCCTGCCAATCCGTTCGTGATGCGTCGAGCCGCGAGGAACCACGCCCGGCCGCTTATGCGATGTCGATCGATGCTGGCGACCCACGGAAATCGGCACATTCGCGCCCGGCTGCATTCAGCGAGGGGGTGGTGTGAAGCCCTTGCTGCGGATCTTCTTCTCGAGGACCGCGATGCCGGCTGCGGTGTTACCCTTGTTGCACTTGTCGACTCCGTCCAGGATGTCGAAGTCGGGACGCGCTCCACCATTGAAGCTGGTGTCGCCCGTGTATCGCGTCGCGTAGTCACTCAGCTTCCGGCAATAGGCCGCGTCGTCGCTTTGCGCCAACGCCTCGCTGGTCAGGAGGACGGATAGCGGGATCAGAAAAGTCAAACGTGTCATTGATCAGGTCGCTCACTGTGTGGACAGCAAAACGGAAAGCCTTCGTCGACGCCGCGACAGCTTATCCCGCACTGGTTGATACTAGGGCGACTTATTCGATCCCGCCACGCGAAAGTCCGGTCAATTTGCGGAGGAAGTCGAGCCGACGATCTTGATCGACGTCCGTCCCGACATGCGGGCCCGCCAAGCCGTTCGTGATGCGCCAATTCTCCGAGAAACTACGCCCGGTCTTCCTTGAGGCGAAGGACGGCCTGGCGAACGGGCTCGTCCAGCCCCTCCCCGCCCTTCTCCAGATGCGCGACGATGGCGGCGCGCATGCGGGGATCCCAGAACTTCCGGAGGTGCGTGGCAATGGCGGCTGCGGGATCGACGCCCCGCTGCGGCACGAAGAACCGGCCGATCTGGTTCGCCATCATCACGAGCTTCTCCGACGACATGCCGCCTACTCCGCCGCGACGCGCCGGCTGTGCCGTGCCTGCTCGGCATATTCCTTCTGCCAGTCGCCGGGGCCATTGGACGGCGACACCTGCACGGCGGTGACCTTGTACTCGGGGCAATTGGTCGCCCAGTCCGAGAACTCCGTCGTGACCACGTTGGCCTGCGTCTCGGGATGGTGGAACGTCGTGTAGACGACGCCGGGCGCCACCCGGTAGGTGATCCTGGCGCGCAGGCTGGTACTGCCGGTGCGGCTGTCGAGCTTGACCCAGTCGCCGTCGCGCACGCCGCGCTGCTCGGCATCGTGCGGATGGATCTCCAGCAGGTCCTGGTCGTGCCACACGACATTGCCGGTCCGTCGCGTCTGGGCGCCGACATTGTACTGGCTGAGGATGCGGCCGGTGGTGAGCAGCAGCGGGAAGCGCGGGCCGGTCCGTTCGTCGGTCGGCACGTATTCGGTGATCAGGAAGTTCCCCTTGCCGCGGGCAAAGCCGCCGACATGCATGACCGGCGTACCGAGCGGCGCCTTTACGTTGCAGGGCCACTGGACCGAACCGACCCTGTCCAGAAGATCGTAGGACACGCCGGCGAAGGTCGGCGTCAGCGCCGCGATCTCGTCCATGATCTCCGACGGATGCCGGTACGGCATCTCGAAGCCCATGGCCCTGGCGATCGCCAGGGTGATCTCCCAGTCGGCCATGCCGCTCCTGGGCGTCATCACCCGGCGCACGCGATTGATGCGACGTTCGGCGTTGGTGAAGGTGCCGTCCTTCTCGAGGAAGGACGAGCCCGGCAGGAACACGTGGGCGTAGTTCGCCGTCTCGTTCAGGAACAGGTCCTGCACCACGACGCACTCCATCGCCGACAGCGCCTGCACGACGTGGGCCGTATTCGGATCGGACTGGAGGATGTCCTCGCCCTGGACATAGAGCCCCTTGAAGGTGCCCTCGATCGCCGCATCGAACATGTTGGGAATGCGCAGGCCCGGCTCGGCATCGAGCGAGCGGCCCCACATCTTCTCGAACATCTCGCGCGTCGCATCATCGGAGATGTGGCGATAGCCCGTCAGTTCGTGCGGGAACGAGCCCATGTCACAGGCGCCCTGGACGTTGTTCTGGCCGCGCAGCGGGTTCACGCCGACGCCCGGCCGTCCGAGATTGCCGGTCACCATGGCGAGATTGGCGATTGCCATGACCGTCGTGGTGCCCTGGCTGTGCTCGGTGACGCCGAGGCCATAGTAGATCGCGGCGTTGCCGCCGGTGGCATAGAGCCGCGCGGCACCGCGAATCGTCTCGGGATCGACACCGGCCATCAGCCCGACCGCCTCGGGGCTGTTTTGCGGCTCCGACACGAAGGCCGCCCAGTATTCGAAAGCGTCGCGATCGCAGAACTCTCGCACGAACCGCTCGTTGGCCAGGCCTTCGGTGACGATCGTGTACGCGAGCGCATTCATCACCGCGGCATTGGTGCCGGGCCGCAGCGGCAGGTGATAGTCGGCCTCGACGTGCGGCATGCGCACGAGGTCGATGCGGCGCGGATCGATCACGATCAGCCTTGCCCCCTGGCGCAGGCGCTTCTTCAGGCGCGAGGCGAAGACGGGATGCGCATCGGTCGGGTTGGCGCCGATCACCAGGATCACGTCGCTCTGCTCGACCGAGTCGAAGTCCTGCGTGCCCGCCGAGGTGCCGAAAGCCTGGCTGAGGCCGAAGCCGGTCGGCGAATGGCAGACACGCGCGCAGGTGTCGACATTGTTGTTGCCGAAGCCGCCGCGGATCAGCTTCTGCATCACGTAGGTCTCTTCGTTGGTGCAGCGCGACGAGGTGATGCCGCCGATGGCGAGACGGCCATGCTTCTCCTGCAGTCGCCGGAACTCCGACGCGACCCGACCGATCGCCTCGTCCCAGCTCACCTCGCGCCACGGCTGGTCGATGCTGTCGCGAATCATCGGCTTCAGGACCCGCTCCCGATGATGGGCGTACCCCCAGGCGAAGCGCCCCTTGACGCAGGAGTGCCCGCGATTGGCCTTGCCCTCCTTCCACGGCACCATGCGCACGAGTTCCTCGCCGCGCATCTCGGCCTTGAAGCTGCAGCCGACACCGCAATAGCCGCAGGTCGTCACCACCGAGTGCTCGGGCTGCCCGATCTCGATCAGGCTCTTCTCCGAGAGCGTCGCCGTCGGGCAGGCTTGCACGCAGGCGCCGCAGGACACGCATTCGGAACTCAGGAAATCGTCGGACGATGCGCCGGGCGAGACCTTCGAATCGAAGCCGCGGCCCTGGATGGTGAGTGCGAAGGTACCCTGAACTTCCTCGCAGGCGCGGACGCAGCGCGAGCAGACGATGCACTTCGCGGGGTCGAAGGTGAAGTACGGGTTGCTCTCGTCCTTCTCCTGCTTCGTATGGCTCTCGCCCTCGTAGCCGTAGCGGACCTCGCGCAGGCCGACCGCTCCCGCCATGTCCTGCAGTTCGCAGTCGCCATTGGCCGCGCAGGTCAGGCAGTCGAGCGGATGATCGGAGATGTAGAGCTCCATCACGCCCTTGCGGATCTTCTTCAGCTTCTCGGTCTGGGTCGACACGACCATGTCGGCCGCCACCGGCGTCGTGCACGAGGCCGGCGTACCGGCGCGGCCCGAAATCTCCACGAGGCAGAGCCGGCAGGAGCCGAAGGCCTCGACAGAGTCGGTGGCGCAGAGCTTGGGAACCTGAATGCCGGCATCCATCGCTGCGCGCATGATCGACGTGCCCGCCGGCACCGTGACCGTCTGGCCGTCGATGGTGAGGGCGACCTGCTCCGTCGCGCGGCTGGCCGGGGTGCCGAAGTCGATTTCGGGAACGAGTGACATGACAGGTCCTCTATTGCGCAGCCACGTTCACGGGCGAGCGGAGGAAATCCTCGGGGAAATGCCTGATCGCGCTCATCACCGGATAGGGCGTGAAGCCGCCCAAGGCGCAGAGCGAGCCGAACTTCATCGTCTGGCAGAGATCCTCGACGAGCTCGAGGTTGGCGGCGCTCCGCTCGCCGCGGATGATCTTGTCGATGGTCTCCACGCCGCGTGTCGAACCAATGCGGCAGGGCGTGCACTTCCCACAGGACTCGATCGCGCAGAACTCCATGGCGAAGCGGGCTTGGCGCGCCATGTCGACCGTGTCGTCGAAAACGACGATGCCGCCATGACCGATCAGCCCGTCGCGCGCCGTAAAGGCCTCGTAGTCGAACGGCGTATCGAACAGGGCACGCGGGAAGTACGCGCCCAGAGGGCCGCCGACCTGTACCGCCCGCACAGGCCGCCCGCTCCGTGTGCCGCCGCCGATCTCGTCGACCAGCTCGCCCAGAGTCACGCCGAACGCCGCCTCGAACAGGCCGCCCTGCCGGATGTTGCCCGCGAGCTGGATCGGCATGGTGCCGCGCGAGCGTCCCATACCGAAGGAGGCGTAGGCCTCGGCACCCTCGGCCAGGATCCACGGCACGGTGGTCAGCGAGACCAGGTTGTTGATGATCGTCGGCCGGCCGAACAGGCCCCTGTGCGCGGGCAGCGGTGGCTTGGCGCGCACCTGGCCGCGCCGGCCCTCGATACTCTCGAGCAGCGCGGTTTCCTCGCCGCAGACATAGGCGCCGGCACCGACGCGAACCTCGATGTCGAACCCGGCCCCGGCGCCGAGCAGCCCGTCGCCCTCGGCAAGGTGCACGGCACGCCCGAAGATTCGTATCGCATCGGGATATTCGGAACGGATGTAGACGAAGCCCTTGGCTGCACCGACGGCGAAGCCGGCGATCGCCATCCCCTCGATCAGCGCGAAGGGATCTCCTTCCAGCAGCATACGGTCGGCAAAGGTGCCCGAATCGCCTTCGTCGGCGTTGCAGACGATGTACTTCCGGTCCGCCGAAGCGTCGGCAACCGTCTGCCACTTGATGCCGGTCGGGAAGCCCGCGCCGCCGCGACCGCGCAGGCCAGACCGGGTCACCTCCGCCAGCGTCTTCGCCGGCCCTAGGCTGCGGGCGCGGTCGAGACCACGACCGCCGCCCTGGGCCCGCCAGTCGGCCAGCGACAGCGGATCGACGACGCCGCAGCGCGCGAAGGTGATCCGTGTCTGACGCTTCAGGAAGGGAATGTCTTCGGGCTGACCGAGGCACAGCGGATGACGGAGGCCGATCGGCAGGCCGCCCGCCAACAGGCCCGGCACGTCGCGTGCTGCGACAGGCCCGAAGGCAATACGCCCGGCCGGCGTCTCGACTTCCACCATGGGCTCGAGCCAGAACAGGCCGCGCGACCCGGTGCGCACGATCTCGATGTCGATGCCGCGCCGCCCGGCCTCTTCGCGCAAGGCGATGGCGACCTTGTCGGCGCCCACCGCGCGGGCGGCGGCATCGCGCGGCACGAAGAAGCGTGTCGTCATCGCGAGACCTCGCGGGCGATCTCGTCGATCGACTCGTCATTCAGCCGCGCCATCGGCTCGCCGTCGAGCATCGCCGAGGGAGCGGAGGCGCAGAGGCCCAGGCAATAGGTCGCCTCGATCGTGACTCTCCCATCGGGCGTGGTTCCGCCCCAGTCGAGGACGAACCGGTCGAGCAGGCGTCTGGCGAAGGCCTCGCCGTCCATCGACTGGCAGGCCTCGGCGCGGCAGAGCTTCAGCACGTGGCGGCCCGCCGGCTCGCGACGGAAGTCGTGATAGAAGGAGACGACGCCATGAACTTCGGCGCGCGTGATGTTCAGAGCGTGGGCCAGGAACGGGATTGCCGGCTCCGGGACATACCCGAAAGCCGCCTGCAGATCGTGCAGGATCGGCAGCAGCGCTCCCTCCCGCACATCATGGCGGCGGACGATTTCCGTGGCCTCGGCCTCGTTCCAACGCGACGACACCGTGCACTCCATCCAAAGCGGCCGGCAGGCTCTTTTCGCCGGCTCTGGTTGATGAATATTCCGCGACCGCGTGCCTGGCCTCAATAAAGCTGTTCAGTGGTGCAATAGAACAAACCTATCAAAGCCGCTCTCTTGGGCGGGTTCAAACAATCATCAGGCCAGGGTCGCCGCCAACTGGGTTGCTTCGGCAACCAGGGCCGTCGCCAGGGGTGTCATGGGCTCGCGCCGGGGCACGACGAGGCCGATCGAGTGGGTGGCGTCCGGCTCGACGATGGGGATCGAGCGCAGGTGCTCGGTCAGGCCGAGCGTGTCGGCCAGCTTCTGCGGCATGACGCTGGCCCAGCGGCCGGTGCGGACATGGGAGAACAGCACGATCATCGAATTCGATTCGAGCGTCGGATCGGCCTGGCCGCCGGCCTCGTTCAGGAGCTGGTCGATGATGCGCCGGTTCTGCATGTCCGGTGTCAGCAGGCAGAGAGGAATCCTGCCCACCTCGGCCCAGGTGACACTCTCGCGTTCGCCGAGCGGACTGCTTTCCGAGGTCAGCAGCCGGTACTGCTCGGTATAGAGCGGCACCGCGCGCAGCCGGCCGAGCGGCTCGTTGTCGATGTAGGTCAGGCCGGCATCGACTTCGAGGTTCTCCAGCATCGACAGGATCTCGATCGAGGTCCGCGACAGGATGGTGAACTTCACGTTGGGATACCGGGCGCGAAACGGCGTGGTAAGCGCCGAGACCATGGCGAGCGCCGTCGGGATGGCGGCGATCCGCAGCCGGCCGCTGAGCCCCTTGCGCAGCGAGCTCACCTCCTGCCGCATTGCCCGCGTGTCGGCCACGATGCCGCGCGCCCAGTCGAGCACGCGCTCTCCCTCCGCGGTGAAGCCGATGAACCGCGACGTGCGCTGCACCAGCATGACGCCGAGCATGTCCTCGAGGCTCTTGATGCCGGCGGAGAAAGTGGGCTGGGTGACGCCGCACAGCTCGGCCGCCTTGCTGAAATTCCGCTCCCGGGAGAGCGCAAGCAGGAATTCCAGTTTGTCGATCATGGCGGAGAGAGTAGCCGAAAATCCTCCCGCTGGCTTCGCGGTCCGCCTTCACTCCGCAGCCAGCAGCGCCGCAGCCGGCCGATGGATGCCGCATTCGGTCTTCGCGAAGCCGCGCCACCTCCCGGCCCGCGGATCCTCGTCCGGCAGGACGGCGGACGTGCACGGCGCACAGCCGATCGAAGGATAGCCACACGACGCAAGCGGATGCTCCGGCAGGCCGTGGCGCGCGGCGTAACCATCGATGTCGGCCTGGCTCCACCGCGCCAGTGGGTTGACCTTCACCTGCGCGCCATCGACCTCGAACACCGCCAGCTCGCGGCGCGTCGTGGCCTGGAAGCGCTTGCGGCCGGTGATCCAGGCATCGAAGCCCGCGAGTGCGCGCTGCAGCGGCGCGATCTTGCGAAAGGCGCAGCAGCCATCGGGATCCCAGCTCGCGCGGTTGAGATCGACGTCGCGGCGCGCCACTTCCTCGGGCGACGGGCCGACGCTGCGCACGTCTCTCAGACCGAGATGGCGCACGAGCCGGTCGCGATGCTCCAGCGTCTCCGGGAAGTGACGTCCGGTATCGACGAACAGCACCGGCGTCGTGCGATCGACCGCCGCCACCAGGTGGAGCAGCACGGCAGAGTCGGCACCGAACGAGGAGACCACCGCGATGCGGCCGGTGAAGGACTCGCCCAGCACCGCCTGCAGGATACGGTCCGGAGGCGCCCCGTCGAAGCGGCGCCTCAGATCGACGACGTGTTCGGCTGGCGTCGGCATGATTTCACCCGAAAAGGAAGGGAGCAATAAGGGAATTGGACATGGCTCCACTCCGCCGATGCGCAGGATCGGCCAGACGTTGCGAGCATGCGGGAAAGGACGACCGCGGAAGGATCGGTCGATCGTCAGTGCGGCAAATGCCGCATCAACAGGATGGGGCGGTCGAAATGGCGAGGGTCATTGATGTCTCACTCCACGCATTCGAAAATGCGCCCGACAACGTCCTTGAACAATGGTTTGCTTTACCGAACTTGGCGCGGCAGGCAGCACGATCTCGCCGCCGGCGTCTTGACCGCAAACCGATATTGCTCCCGTCCAGGATCGGTCGGCTTGTTCGATGTCATGGGCGAAGTCGGGGGAGGGCCGCGACGACGACAGGGCAGCCTGGCATCGCGCGACTTCAGGCCGACCGAACGCGCGGGCATGTCTGCGAGCATCATCATGACAGTAACGCGAAGAGCCGTTCAATCGAACAGCGTCGACAGCCGCTGCTTCATCTGATCCGCGACGTAGAGCGCCAGGGCCTGGATGGTGGAGGTCGGGTTCACGCCGCCCGAGGTAACCCAGATGCTGCCGTCGACGATGAACAGGTTCCTCACGTCGTGACTGCGCCCCCACTCGCTGACCACCGAGCGCTCCGGGTCGGTGCCCATGCGCGCCGTGCCGAGCAGGTGGACGGGATAGTTCAATGCGGAAGCAACGCTACTGTGGAGGCGCACTTGGCCGCCGGATGCGATGCCGAGACCCGGCATTTGGTCGAGGTTCGACGCGCGGGCCCCGCCCGGCGGCATTCTCGTCGGGGGATTGGAACGAACCTCAACCGGACTATCGCCCTACGTCAGTGTCACGAAGTTCGCCGCCACGACACCAGTCAAATTGGAGCTGAAAGGTGACGCGATATCTGCGTTGAGGCACGCGCAGCAAGAACGCCCGACATGCCAGTCTTGTGATCTTCCAACGTTCTGCAAGGCACGCGCCGAGCGTTGTTCTGATACCTTTGTGTATAAGCCTTGCATTGAGCGGCGAGTACTTGACTGGCTAGACGATCTTGTCCGACCAAAATCAAGACCTCGATTACACCGTGGTAGTTTTGGCCACCCGCATTCAGCCATTCGACGGCGGCCGCCTGTGTTCCGGACTGATTACCCGTAAAGGCATAGTCTTACTGTGTCACAAGAGTAGTTGCTTGTTTCGAGTATTTTTTCGAGCGCAGCAAGGACATCGCGACAGGCTTGTGACGAGCGCGACGAT
>LNFM01002657.1_pt1 | contig 37055 bp, 35 predicted proteins | sample 596031 | NCBI WGS metagenome assembly LNFM01 (sample SAMN04254537, study PRJNA301005) | activated carbon metagenome | isolation source: dual media filters at the Ann Arbor, Michigan drinking water treatment plant | place: USA: Ann Arbor | reverse complement strand
GTTCTTCAGTGAACCGCTTCCGCTTCATCGTCCGTCCCCTTTCCGAGGCCGGACTCTAACTCCGCGTGGAGGAAAAACTCAGTGGCAGGTCAATTGAACACCAAATAAGAATAAAGACACCAACTGAGCGATCCAGTATTGCTGCTAATGATGGATGGAGAAATGGTCGGATAAGACCGACGCTGGAATTCTTCACGGCCTTAAACAGCAATTCCAATACTTTGGCGGCAGGCCCGAGAATGAACCCAATTATTAAAAATGGAACTGCAACTCTCTCAGCTTTCCAGCATGCTGCGATAAGTCCGATTCCTTCGATCCAAGTCGCTATGCCGACAACAAAATAAAACAGAAGAAAAAATACGACAAAGATAGAATCCCAAGGCCAAGTGGATAATGAATAAAGTGAGGATTTTATCACTTGGCTTTTGAAGAACCAAAGATAGCCAATGATTAAAACGCTGGTTAAAGAAATTGCAGATGAAATTAATGTTGTTTTGAGTCCAGCGGACGAAATCATTTTGCGGTAGTCTTCAATGAACCACATGCCGCCTCCTAAAAGCCGCTGCGAAGACTAAATATCCAGCCCCTCCGCGAACTCCGCGTTCTCCGAAATGAACTGAAACCTCGCCTCGGGCTTGTTGCCCATCAGCCGCTCCACGGATTTCGAGGTGGCGGCTTTCATGGCGTCGCGCACGGTCACGCGCTGCAGGGTGCGCGTGTGGATGTTCATCGTGTCCTTGAGCTGTGACGGCAGCATTTCGCCGAGGCCCTTGAAGCGGCCGACCTCGATATTGCTCTTGCCCTTGAACACCGTCTTCATCAGCTGCTCGCGGTGCTTGTCGTCGCGCGCATAGACCGTGGTGCCGCCGTAGGTGAGGCGGTAAAGCGGGGGCACGGCGAGATAGAGATGCTTGTTCTCGATCAGCTTCGGCATCTCGCGGTAGAAAAACGTGATCAGGAGTGAAGCGATGTGCGCGCCGTCCACGTCGGCGTCGCACATGATGATGACCTTCTCGTAGCGCAGGCTCTCATCCTTGTAGTGCGTGCCGGAGCCGCAGCCGAGCGCCTGCATCAGATCGGCGAGCTGCTGGTTCTGCGAGACCTTGTCGCGGCCGGCATTGGCGACGTTGAGGATTTTTCCGCGCAGCGGAAGCACTGCCTGCGAGCGGCGGTCGCGCGCCTGCTTGGCGGAGCCTCCTGCAGAGTCGCCTTCGACGATAAAAATCTCGGAGCCTTGCGAGGCCGCGTCCGAACAGTCTGCGAGCTTGCCGGGAAGACGCAGCTTACGGACGGCGGATTTGCGCTGGATGTCTTTTTCCGCGCGGCGGCGGAGCCGCTCCTCGCCGCGCTCCACCACCCAGTCGAGCAAACGATTGGCCTGGATGGGATTGCCGGCGAGCCAGTGATCGAACGCATCGCGCACGACGGTTTCCACGAGCTTCTGCGCGTCGCCGGTGGCAAGGCGATCCTTGGTCTGGCCGACGAATTCCGGATCGCGGATGAAGACGGACAGCATCGCCGTGCAGCCCACCATCACGTCGTCGGCGGAGATGATGCTGGCGCGCTTGTTGCCGACGCGATCGGCGTGCTCGCGCAAGCCGCGCGTGAGCGCATTGCGCAGACCCGCTTCATGCGTGCCGCCTTCGGGTGTCGGGATCGTGTTGGTGTAGGAATTCAGGAAGCCGTCGTCGTCGGCGATCCACGCCACCGCCCATTCGGCGGCACCAAGGCCTTTTTTCTCGGAGCGGCCGCCGAAAATGTCGGCATGCACCAGGGTTTTTCCCTTGATCTCCTGGCTTAGATAATCCCGCAGGCCGTTCTCGAAATGAAAGGAGTCCTTTTCGGGAATGTCGGTGCCCTTGGTGAGCGATTTATCACACGACCATTTGATCTCGACGCCGCCGAAGAGATACGCCTTCGCCTTGGTCATGCGATAGACGCGCTCGGGCCTGAACGCGGCACCCTTGCCGAAAATCTGCTCGTCCGGCTTGAGACGAATCTTCGTGCCGCGCCGCTTCACCTTGCCCGCGAGCTTCACCGGCCCGGTGGGTACGCCGCGCTTGTAGCTCTGCTTCCAGAGTTCGCCGCTGCGCGCGACCTCGACATCGAGATGCTCGGACAGCGCGTTCGCGACCGAGACGCCGACGCCATGCAGGCCGCCGGATGTCTCGTAGACATCGTGGCTGAATTTTCCGCCCGCATGCAGCGTGGTCATGATCACTTCGAGCGCGGACCTGTCCTTGAACTTCGGATGCTTCTCGACCGGTATGCCGCGGCCATTGTCGGAGATCGCGATATAGCCGTCATCGGTCAGTTCCACTTCGATCAACGTCGCATGGCCCGCGACCGCCTCGTCCATGGAGTTGTCGATGACTTCGGAAAAGAGATGGTGAAGGGCGCGTTCGTCGGTGCCGCCGACATACATGCCGGGGCGGCGGCGGACCGGCTCCAGCCCTTCCAGCACCTCGATATGCTGCGCGCCGTAAGCGGAATTTCCCTTGGCCGTTTTTGCCTTCTGCGCCTTGTCGGCCTTCGCGGCCTTGCCCTTGGCGGCTTTTGGCAACGCATCTTCAAACAGATCGGGCTGCGCCGCCTTGCCCTTTTTTTTCGGGGCGGCGGTCTTTTTGGCGGGCTTCTTGGAATGTTTGGCGGCGGAACGGGCCATGGGTTCTCTTCAGCGAATCAGGGAAGGGGATGATGCCACAACACAACTGAACCCTCCCCTGAAAGGGGCGGGTCGAACTGCGTAGCAGTTCAGGGAGGGGTCAGCTGACTCCCTCCCGGCAACTGTGTTGCCGACCTCCCCCTTTCAGGGGGAGGTGAAAGGGAGTCAGCAAACGCTCTCGATGTTCGTGAAATAGTGATCGATCTCGAATGTGTCGAGATAACGGTAGCCGTAATCCGCGAAGACCTGTTTCAGCTTTTCGATATGTGGCGAGTAGAGTTCCACCTGCAGAAAGCAGTTGTTCTCCCGCAGCGTGCGTTCCATGCCGGCGAGCGTGCGGAATTCGTAGCCCTCGACATCCATCTTGATGATGAGATTCTTGCCCTTGATCGCGAACTCGTCGTCGAAGCGGCGCTCGTCGACGGTGACGGTCACAGCACCCGCGGGCTGGTCCTCATGGTCGAGCCAGGACTCGCCGCGGTTGAATTCCGGCGACTGGGTCAGCTTCGATGTCTTTTTCTGGTCGCCGAGCGCGTAGGGCATCACCTTCACCGCGTGCTCCAGCTTGTTCAGCCGCAGATTGTCGATCAGGCGGGCGCGATTGCGCGGGTCCGGCTCGAACGCCACCACGTCGGGCGTGAGATGCTTCACCGCGAACATCACGCTGTAGAAGCCGGTGTTGGCCCCGATATCCAGGAACAGATCGAACGGACGCGAGCGGCAGAGCGTTGCGAGCCGCTCCATCTGCACCGGCTCCCACATCGCGTTCCAGCCGATGTGGCGGTCGATCAGGTCCACATTGTTGATGCGGAAGCGCGCGCCCTGCGCGCGCACCACGAAATCCTTCTGGCCAAGCGCCGGCAATACGTGGCACCAGAACTTGCGCCACTGGTGCGCGAGCCGCCCGGCGGGATGACTGAATGTCTGCGTCACGTTGATTGCCGGGTTCAGGCGCTGCGTGTTCCGTTGAAGGGGAAGCTGCCGAACATGCCGGTGTCGGCCTTGCCGGAAATCTTGTCACCCTCGACCTCGCCCTTGAATTCCAGCGTCATCGGCATCGGGTCCGCGATGCCGATTTTCCAGGAGACATGGTTGCCGTCCACGAGGCCCTCGGTGATGCTCGTTTTGTTGGAGCCTTCCGACTGGGTGCCTTCCAGCTTGTCGCCGGCGGTTTTCAGCTCAAGCGTTGTATTCCGAGAACCCATCGGCGTATCGATCGTGATGTTCCAGGTGCCGTCGGCGGGCATTGGCTTTTCTCCTCTGGAAGTGAAGGGCAAAGTAACGTGGTAGTCGCTCTAGGGCAATGTTTCAAAACGTCATCCCGGCCGAGCCGTTTTGCGGCGAGAGCCGGCATCATCGGACGGAGAGCGATCCCGGATCGCCGCGCTTGGCGCGGCGTCCGGGATGACGGCGTTCCTTTGCGTAACGTTCTGATAGAATGAATCATGACCAAATCCCGGCGTCCGACCGACCATGCCTTCACCGGCTCGCTGAAAGCGGGCGAGTCCGAGCCGACCTATGGCGGGGCGCTGTCCTTCATGCGGCGGCGTTATTCGCGCGAGCTGGAGGGCGCGGACGTGGTGGTCTGGGGTGTGCCGTTCGATGCGGCGACCTCGAACCGGCCGGGTGCGCGTTTCGGCCCGCGCGCGATGCGGGCGGCTTCAAGCATTCTGGACACCGACCCGCAATTTCCGTTCGGTTTCGATCCGTTTGAAACTTTAAATGTCATCGACTGGGGCGATTGCGGACTCGACTATGGACGGCCGGAAACGGTCGCGCGCGAAATCGAAGCGCAGGCCAGCGAGATCCTTGCATCGGGCGCGAAGCTGCTCACGCTCGGCGGCGATCATTTCTGCACGCTGCCGTTGCTGCGCGCCCACGCCAAAAAACACGGCCCGCTGGCGCTGGTGCAGTTCGACGCCCATCAGGATACCTGGCACCCGGAGGGCGAGGACCGCATCGACCACGGCTCTTTCGTTTCCGTGGCGGTGAAGGAAAAGCTGATCGACGTGGAGCACTCGATTCAAATCGGCATCCGCACCCATGCGCCGCAGGATTTCGGCATTGAGATCGTCTCCGCCTATGAAGTGCCGCTGCTGGAGTTCGGCGGCGTCATCGAGCGCATCAAGGAGCGGGTTGGCGACAAGGTGGCCTATCTCACCTTCGACATCGACGCGCTCGACCCCGCCCATGCGCCGGGTACCGGCACGCCGGTCGCGGGCGGACTTTCAAGCCGCGAGGCGCTGATGATCCTGAACGCGCTCGGCGATCTAGACCTCAAGGGCATGGATGTGATGGAAGTGAGCCCGCCTTACGACCACGCGGAAATCACGGCGATTGCGGGCGCCACCATCGCGATGAATTGCATCGGACTTTGCGCCATGAAAAAAATGCCGGGAGGAACATGATGAAAATCGCAATCGCCGGAATAACCGCCGCAACATTTCTGATCGCAGGTGCTTCGTTGGCGCAGGATGCCGATGTGAAAAAACAACTGATCCCCACCGGAAAGCTCCGCGTCGCCATCGCCGTGTCGCCATCGCCTTCGGCGCTCTACACGGTGAAGGATGGCGAGGGATATAAAGGCGTGACCGTCGATCTCGGACGCGGACTGGCGAAAAAGCTCGGCGTTGCGGTCGAGTTTCTGCCCTATCTCGCTTCGGGCGAAATCATCCGCGATGCCGACGCGAACAAGTGGGATGTTACTTTTATGCCGGTGGACGACACGCGCAAAAAGGTGATCGATTTCGGCGCGCCCTATCACGTTCTGCAAAGCACCTATCTCGTGGCGCCCGGCTCAAAGATTCAAAAGGTTGAAGATGTCGGCAAGGGGGTGCGTATCGCCGGCGTCGACAACACCGCCACCTTCCGCGCCTCGCAGGCGAGCGCCAAGGAGGCGACCTTCATCACGGTGCCCGGCGTCGATGCCGGTGTCGCGCTGATGAAGGAAGGCAAGGCGGACGCGATTGCGCTGTCGCGGGAATCGCTGCTCGGGCTCGTGGACAAGATTCCCGGCTCGCGCATCCTCGACGGCGGTTTTCTGAACTCGACCACGGCGGTCGCCGTGCCGAAGGGCAGGGCTGCTGCGCACGCCTATGTCTCCGCCTATGTGGAGGAGGCGAAAGCTTCGGGACAAGTGCGAAAATCCTTCGACGCGATGGGGCTCAGAAACTCCACCGTCGCCCCGGCGGGAATGAAACCGTAGCAAAGCGCCCGCGTTTCCTGTATCCATCCCGGCCCAAAGGTGACGGATATGGCTGAAGCGAAAAAATCCAGAAGCGGCAAGAATTCCGCGCAGGTCGGGGTGCTCGGCGCCTCCGGTTATACCGGCGCGGAACTGCTGCGCCTGCTGCTCCGGCATCCGAAGACGGAGATCAAGGCGCTTACCGCCGACCGCAAGGCCGGTCAGGCGATGGCGGCCGTATTTCCGCAATTCGCGCAGTTCGATCTGCCGAAGCTCACCACCATCGAGGAGATGGATGCGAGCGCGCTCGATCTGGTTTTTTGCGGGCTGCCGCACGGCACGACGCAGGTGGTCATCAAGGAGCTCCTGGAAAAGCAGCCGGAGCTGAAAGTCGTCGATCTCTCCGCCGACTTCCGGCTCTCCGATCCGCTCGCCTACGAAAATTGGTACGGTCACGCGCATCAGGCGGTCGAACTGCAAAAAGAGGCCGTCTACGGCCTCGTCGAAATCTATCGCGACGAAATCAAGAAAGCGCGGCTCGTGGCCAACCCCGGCTGCTTCACCACGACCTCCATTCTCGCGATGGTGCCGCTCCTGGAAGCCGGCGCCATCAGCCCGGACGACATTGTGATCGACTCCAAATCGGGCATGACCGGAGCGGGCAGGGCCGCGAAAGAACAGATGCTGTTCTCGGAAGTCTCCGAAGGCATCCACGCTTACGGTGTCGCGCATCACCGGCACATGGGCGAACTCGATCAGGAATTTTCGCTCGCCGCCAAGCGCGCTGTGACGCCGAGTTTCACGCCCCATCTCGCACCGATGAACCGGGGCATCTACGCCACGCATTATGTGCAGGCCGAAGGCGGCACCACGCCGGAGCAGATGCACAAGCTGCTTGCGGAATTTTTCAAGCTTGAGCCGTTCGTGCAGGTGCTTCCGTTCGGCACGGTGCCGCAGTCGCGGCATACGCGCGGCTCGAACTACGTGCAGATCGGCGTCATCGCCGACCGCATGCCCGGCAAGGCGATCGTGATCTCGACGCTCGATAACCTGGTGAAGGGTGCGTCGGGTCAGGCCGTGCAGAATATGAACCTGATGCTCGGCTACGCCGAGACGGCAGGCCTCGAACAAATCGCTTTGTTTCCCTAACGAAACCTTTCGGCCGGCTTCGGCATACGCGCTTCACCGCGCTTTATGCTTAACGCGCAACCCACCCGGACGCCGCTTCAGGCGCGCGTCAATGCAGGATGGTGCCGAAACTGCCAAATAGTTCGCTGCAACACATGCATCGAATGGAAATTTGCTTTTGGGAAAACCGCGAATTTTAACGGATTGCACGCGCCGTTTTTAAGCGGTGCGGTTGTATACCAGCACGGAAAGCGAGCCTCCCGGAAGCATGTGAGCAACCTTGGAAACGCGATGACGCTGGCTTCCAACAAGGACGATGATCTCTGCTGGATCGCTCCGCAGCCGGTAACGCGGAAATTCGACCTCGACGACGTTCTGCGTTCGGGCCAGATCGAATTCTGGTATCAGCCGAAAATCGATCTCACGCTGAAGCGCCTGATCGGCGTGGAAGTCTTCGCGCGTTTTTGCACCCCGGAACGCGTGATCTCCGCGGGCGAACTGATCCAGAACGCATCGAGCGCCGCCATCGTCGCGCTGACAGAAAAGGCGTTCATCAGCGCGCTCAAGACCAGCGCGAATTTGTGTGAAATCGGCGTGGACGTGCGGCTTGCGGTCAATGTGAGCATGCCGGCGCTGCGCAAGATTCCGGTCGTCGACCTCGTGCGCAAACACCGCCCGAACGGCGGCAAAAACCTCGGCCTCGTCTTCGACATTCCGGAAAATCAGGTTCTGCAGAATTTTGACGAAGTGGTGGAAATTTCAGCAGAGCTGCGCCGCTACGGTTTCTCCATCGCGGTGGACGATTTCGGCGCGTCCCTGCTCGCCGGCAAGGACGCATGGAATTCGGCGTGCGCCACCATCGCGAAGCTGCGCGGCGTCGGGTTCTCGGAATTGAAGCTCGACCGCGCGCTGGTGCGCAATTGCGACAACGACCGGCAGCGTGCGGAAATCTGCGGGCATGTCATCAGCCTCGCGCACAGCTTTGGCAGCCTTGCCGTGGGCATGGGCATCGAAAGTCCGGGGGAATTGAAGACGCTGAAGGCGCTGACCTGCGATATCGGGCAGGGCTACCTGTTCGGCCGCCCGATGTCGGAGGAGGATCTTCTGGTGCTGCTCTGGAATCGCGCGATACGGCGCGAGACGCCACGCAAAAAAAGGGCAGGACGGCGCGTTGCGTTTGTTCCGGCCAAGCCCGTGACCGGCAGCATGCGTATGCGCGCGCATTGGGTTTATTGAGTTTCGTCTTCGCGCTGCGCGCGAAACCGGAATGACGATTAGGACTTCACCTTCACATAACGCCCCGGCGCGTCCTCGATCGGCTTGTATTTCGCGCTGCCGGGCTCGCGGGCGGGCACGCGGCGCGGGTCGTGGCCTTCGAGCCAGATGAACCAGTCCGGCCACCACGAGCCCGGATGCTCGGTCGCCTTCTCGATCCAGTGTTCGAGTTCGCCCGCGACTTCGCCGCCGGTCCAGAACTGATATTTGCGTTTGGCGGGGGGATTGACGACGCCCGCGATGTGTCCTGAACCGGAAAGCACGAAACGCACCGGCCCGCCGAAAAATTTCGAGCCGAGGAACACCGATTTCGCCGGCGCGATGTGATCCTCGCGCGTAGCGAGCTGATAGACCGGTGCCATCACTTTTTTCAGGTCGATCTTCGCGCCGGCGATTTCCATCTCGCCGCTGGAGAGCCGGTTCTCCAGATAGCAGTTGCGCAGATAGAACGAATGGTTCGCGGCGGGCAGCCGCGTCGAATCCGAATTCCAGTACAGAAGGTCGAACGGGAAGGGCGCCTTGCCCTTCAGGTAGTTGTTCACAACATAGGGCCAGATCAGATCGTTCGAGCGCAGAAGATTGAAGGCATTCGCCATCTTCGAGGCATCGAGATAGCCGGTTTCGGACATCTTCTTCTCAAGGGCCTGCAACTGCGCTTCGTCCACGAACACCTTGAGGTCGCCCGCGTGCGTGAAATCCACCTGCGTCGTGAGGAAGGTGGCACTCACCGCGCGCTCCTCGCCCTTGGCAGCCAACCAGGCGAGGGTGGTGGCGAGCAGCGTGCCGCCGACGCAGTAGCCGGTTACATGCGCCTTCGGCTCATTGGTGATTTCCTTCACCACCTCGAGGGCGGCGATGATGCCGTCCTGCATGTAATCGGCGAAACCTTTCGCGGCGAGCCGCGCATCCGGGTTCACCCATGAGATCACGAAAATGGTGATCCCCTGATCGACGATCCATTTCAGGAATGATTTTTCCGGCCCGAGATCGAGCACGTAGAATTTGTTGATCCACGGCGGCACGAACAGGAGCGGCACCGCGAGCACATTCTCGGTCGACGGCGAATACTGGATCAACTGAATCAGTTCGTTCTCGAACACGACCTTGCCCGGCGTGGTCGCGAGATTTTTGCCGACCTCGAACTGGCTGCCGTCGGTCTGCCGGATGCGAAGCACGCCGCCGCCGGCCGCGATGTCTTCCGACAGCATCTTCATCCCGCGCACGAGATTGTCGGCGTTGGAGGAGAGCGTCTCGCGCCAGAGTTCGGGATTGGTCAGCACGAAATTCGACGGCGAGACCGCGTTGGCGATCTGCTTCACGTAGAATTCCGCCTTGTGGCGCGTGTGCGGGTCGATGCCGACGGCTTCCTTCACCATCCGGTCGGCCCAGTGGGCGGTCGCGAGATAGGCCTGCTTCATCGCATCGAAAAAAGGATTGGCGGACCAGTCGGGGTCCTTGAAGCGCGCGTCGTTGGGCGCGGGCGAAACGGGGCGCGGTGCTTCCTCGCCCGAAAGCCGCTTCACCGCCGACGCCCAGATATCGAGATAGGACTGCATCAGGCTCGTCTGCGCCTCGATCGTGCGCTTCGGATCGGCGAGCCAGTATTCGGCGACCTGGCCGATGGATTTCACGGCGTCGGTGATCTGCTCGGCGACCTGGTCGCGCAATTCGCCTTCCTCGCGCGGCTTGAGATAGGCGGCGAGCGCGCGGCCGCTTTCCTCCACCACGCGGGCGAGGTTCTTTGCGAACGCTTCAGGATCGGCCGGACCGGGGGCCGTGAGCCCGGTCGTTTCCGTGCCGTCCTTCTGGTTGCCGTGCATTGCTCCCTCTGCGGGGTTTTGCCCCGGGTGGCCTTGTCGCGGTGTTAACGCGCTTTCGCCATATTAAGTCGCGACACAGCGCGAGACTACAAAGAACCCGACACCCGAGAGAGAATGACAGGCCGGCAAAGCAGAATTTTGTCCGAAACCATGCTGCGCCCGCGAAAGGCGCGGATGCTGGCGTTGCCTGCCGTTTTGGCACTCGGTGTCATCGGGGGTTGCGCGCAGACGCCGGGGCCGGTGCTCTCGCAGACCTCGGATTCGTTGCCTCAGTCCCCGGTGCTGGCCGAAAGCCAAGTCACCGCCCAGATTCCGAGCCAGCCTCTGGCGCAGGCTGCACCGCAGCCTCCATCCTCGCCCGAGCCTAAAACCTCGCGGAAGAGCAAGAAATCCGCAACGCCGATGCAGCAGGACCCAGCGCCAAAGGCCGCGCCTGCTGTATCGGCGAAAGACCTGCCGCGGGACGACTTCCGCTTCCTGAAGTCGCTGCCGCCCAAGCCTGCCCTTCAGCCGCCTTTTCCCTCGATCGCGACCCCTGCGATCGAGACGAACCCCAACATCCCGCTCCTCACGGAAGCCCAGCAGAAGAAAATGGAAGAGGACCTGACCAAGCTCGGCAAGGCCCATTCCGATCCGAAGCAACCGGCACCGAAGAAGAAGGTCAAGGACAAGGCGAAAACGCCGCCAGAAGCCAGCTAGACGGCTGATCCGGTTCTTTCCCGGCTAGGATTGCACGGAAAGGCTATGCTTCTAAAGCCCCGACAATCGGTGCTATGAAAACCCGACAGCCGCCTGATTTGCCCGATTCATGTCCAAGGACTTGAAGATGCACGACTTTCATCGCATCCGCCGCCTGCCGCCCTACGTGTTTGAGAGCGTGAACCGGGTGAAGGCCGCCGCACGCAACCAGGGCGCCGACATTATCGACCTCGGCATGGGCAATCCGGACCTGCCCACACCGGCGCACATCATGGAAAAGCTGAAGGAGACGATCGGCCGTCCGCGCACGGATCGGTACTCGGCCTCCCGCGGCATTCCCGGACTGCGGCGCGCGCAGGCGGCTTATTACGGGAGAAGGTTCGGCGTGAAGCTGAACCCCGACACGCAGGTGATCGCCACACTCGGCTCCAAGGAAGGCTTCGCCAACATGGCGCAGGCGATCACCGCACCCGGCGATCTGATCCTCGTGCCGAACCCGTCCTATCCGATCCATGCGTTTGGTTTCCTGATGGCGGAAGGACTGATCCGCTCCGTGCCTTCGGAGCCGGGACCGGAATTCTTCCACGCGCTTGAGCGCGAAGTCACGAATTCGCATCCAAAGCCGATTGCGGTGGTGATCTGCTACCCGTCGAATCCGACCGCGCAGGTCGCCGATCTGGAATTTTATCGCGACGTGGTGGCATTCGCGAAAAAGCACGACCTGATCGTGCTCTCCGATCTTGCCTACGCCGAAGTCTATTTCGACGACAACATGCCGCCGCCCTCGATCCTGCAGGTGCCGGGGGCGCTCGACGTGGCGGTGGAATTCACTTCGATGTCGAAGACGTTTTCGATGCCGGGCTGGCGCATGGGTTTTGCGGTCGGCAACGAACGGCTGATTTCGGCGCTGACGCGTGTGAAATCCTATCTCGATTATGGCGCCTTCACCCCGATCCAGGTGGCCGCTGCCGCGGCTCTGAACGGCCCCGAGGACTGCATCGTGGAAATGCGCTCGATCTACAAGAAGCGCCGCGATGCGATGGTGGAAAGTTTCTCGCGCGCCGGATGGGAAATTCCCGCGCCGAAGGCTTCGATGTTCGCCTGGGCACCGGTGCCGGAACGCTTCAAGGAAGTCGGCAGCGTGAAATTCGCCGAGCTTCTCGTCGAGAAGGCGGAAGTCGCCGTTTCGCCCGGTATCGGTTTCGGCGATGGCGGCGAAGGCTTCGTGCGGCTGGCACTCGTGGAGAACGAGCAGCGCATCCGCCAGGCCGCGCGCAACATTCGCCGCTTCCTCGACAACGCCGACAAGCATTTGCACAACGTCATTCCGCTGCAGGCGCGCGGCTGACGCGCTGGAATTCCGATGGGGGCGCTGAAAGTAGGGATTGCCGGTTTGGGCACGGTCGGTTCGGCCGTGGTGAACATGCTTGCATCGGCGAAGGAGCAGCTTGCGGAACGCGCCGGACGGTCGATCGAACTCGTCGCTTTTGCATCCAAGGACCCGCCGCGCGATCCGTCCATTGATCTCTCCAAACTGAAGCAGGCAGCCGATCCGCTGTCATTGGCGAAAGACCCCGGCATCGACGTCTTCGTCGAGCTGATGGGCGGCGAGGGCGATCCCGCTAAGGCGGCGGTGGAAGCGGCACTCTCTGCCGGGCGTTCCGTCGTCACCGCGAACAAGGCGCTGATCGCCAAGCACGGCAATGCGCTCGCCAGACTCGCGGAAAAGCACAACGCGGCCTTTGCGTTCGAGGCGGCGGTGGCCGGCGGCATTCCCGTCGTCAAGACGCTGCGTGAGGGTCTTGGCGGCGCCAAGATTTCCCGCGTCGCCGGCATCATGAACGGCACCTGCAATTTCATTCTGACGTCGATGCAGAAGGAAGGTCGCAGCTTTCAGGATGCGCTGAAGGAAGCACAGCAGCGCGGCTATGCGGAAGCCGACCCGACTTTCGATATCGGCGGCTTCGACACCGCGCACAAGCTCGCGATCCTGACCTCGCTTGCGTTCGGCACCGAGATCGATGTGGAGGCGATTCACATCGAAGGCATTGAGTCGATCTCACTCGCGGATCTGATCGCCGCCGACCAGCTTGGCTATCGCGTCAAATTGTTGGGCGTGGCGGAACGCACCGAAGCCGGCATCGAACAGCGCGTGCATCCGACCATGGTGCCGAAGGGCACGGTGATCGCCGAAATCGACGGCGTGTTGAATGCGGTCTCGATCAAGTCCGATGCGCTGGAACTCACACTCGTTGGCCCGGGTGCCGGCGGGCCCGCGACTTCATCGGCGGTGGTGGCCGATCTCGTGGACCTCGCGAGCGGGCGGCGTTCGCATGCATTGGGCCGCGCGACCGCCAATCTGGCCAAGCCGAAGCGCGCGGCGATCCAGCGCCATGAAGGCGGCTATTACATCCGTCTTGCGGCGGTGGACCGCCCCGGCACCATGGCCGCCATTGCAAAGGCGATGGCGGCGGAAAAGATTTCGCTGGAGTCGATCGTACAGCGCCACGCCAATTCGCGTCCGCATGGCGGCGACGATCCGAAACTGGCCGCCAGTCCGGCGCCTGTCATATTGATTACCTATGCGACCACCGAGGATGCGGTGCGCCGCGCCATCGCCGCCATCGAGAAAGACGGCGTGCTCGCCGAACTGCCGCAAGTGATAAGGATAGAGAAGAGTTAAGCTATTTAATCGTCATGGCCGGGCTTCGTCCCGGCCATCCCGATTAGGGGCGCAATGCCTTCCTAAGCGAGATGCCCGGCACGAGGTTTATACTCGGGCCGGCCAAAGGCCGGACCCGTGTGCCGGGCATGACTAAAACGAAAAAAGAGGGGAAGCGTTCATGGTCTCATACACCGTCCAGCCGGGAATGTTCATCGAGCGCGTGCTCTCGATTGAAATCGTGCGCGTGACCGAACGCGCGGCGGTGTCGGCGGCGCGGCTGCGCGGCCGCGGCGACGAAAAAGCGGCCGACCAGGCGGCGGTGGACGCGATGCGGCGCGAGCTGAACAACCTGCCGATCGACGGCACGGTGGTGATCGGCGAGGGCGAGCGCGACGAAGCGCCGATGCTCTTCATCGGCGAAAACGTCGGCAACAAGAAAGGCCCTAAGGTCGATATCGCCGTCGATCCGCTGGAGGGCACGACGCTTTGCGCGAAGAACATGGAAGGCTCCATCGCCGTGATGGCGATGGCGGAAGGCGGAACTTTGCTCAACGCGCCCGACGTCTACATGGAGAAGATCGCGGTCGGCCCCGGCTATCCGAAGAACGTGGTCGATCTCGACGCGCCGGTGGAAGAAAACATGCGCACCCTCGCCAAGGCGAAGGGCGTGAAGCCGGAAGAGCTCACGGCCCTCATTCTCGACCGCCCGCGCCATGCCGAAATCATCGCCGCCGTGCGCAAGCTCGGCGCGGCGGTGCGCCTGATCACCGACGGCGACGTGGCGGGAGTCATTCATACGGCCGACCCGGCGAATACGGGCGTCGACATTTACATGGGAATCGGCGGCGCGCCGGAAGGTGTGCTGGCGGCGGCGGCGTTGCGCTGCATCGGCGGCCAGATGCAGGGGCGGCTGATCCTCGACACCGACGAGAAGCGCACACGCGCCGCCAAGATGGGCGTCAGCGACCCGAAGAAGAAATACGACATGAAGGACATGGTGCGCGGCGACTGCCTCGTGGCCGCGACCGGCGTCACGACCGGCTCATTTTTGCGCGGCGTCCGCTTCGAGAAGGACCGCATCCTGACGCACACGGTGGTGATGCGTTCCGTCACCGGCACCGTGCGCTGGATCGACGCCGAGCACCGTCAGTTCGAGAAGTTTCATCTGGATTAATGCGAAGCGTCATCCCGGCCGACCCCGGACTTGATCCGGGGGAGAGCCGGGATCGTGCGTGGTACGGATAACGGTCCCGGCTCTGCGGCGCACCGCTGCGCGTCGCTTGCGCTGCGCCGCGTCCGGGACGACGATGTTTGGATGAGCATTGTCATCAAGCCGATCGGCAAGGACGAGCGCGCTACTTGGGAGCCGCTCTGGCAGGGCTATCTGCGCTTCTACAAAAGCTCGCAGACGCCGGAGGAAACCGAAGTCACCTGGCTCCGCATCTTCGAGGCGACCGAGCCGATGTTCGCCCTTGGGGCCTATGCCGATGAAAAGCTGCTCGGCATCGTGCATTATCTCTATCACCGCTCGTTCTGGACGGTCGGCAATTACTGTTATCTGCAGGACCTGTTCGTCGCCGAGGAAGCGCGCAACCGCGGCCTCGCGCGGGCACTCATCGAAGCCGTGATGGCGGAAGCGCGGCTGGTGGGCGCCTCGCGCGTCCACTGGCTGACGCAGGAAGACAACGCCACCGCACGCGCGCTTTACGACAAGCTCGCGGACAAAAGCGGGTTTATCCAGTACCGGAAGATTTTTTAGTGTCATGGCCGGGCTTGTCCCGGCCATCTCGATCCATTGGGCAATTTGCCTAACTAAGCGAGATCGCCGGAACAAGTCCGGCGATGACAAAGAATGTTATATTTCGACTAGATTGGCGCATGCCCGATTCCCGCCCGTTCCTGAACGTCGAAAAATCCGCCACCGGCCGCGTCTGGCGCGACCGGCTGGATGCGCGGGCGAACGCGACGGCACTCGCCATCGGCCAGCGCTACGGTCACGCCGAACTGCTGTGCCGCGTGCTCGCCTCGCGCGGAGTCGGGCTGGATGATGTCGATTCCTATCTCGATCCCACCGTCAAGAAACTGATGCCCGATCCGTCCACGCTCACCGACATGGACCGGGCGGCGTCGCGCATCGCCGACGCGGTTTCGGGCGGCGAGCAGATCGCGATTCTCGGCGACTACGACGTGGACGGCGCCACTTCCACCGCGCTCTTGACGCGTGTGCTGCGGGCGGCCGGTGCGTCGCCGTTCTTCCATATTCCGGATCGCATTTTCGAAGGTTACGGCCCGAATGTGGAAGCCATCCGCATGCTGTCGGGAAAGGGCGCGAAACTTCTGGTCACACTCGATTGCGGAACCACCAGCGGCGAGGCCCTGCTTGAGGCAAAAAAACTCGGCCTCGATGTGGTGGTCGCCGACCATCATCAGGCGGGCGAGCTGCTCCCCGAAGCCGCGGCCCTCGTGAACCCCAACCGCGAGGACGATCTCTCCGGTCTGGGCCATCTCGCCGCCGTGGGCGTGACGTTCATGCTTTGCGTTGCACTTGTGCGCGAACTTCGCGCGCGGAATTTCTGGACCGATGCGCGGCCCGCGCCCGATCTTCTCCGGCTGCTCGATCTGGTGGCGCTCGGCACGGTGGCGGATGTGGTGCCGCTGAAAGGCCTGAACCGCGCCTTTGTGCAGAAGGGGCTGATCGCCCTGCGCGACCGGGAAAACATCGGCCTGCGCGCGCTGATGGACGCGGCCCGCCTCAATGGACCGCCGATGCCGTTTCATCTTGGATTTCTGCTCGGCCCCCGCATCAATGCCGGCGGACGCATCGGCGACGCCACCCTCGGCACGCGGCTGCTCGTGACCGACGATCCGGCGGAGGCGGCCAGGATCGCCGCCGAACTGGACCGGCTCAACACCGAGCGCCGCGAAGTAGAAAAGGCGACGCTCGAACAGGCGGAAGCCGAAGCGATGGCCGCACTCGGAAACGAGGAACAGGGCGCGGTGGTGATTGCTTCCGGCGAAGGCTGGCATGCGGGCGTGGTCGGCCTTGTCGCGGCACGCCTGAAAGAGCGATTCAGCCGTCCGGCGTTTGCGATTGCGATGCTCGGCGGGACAGGCACCGGCTCCGGCCGCTCCATTCCCGGCGTCGATCTCGGCCGTATCGTGCGCCGCGCGGTGGAGGAGGGATTGCTCCTGAAGGGCGGCGGGCACGCGATGGCGGCGGGCCTGACCGTGGCGCGCGAAAAACTCGGTGCGCTGCGTGCCTATCTCGAACAGCATCTAGAGGATGCGGTCGAGAAAGCCCGCGCCGTGGATCATCTTTCCATCGATGGCGCGCTCACCGCGGGCGGCGCCAGCGCGGCCCTCTGGACCATGATGGAGAGTGCGGGGCCTTACGGCGCCGGCAACCCCGAGCCGGTGTTCGCGCTGCCTTCGCATCGCGTCGTGTTCGCCGATCCGGTCGGCGGCGCGCATGTGAAGCTGCGGCTTCGCGCGGGCGACGGCTCGCAGATCGGCGGCATCGCCTTCCGCGCGCTGCACCGTCCGCTCGGCAATGCGCTGCTCGCCGCGCGCGGCGAGCCGCTGCATGTGGCGGGCACGCTTTCCCGGGACAGCTGGCAGGGAAAAGAGCGTATCGAACTGCGCGTGCTCGATGCGGCGGGGGAGGAGCGGTAGTTTAATTTTTCAGTCATGGCCGGGCTTGTCCCGGCCATCCCGAATAGAATGGCACTGCCTCCCTAAGCGAGATGCCCGGCACAAGGCCGGGCATGACAATCAAATTGATTCTGCGAAAATTTCACACCCACCGCACTTTCTTGTTGGCGTGGGAGCCGTGCTTGAAGATGTCGTCCCAGAGTTCGTCGAGACGTTCGAGCGCGGCATCGAGCGGCAGCACCGAAAGCCTGTCGCCTTCGCGCTTCACCAGCCTGAAATGCTCGAGCTTTTCCACCGCATCGGCCGCCTCGAAATCCACTTCGATGCCGAACCATTCCAGCAGCCACGTTTCGATGCGCCGGTCGAGTTCGTCTTTCGGGACCGGTGCATCCGCCGAGAGCAGGAAGAAATAGCCGAGCATCGTCTCGCGCCATTCCTGCTGCTCGGCCGAGCCGACAATCGTGTCAAAGATGCCGCCATTGTTGGCGATGTTGCGGAAGTAGACATTGTCCGCGACCGTCTTGTGGTGTTTCAGCTCCTGCCGCTGGTAGCGCACCCATTGCTGGAAGAAGAACGCGCCGAGGCCGACAAGGCCCGAGAGCGCGCCGAACGCCTTGCGGTGATCGTCGCCGCTCACCGTGCCGGTGATGCCGAGATAGAAGCCGAGCACGAGAAACAGCACCGTCAGCGTCGGCAGGATGTTCAGGAGGAGGGGCACGCCGACGGCAACCGCGGGCACGCCGAGCACGAGCTTGTCCTTCAGGTTGAGCACGATGCGTGCGTTCGGGAATAGCATGTGCAGGTCCGGCTCGGGAATATTCCGGAAGAACTTGAGCAGCACCGAACCGGGCCGGATCTTGCTGGTCGCGTAGCGTTTCATCTGCTTCTTGTCGTGCATTTCTTCGGGCGGCTTGGTCGCGACGACGATAATGAGGTTGTCGAATACGTCCGCCTCGATCTCGCGCCTGCGCAGGCCGAACCAGGTACGCACCTCGAATTTTTCCCTGTATCGGCCACGGCTGAAAAATCGCACGTTGCGGAAATCCTCCGGCGAGGTTTTCAGCGCCACGCGCGTGATCGGGTGTTCGGCATGGGCACGTTCGATCTCCTCGAAGGAAATTTCCTTGAAGTTCGCGCCGCGCAGTACGTCCTCGAGCAATTGCATGAGATCGGTGAAGGCACCGTCCACAACGGTCCGCTCGAAATGTTCGTGGTGGTCGAGGTCCGGATTGAAATAGTAATAATCGTCGCGCAGCCGCTCGAGACGGTCGAAATATTCGTAATGCAGGATCGCCCCGAGCATGCGGCTGAACTCGGCGAATTGCGTGGCATCGCCGCCGCAGCGTTCGGCGAGCGCCTTCAGGAGGTCGGACTTGCGCACGGGAATGTAGGCTTCCCGCAACAAGCCGCTGTCCGCCTCGATGCTGTCCGTCTTCATGCGATCTCCCGGCCCGGCGTCAATCTAAAGGAAGTGCGTATGGATGAAAGCCCGGCCGGCACTTTGAACAGCGGGCATCCGGGGTGGTAGAAGGAAAATACGGGGGGAAAGCATGGCAGGCGGAAACGGCGGGTTGCCGTTCCTGATTTCCGGTGGTGGCATCGGCGGTCTTGCGGCGGCCCATGCGCTCGCGGCCAAGGGCTTTCCCGTCCGCGTATTCGAGCAATCGGAAGAGTTTCGCGAAGTGGGTGCCGGCATCCAGCTTGGGCCCAACATTTTCCATGCGCTGAAGAAGCTCGGCCTCAAGGACCAGGTGCTGGCCGACGCCTGGAAACCCACCGGCATGGAAATGCGCTGCGCGCTTTCGGGCGAACGGGTGACCCGCGTGCCGTTCGGCGCGGAATTCGATGCGCGCTTTTCCGAGCCTTACGCGGTCACGCACCGGCATGACATTCACGCGGTGTTCCTGAATGCCTGCAAGACCAACAACCGGATCACGCTGGAGACGCGCCGCCGCGTGGAGGATTACGCCGACCACACGGATGCCGTGACGATCCGCCTGAAGGACGGCGAGGAAGTGCGGGGGCGGGCGCTCCTCGGCTGCGATGGCATGTGGTCGAACATCCGCGAGCGCATCGTGGGCGACGGCAAGCCCCGCGTATCGGGCCACATCGCCTATCGCGCTGTGTTGAAACGCGCCGATGTGCCGGAAGATTTATGGAACCCGGATGTTGTGTTGTGGGCCGGTCCGCGCACGCATCTCGTGCACTATCCGCTACGGCGCGGAGAACTCTACAATCTCGTCGCGGTTTTTCATTCCGACCACTATGAGGAAGGCTGGAACGCGGAAGGCGACATCTCGTTGCTCTGGAGGCATTTCGAGGGTCAGCGGCCGGAAGTGATGCGGATGCTGGAACGCATCGAGACCTGGCGGATGTGGGTGCTGTGCGACCGCGAGCCGGTAAAACACTGGTCAAAAGGCAGAGTGACGCTGCTCGGCGATGCAGCACACCCGATGCTGCAATACCTCGCACAGGGTGCCTGCATGGCGACGGAAGACGCAGCCGTGATCGCGGAGGAAGCCGCGAATGCGCCGGACGATCCGGCGGCTGCGTTCCGTGCCTATCAGGAACGGCGGTATCTGCGCACGGCGCGCGTGCAGATCATGGCGCGGGTGTATGGCGAATTCTATCACGCGCGCGGGGTCACCGCGGAACTTCGCAATCAGATGCTGCGCGGACGTACGCCGGCGCAGGCCTACGAAGCGAACGAATGGCTTTATAACGGCGTCTAAGCGCTGCTGGATTGTTCCATTCCCCTTGCCGGATAAGAAAAACTTCCCATATCGTTCTTATGCCTGAACATTCCTTTAGGTGGTTCCAGAAGGGCTATTTTTCATGACCAATACACACAGCGCGGCGGTGGACGAACCGAGACGCGATCCGGCTCCGCTCAATGATCCGAATCCGAATCCGGTTCCTGTCAACGACCCGAAGCCGAATCCGGTTCCTGTCACCGATCCGAAGCCGCAGTCACCGACGACTGCCGACAGGCCCAATCCCGACAAGGCATCCCGCTAATGGTTTTCGTCTATAAGCTGGCGAGACGATCTGCCCGAAATCAATCGCTGGCGATTCCATTCGACTACGCTCAGGTGATGGAAAACAAAGCCGCTGCCTTCTTCGCACTGGCCGCGATCATGGGCATTATATCCGCCGGTTGTTTCGTTTCGGGTGTCTGTCAAAAGGTCTTCTAAAGAAAAGTCCCCGGCACCGATCCGGCTACCCCGGTTGATGGCTGCAGAGGCCACGCGCTAAAAACAAAAATCCATCTGGAAAATTCAAGGCCTGGCTCTCGCCGGGCTTTTTTGTTGGAGTCAGTTTCCGCCCGGCACCGTCGAAATCGGGAAGCAGTTGCGGCGGCCGGACATTAAACAGTCTTCCTTAGCGGCGTTCTTGTGCATGGTATCGATCAGCCAGACGCAGCCGCCGATGAAGGTAAAGAGAAAGACGGCCACTCCGATCAGCGCGCGCGTGCTCACGATATAGTCGTCCGGGTCGAGTGTGGAAGAAGGCTGCCGGTAGGGCCGGGGACGCCGCGCGACCCAGGGCAGGGGAAGGATCGCAGCGCCCCGCCGCCGGTCGTTCTCCCGGTCGAATGCCGTATCGCCGTGAAATCTTGCCATAGCATCTCTAATACTACGGGATTTCCCGCCCCGGCAAACGGGCCGGGGCGGAACTCATGTGCAATTACAATTCGCGTCCGAACTTCCGGTCAAGCGAATAGGGGCCTCCGCCGCGCATGAAGATCGCGACAAACAGAAGTCCCCAGAATGCGGGATACTCCCAGCCGCCCTTCACCCAGGCATAGCCCGCCGGGATATGCGTCCAGACGATCACGGCGAACTCGATCACGAGCAGCAGCGCAATCGGCCGGGTTAACAGTCCAAGCATGATGAGCACGGCGCCGACGGTTTCCAGAAAGAACACGACATAGGCGAGCAACAATGCCGGTTCGATGCCGCGCCGCGCGAGGCTGTTGGTGGCGAATGCCTGGATGCCGATATTCATGACTTTCGGCCAGCCGTGCGTCAGCAAAAAACCGCCGGCGATGATGCGGACCAGCGGCCACGACAAAACGGAAATCTGTTGGTAGAACGAGCGAAGTCCCGGCAGGATCAAAGTCGGTTCCCTGCCTGTATCCCTGTACGTCATTGTTGTTTTCCCCTCCATGACGGGAAGGGTATTTAAAGGAGCGTCCGGTTTTCGCGCAAAGCACGTTTCCGCGAATTAGTTGCGCACTGCTCCGCCGCCGCCGTCGCCGACCAGTGCGAATGGCGACCAGAACAGTGGGTGGGCGTAGGCGAAAAGCGGCTGCTTGCTTGCCGGATCCACGATTTCACCCTTGTCGATCATTTCCAGCATCGCTTCGCGCAGCGCCTCGGCGCGGCTGAGCGCGGGATCGTCCGCTTGTCTGCGGAAGAGGTCGGTGGTGAGCTTGCGGGCGGAAGCGGTTTCCACCGGCCAGTGCGTGACCAGAAGCGCGCGCGCGCCCGCATAGAAGAATGCGCGGCCAAGGCCGGACACGGCTTCCGCGTTGCTGGAGTCGCCCGATGCCGTGTTGCAGGCGGAGAGTACGACCCAGTCGGCGTCTAACTTGAGGCCGAGGATTTTCTCCACGGTGAGCAGGCCATCGCCCTGCACGCCATCCACGAGCGGCGAGGACAGAGCAAGGGCCGGCTGGCTCAGTCCGTCGAGTTCGCCGGGGACGAGGCCATGGGTCGCGAACATCACCACCCTGCGGTCGTCGAGTTTCATGGAACGGACGAGCTGTTCGCTCGCCTTCGAGCCGAGGATCACGTCCGCTTCACCGGCACCCAGCACTTTCGCGATTTCCTTCACCTCGACCGCCGTGTCCGGCAGTCGCGGAAGCTGCGCGAGATTGGCGCTGTCCATGGCGCCGGTGGCGGGAGCCGCGCGCATCACAACGTTCGACACGCTGGCAAGTTGAACGGCCGCTTCCTGTTTCGCTTCGGCGGCCTGCTCGACGCTGAACCACGGATCGCCGAAGCCGATGAACGGTTTGCGGTTCGCCGATGCGGCCGGCGTGCCGCGCAGGCTCATGAGGGCCGCGACTGAAGGAATATGCGTGATCGCCGTATCGCGGATGAGGAAGGGCACGCTCCTGTAGCCAGCGAACGATCCCTTGCCGGATTGTTCTTCCGGTTGCGCGACGGGTTTTGTCACGAGCAGCGTGAATGGAAGGCGGCCGAGCGCGCCGTGGCCGACCACGATCACGTGCTTCGCCGACTGCCAGCCGGACGCGACCGGATCGAGGATGGCCTTGTGCAGCTTGTGGGCGGCGGCGACATCGAAGGCCGGAATCTTCGCGATGGAATCGGCCTGCGGATTGAGCGCCTTCAGGAGCCTGTCGACGGTCTGTACCGCCTCTGGTTCATCCATGCCGATCGGCGCGAACGCGACCGCACCTTCCTTCGGCACCGCCCATGAGTAGCCTTTGCCGCCGCTGTAATAGGTGACGACCAGTGCCTCGTTCGGCCGCAGCCGGGCACGCGCTTCCGCGATGCCGACCGGTTTCGGATTGACGAGGGCCGCATATTGCGGGAAGCGCTTCTCGATCTCACGCCGCAGCGTGCGGCGGGCTTCCTGCAATTGCGCAATGTCCTTGCGAAGTCCAGCAATGGCGCCGGCGGTTTGCACGTCGGACGCGGCGTTCAACTGCGCCTTTAGCAAATCGGAAAGCGAATTGATCTGCTGATCCGTATCCTGCGTCTGGCGGATCATTTCCTGCAGACCCGCTTCGCCGCTCGCCGCGCGAGCGCTCGATGCGGCGATCGCCGTATGCACGGACTTGGCGTGCGCGATATCGGCCATCTTGAACGCCTCGTCGGTGGCGTCGATGCCGAGTTTGGTCTCGACCTCCGTGCCGCGGATGCGCGCGAGCAGCGTGAAGTAACTGTCCACGATCTCCTGCTTGCGGCGCTGGCTATCGACATCGCCTTCTTCCTGCGCGGTCTGCACGGAACCGGAGATGAGCGCCGGGATTGCGGTGCGCAATGTCCTTGCCGCTTCCTCGTCGCGTCCGGCCGCAACCAGCGCCGTGCCCAGGAAGCCGCGCGCCTCGGCGACCGAAGCATCGTTCTCGCCATGCGTCTCGAAGCGTTTCTTCGCGATGCCTTCCAGAATCGGGATTGCCGCCTGCGCCTGGCCGCTGCGGGTCATGGCAATGGCAAGCACGAGGTTGCCGTCGCGGTAGCGTTTCTGCGCGGCCGGGTTTTTCTCAAGCGCTGTGTTGATGTTGTCGTAGATCGCCATGGCGCGATCCCAGCGTCCCATGGAAGCGTGCGCCGCCGCGACGCGCTGCATTGCTTCAGCGCGCAGTTGCGGATCGACATCGTTCTTGACGTACAGATCGTCGGAAATTTCGGCGAGCCGTAACGCATCCTTGTAGCGGCCTTGCGCGAGCAGAACGTCGGATAGGTTGCCGACAATGCCAGCGACGTTGGGCGCAGCGTCGCCCTGCAATTTGAGAAACTCCAGCAGTGACTGGCGGATTTCCACTTCCGCTTCGACAAGCTTGCCCTGCCGCGCGAGCGTGTTGCCGAGCAGTAGCCGCACGATGGCCAGTCCGGATTCCATCTGGCCGGGATCCGGCGTTTCGAACCACGATGCACGGTCGATGAGTGCCGCCTGCCCATACCGGATTCCGTTCCGGTAACGTTGTTCGGCCTCGGCAAATTTGCCAGCGGCGAAATCGATGTCGGCCTGTGCGGATTCGAGGGTTGAGCTCCACGAATTGAAGTTCGGACCGACCATAATGATGTTTCTTCCGCGCATCACGGCATTCATCTGCTGCGCGCGGCCAAGCCACTGGCGGGCGGCACTGAGATCGCCAAGTTTCAGATACATGCGGGAAACGCGGGCGTACATGATGAGCATCACGCCGCCGCGGCTTTGTGAAAGCGGGCCCGAGACTTCCTGCACGGTTTTCACGACGGCATCGTAATTGCCGGCGTCGGCTTCCGCGTTCACGTAGGTCTGCAACATGCGGGACGCACGCTGCACCTCGTGCGGAATATAGGAATTGTACCAGGCGCGCCGTTCGGCGAACGACATGTTCGCAAACATGTTGCCGCCGCCGCCCGCGCTGTTCGGCACAAGACCTTTTGCGGGTGCGTCCGGCGAGTTCGGGCTGTAGGATTTTTTCTGTCCGCCGGCGCCAGGGCCCGGAGCTGGTGTTGATACGTTACGCAAGGCAAACGGCTTTGCGTATTTCCACATTTCGCGCGCGTCGGCGATGCGCTGCTGGGTGCGGCCGAGATCGCGCGCGGCGAGCGTGCGCTTGTTGTAAAATTCGGCGGCGGCGAAACCGGAAAGCCCGGCGGGCGGCTGCGCATCGGCAATTGCGATCTGCGCCGCGACTTTCTTCGGATCGGGGCGGCTCTGCTCCAGAATCTTCGCGATGTCGTCGATCGAACGGGGGGGAGGCGCGTAAGCGGATTTTACGCCGGTCGCGATCTTGCGCGCCTGATCGACGGTCATCTTTTGCGCTTGCTGTGCCAGGGGGCTGTCGGAGAAAAACAGGGCGCCAACGGCAAGCACGGAAATACTGCCCAGGAGCACGATACGTTTGGGTTGCGACCGGATCATGAGAGCCTCCCGAGGTGAGTGCCCGAAAATAGCCGAGTGCCGCCGGTCCGTCATGGCTGGAGGGGGATTACCTGCAAATTATACGTCGCGTTTATTTGTGCGGTGCGGTCAGCGTTTCCCGCCCAAAGTTCCGAGGTAGCGGACGATCGCATCCACTTCCGTGGGCTCGAATTCGAATTCCGCTCCGGCCGCGTGTCCGTTCAGCAGGCCCTCGGCGAGCGCTTCTTCGAGAGCGTTCGCGCCGTAGCGTTTGACCAGTTCGCGGAAGGGAGGAGCTTCCTTGTTCGGGCTGGCGCCCCAGCCGATCTGGTGGCAGGCAGCACAGTGCTGTTTCAGCAGCGCCTGCCCGCGGGCGAGCGGCGCGTAAGACCGCTGGGCGAAGGCGCAATCCATAGTGGCCGCCAATGCGAACAAGGCCAGCGGCCAGAAGCGGACGCGCATTGCGGTCCTGCGATGTGGGCGTGCTTGCAGCATGATCCGAAATGCACCGATTCCCGTAGATTGAACAGGTAGAGCAAACTCCACAAAACGGAAAAAACTGAAATGGCGATCACTCCAATCTAAGCTTCAATCCTGACACTCGCATATGTCTTCCTCAGCATCCGGGTGATCGGCGCACGGCGTACTTCTCGCGTCGGCGTGGGCGATGGCGGAGATGCGGTATTGCTGTGGCGGATCAGGGTTCACGGAAACTTCGCGGAATATGTGCCGCTCGCAATCCTGCTGATGGCGTTTGCCGAATTACAGAAATCGCCGGCGTGGAGGATTCATCTGCTGGGCATCGTGCTGCTGACCGGGCGCATGCTGCACGCCTTCGGGGTCAGCCGCGAGCCGGAAATATTCCGGTATCGCGTGACCGGCATGGCGATGACGTTTACCGCGCTGATCTCCGGCGCGTTGCTCAATCTTGCTGTGGGGACGTTGAGCGTGCTGGCGCGGATATAGCGCTCAGTTTTCTTTTTAGTTTTCCTGGGTAAGGGCGTCGAGCGGCGCTTCCAGCACGCAAACGAGTCCGTCCGGCTCGAACCGCATCGAAGCCGCCCCCTTCAACTGTGTCGCGAACATGCTCTTGATGAGCGTGGTGCCGAAGCTTTTGCGTTCGGGTTCGGCAACCAATGGGCCGCCGGATTCCCGCCACGTCAGGCGAAATTTTCCATCCTCGATCCGCCAGCCGATGTTCACGAGTTATGGGGAATTCACCGGCAGGCGATTTGATCAGCAAGACACGTTCCTTTCCGAATTCAGCGCGAGCGGTTGTTCTCGGTATAGATTGCGAAAAGGCCCATGCCCGTCAGTCAGGAAGTTGACAGAGCGCCTTTGGAAGCAGCGCTGGAAACGGCTCGTCGGGCGGCAAAACGCTTTTGCTTAGACAACGCCGACGCCTCGCAGGTCTGAGTCCATTCTGTCTTTCTCTGCCGAGGAAAACTGTACTAGCGGCGCCCGCACCGGGCCCGCAGCCATCCCGCGTTTCGACGCCCAGTATTTTATGGCCGCACAAGACATGACGCCCTTGCGGATCGGACCACTCACCCACGTCTCGTAGACCCGCCGCATCGGTGAAAGCTGCTTGTGGATCGCGACTGCACCGGCCAAATCCTTCTGCTTGTAGGCTTGCAGCATGCTTTCGATTGGCCGATCCTCCGCCGACTGGAACAACATTGGCTCGGCGTCGGCGTAAAGCAGCGTCTGGTCGTTCGCGAGCAGGTTTCCGAGCCAGGTTCCTTCGCTTGGATCGCTCACGATCATAAGGTCGCCGACAAGGCGGCGGGCTTCCCCGACTTCGTGTGAGCCGCCGGCCGCCTTCAGCACCTTGAAGCGTCCCGACTGCGCCAGGCGCGCGATTAGGTTCGCCGAGAGCACGTAGCCCGGTTGTGGCGTGTTGAAGATGAAAAGATCGGTCTTAATGCTTTCGGCCACGGCGCTGAACCACCGGAAGAGTTCGGCTTCGCCGCGAGGACCGGTGGAGGGATTCATCAGCACCACATATTCGCAGCCCGCCGCCTCGGCATGGTGTGCGAGATCGATGGTTTCTTTCAGTGAGTGGTGCGTGCAATTCGGGGACAGGGAAATCCGCCCGCGCGTAGCCTTCGCAGAAACTTCAACAATGCGTTTTCTTTCTTCCAGAGAAAGAGCCCAGTGCTCGCCGAACAAGCCGTTGAAGAAAATACCCTGAAGTCCGATGCGGTCGGCGAAATGATCAATATTAAGGGCGATTCCCACTTCATCAAGCGAATGATCATCTCGAAACGGCGTGTGAACCGCCGCCCAGATTCCCTCCAGCTTTCGATTTCCGGTCATGCTTTAACCATCGTCGTTACCGGCCAAACTCCATCTTCTCTAGACGACGTGCCAGTTTTGGCAATCTGCCTTGTGGTCGTGCTGCCCAGAGAAAATCCACGCGACTAACAGAAACAAACGTCAACCGGTTTGCACTGCGCCGTTTCCTGCGGTCTCGCTTGTGCGAGAAAATTTTATTGAATACGATTGCGCTACAAAAAAGGGGTCGAAAATGCTGTTGCTGCCGAGGTTGTTTTTGACCGCGTTCTGCTTAGGCACAATTCTGCTTTCGCCCGTTCTGGCGCAGCAGCCTTGGCCATCACGGCCGATGACTTGGGTCGTGCCGTTCCCGGCAGGCGGAACGGTCGATCAACCGGCGCGGTTGATGGCAGATTACCTACGCGAGAGCCTTGGCTGGCAGATTGTGATCGAGAACAAGACCGGCGCCAGCGGCATGATCGGTACGCAGCAAGTCGCGAAGTCTCCGCCCGACGGTTACACATGGGGCTTCGTGTTCGATACCCATGTCACCAATCCGACGCTGCAGGCGAATCCCACCTTCGACGTGCAGAAGGATCTGCAGGCGGTGATGATGCTCGGGCGCGTTCCGTTCGTGATAGTCAGCAACCCACAGCAGCCCTACAAGACCTTTGCTGAAGTCGTCGCCGAGGCGAAGAAGAAGCCGAAATCCATCTCCTACGCGATCATCGGCACCGGCACGCTTTCGCACCTCACTATGGTGCAGTTGCAGAACTCACACATGTTCGAGCTGGTGGCGGTGCCCTATCGCGGCGGCCCACCCGCCGTGCAGGATGTGCTCGCCAACCACGTGCCACTTTATATAGGCTCGCCGACACTGACGCGCGAGCACATCAAGGCGGGAAAGCTCCGTGCGCTCGCCTATACCGGACAGTCGCGTTCGCCGCTGCTGCCCGACGTGCCGACACTGGCTGAGCAGGGTTTTGGAAATTTCTCCGCCCAGGCCTTCATTGGCATTGTGGCTCCCGCCGGTACGCCGCCGGACATTGTCGAGCAGTTTCACGCGGCCCTGATGAAGGCTGCGAAGCAGCCCAAGCTGCAGAGTTGGATGGTTGAGATCGCCGGCATGGAAATGGCGGCAGGCAGCCCGGACGATTTCAGGAATTACATCACAAGCGAGCTCGATCGTTGGCGCAAGGTGATCGTCGACAACAAGATCAAGCTGGAATAAATAAGCGATAGGTGTGTGTTGTCTGTGCCGAAAACCTCATCCGGAAACTGCCTTGGCGGGCTTCATCACCAATATGTCTAGATTTGATTTCCGATAGGTATTCTCCCATTTAGCCCCGATCTTCCTGTCCCGGCTAGCGAGTGAAGACAATTGTCTTTAACCCAGATATTTCGAAGCCCACGCTCCCGCCTTGATGAGCCTTTCCGTCTCTTCTTTGACTATCTTCAAAACGGTTTTCATCGGTACAGTGTTCGGCCGCTCATTGGATCGCGCAATAAAGAGCTTGCGATACACCGTCGGCTCAACGATGCGGATGCGGTTGACGAGGCCGGCAGCGAGTTCGGCTTCCATCTCCCCGCGAGGCAAGATCGTATAGACCTGTCCCTTCTGGGCCATCTGCTTCAGGCCGACAATCGACTCCAGTTCGGTCTGAATGGTGGGTACGCAGCCGATCATTTGCATAAAATTCTCTACGGCGACCCGCAACCCGTGCTCGCGGCTCGGAAGCACGAGGGGAAGGCGCGAGACCTCCGCCAGCGTAATCTCTTCGCGGTTGGCCAGTGGATCTTTACGGCCACAAACTAGAAACTGTTCTTCCTCCGCCAGCGGTTCGATCCGAAGCACATCGCTCTTTAGTGTGTGGTCATAAATGACTCCGAGATCGAGACGCCCGCGCATCAGCCATTCGATGATGAACCCGCTCCAGCCGTCGATGACGCGCATGGAGACGCTGGGCAGTTCATCGTGCATGCGGTCGACCAGCGCACGGGTGATGGCTTGGCTAATGGAATAGGGGAGGCCGACATCAATGCGGCCGCCGGGGGAACGGGAAAGCGCTTTTACCTCGATCTGCGCCCGGTCGAGCTCGCGCAGCACCGAACGCACCCGGTCCCGGAAAACCTGTCCCGCATTGGTAAGGACGATGCCGCGGCCTTCCCGGTTGAAGAGACGGACTCCGATATCCTGCTCCAGTGAGCGGAGTTGCCGGCTGAGCGCTGGCTGCGCGATGTGGAGTCGCTCGGCGGCCTTCGTGACGCTTTCCAGATCACCAACCTCAAGAAAATACTGCAACTGACGCAATTTCATCGCCACACTCCGCCTTGGGTTCGATCTCCCATTAGTGATCAAAACGCTGGTTTCTTGAGCAAACTGCCACTAATTCATATCAATTTCGACATGAATCCGCGACGGAATCAATATTGGTTATTTCGGGCAGCGTGCGGCACCCTTTTTACGGACACGGAGTGATCGAAACGGCGAAGCGAAAATGAAATAGGCGGAGCCGCACGGCGAAGGCCATAAAGCTCCCCGCAAAACGATAACAGACGCGTCGCCGCGACCTGTCGCTCCGTTTCGTGAACGGAAGCAAACAGACCCGGGTGCAACTCATGGCGCGCGTGATCGTCGATCTGACAGTCCCACTCACCAACAACATGCCGGCGCATAAATTTTTCCCGCGCCCGGTCATCCTTCCCCATTTCACTCATGATCAGATGGAAACTTGGGGCAATGGCACGCCTGAGGATCCCCTCGGCGGTTGCACCACCTTCATCGCGATGATGGATCACGTGGGCACCCACGTAGATTCTTTCTGTCATACGAAGCGCGGCGGCGCGACCATCGACCAGATGCCGCTCGACATGTTTTTCGGGAAGGCGGTCTGTCTTGATATGCGCCATATTCCCGACCTCGGCGACATGGATGTCAAAGATTTCGAACAGGCGGAAAAGAAGACCGGCGTCAAAATCGATGGCCATATTGTCCTGATCTGCAGCGGTCTGCATAAGCGGCACTATCCGAACGACAAGGTTGTCTGGTCGAATGCCGGGATCACCGCCGAAGCGACGCATTGGCTGGCGGACCGCTCGCGCGTCCACGGCGTGGAGGGACCTTCGACGGACCGGCCTAACCACAATCTGTTTCCGAACCACCGCGTCTGCCGCGACCGGGGCATCACGCATTACGAGTGGCTCTGCAACATGGAGCCGCTTGTCGGCAAGGGTGAGTTTCAATTCTACGGGTTGCCCTTGCGTATCTGTGAAGGCAGCGGTTCACCGGTGCGTGCAATGGCGATTCTCGAGTAGGCCATGGCATCTTCTGTTCCCAAATCAGCGAACAGCTCACCCTCAAAGAGAGAAGGTGTGGTCGCGCAATGGGATCGGCGGGATGATTTTGCCTACAAGACGGCAACGCAGATGCTGCGTTTGCTCCGCGGCAAGCAAGTGTCGCCGGTTGAACTCGCGAAAAGTACGTTAAAGTTCATTGAAGATACGCAAGAAACGCTCAACGCGTTCGTGACGGTCACACCGGAGCTTGCACTCGAATCCGCACGCAAGGCCGAGCAGGCCATCATGGCAGGTGAAGACAAAGGGCTGCTCACCGGCCTGCCGCTTTCGATCAAGGATCTTACGGCGGTTAAGGGTGTCCGCTTTACATCGGGTTCGCGCACGCAGGCGGATTTCATAGCACCTGTGGATTCCCCGGCGTCGGAGCGCGTAAAGGCCCACGGCGCGATCATTGTGGGCAAGACCACCACTACGGAATTCGGCTGCAAGGGATCGAGCGACAGCCCGCTCACCGGTGAAACGCGCAATCCATGGGATTTGACGAGGACCACGGGCGGTTCCTCGGCCGGAGCCGGTGCGAGCGTAGCCGCAGGCATTACACCCTTTGCATTGGGTACTGACGGTGGCGGCTCCATCCGGATTCCTGCTTCGCTATGCGGGCTGTTCGGGATCAAGGCGCAGTTCGGGCGGGTGCCCGTGTTTCCCACGGCGGCAACACCAACACTTGCCCATGTGGGGCCGATGGCGCGCACGGTTCGTGATGCGGCGCTGCTTCTGACCGCCATTTCCGGCTTCGACGCACGCGATCCCGCGAGCGTTGCGGCCGAAGTGCCGAACTACCTCGCTGCTTGCGAGCGCTCCCCAAAAGGCTTGCGCATCGCGTGGAGCCCGACGCTCGGCTATGCGAGGCCTACCCATGAAGTCGCTGTCCTTGCCGAAGCGGGTGCTCGTGTCTTTGAAGAACTTGGCTGCACGGTCGAACTGGTCGAGCACGTGTTCGACGATCCTATCGATCTCTGGATGGCGGAGTTCTATGCGGGCGTCGGCACGCGCCTGCAAAAAACGCTGCGGGAGCAGCGCGAGATCATCGATCCCGCTGTTGCAAATGTGCTCGACAAGGCGCTCGATCAGAGCATCGAGCAATATTATGCCCGCGTCTTCGCTCGCTACGATTTCCGCGAAAAGGTCCGGCAGTTTTTCGAAAAATACGATCTTCTGATGACGCCTTCGACTCCGGTGGCGGCTTTCGAACTTGGCCGCGATGTTCCCCCCGAACTCGACGGCGCGAATATCGTCTCCTGGGTCGCCTACACCTATCCGGTCAATTTGTGCGGTTTGCCAGCGGCCTCGGTGCCGTGCGGCTTTACGCAAAGCGGATTGCCGGTGGGCCTGCACATCGTGGGAAGGGCGCTCGCGGAGACGGACATTCTGTGTGCGGCTGCGGCTTTCGAGACCGCGCGGCCGTGGGCGGACAAGAGGCCTTCGTTCCATCCAGCGGGGGCTAAAGACGGACGATGAGTGTCTCAACTTCACGGAGGTAAAGATGAGTAGCAGTACATACTTGAAACGGCTTGCTGCCGCCGTGGCGGTCGCATCGCTGGGCGCAATGACAGGGGCCCATGCGCAAGAGGTAAAAATCGGCATGGCCGCCGCGTTGACCGGTCCGGCATCCTTTGTCGGCACCGAAATCAAGCGCGGCGCGGAAGTTGCCATTGATGAAATCAACGCCAAGGGCGGCGTAAAGGGGCGCAAGCTCGTACTGATCGCACGCGATGACGAGCACAACCCGGTGAAGACCGTCGCCCAGTATCGGGAACTCGTGGAACGCGAAAAGGTGGTCGCGATGCTCGGCGCGTCAAACAGCGCATCGATGCTCGCGGTTACACCGATTGTGAACGATACGCTCAAGGTGCCGGTAATCTGTCCCGCCACCGACGCTACCGAAATCACAGAGAATGAAGCGAAGAAGCAGGGCCGTGAGAACTATCTGTTCCGGGTTGGCATGTACGGCACGGGGCAGGCGAACTTCATGGTCGACACGATGGTGAAGAAGTTCGGCCACAAGAAAATCGGTCTTCTGAACTGGACCGGTGGCTGGGGTGTTACGGGACGGGGCGAATTGAATCGCCGCCTAAAAGAGCACGGGTTGACGCCGGTCGGAGATGAAACCTTCGACAACAACGATACCGACATGACGGCGCAGATCATCAAACTTAAAAATGCCGGCGCCGAAAGCATCCTGAACTACGCGCTCGTCCGCGAGAATACGTTTGTGGTCAAAACCAAGGAAAAACTGAGCAACGACATCCCCTATGTCTCGGCCTGGGGTATTGCCGGCCCCGCTTTCTGGAAAGCCGCGGGTACATCGGCGGAAGGCGTGCTCAGCAGCACGACCGTTACCATCGATGGACCTCAGTCGGCCGAGCGCATTGCGTTTATCAACGAATACAAGAAGCGCTTCAACGAAGACATGAGTGCCGCGGTGTTTGCCGTGGGAGCTTATGACGCCATCTACCTGTTCAAGGAAGCGATGGAGAAGAGCGGCTTCGAGCCCGCGCAAATCCGCGCCGGCCTGGAGAACATTCCGGAGTTCAAGGGGCTCGTGAAGCACTTCAAGCGTCCGGTCTTCACCAAGGACCGCCATAACGCGGTGACCGAGGAGGACATGATCATGACCCGCTGGACCAACGGAAAGCTTCTCGAGATCAAGTTTGACGACAAGGGTCCCTATGTCGAGATCGACGCCTCGACCAAGAAGTACCTCGACAAGTCGAACATGAAGCTGATGTGATCGAAAGCAATAGCGGGCTCGAGCCAAAAGGCCCGGGCCCGCTTTTTCTGCCTGTTGTTCCGGCTGGAGTGAAATGTATTTCTTTTTCCAGATTGCCTTGAGCGGGATTGCGACCGGCGCCATCTACGGTCTGATCGCAGTGGGTTACAGCTTGACCTTCATGACCACGAAGGCGCTGAATTTCGCGCTCGGCATGTGGGTGATGATGGGCGGCATGCTCACTTATTCACTACATGTGCAGTACGGTTTAAATCCGCTGCTGGTGTTGCCGATAGTCACGGTGGCGCTGTTCCTGCTCGGCATCGTCGCCGAACGCTTTTCGGTTTATCCGTTTCTTCGCGCGGGCAGCGATGTGTGGGTGCTGAGCACGCTAGCGGTCGGCTTCCTGATGATCGACTTCGCCGAGATTGTGTGGGGTCGGAATCCGACACCCGTGCCGCCTTTCTTCGGGAAGGAACCGGTCTATTTCGGTTCGGTATCAATCTTGCCCCAGCAGCTTCTGATCATCGCCGCCGCCTGCGCAACCTTTATCGGCCTCGATTTTTTCTACCGCAAAACGCTGCTCGGCAAGGCGTTCCGTGCCGTCGCCCACAGCGGCGAGGTCAGCAGTCTGATGGGCATCAACACGCGCCGCGTACAGGCATTGTCCTATGCGACGGCAGCGGCACTCGCCGGTATCGCAGGCTTCTTGGTGGTGCCGTTGACACTGGCAGAGCCACAGCTCGGCACCGTGCTCGGCCTGAAAGCTTTCGCCATTGCAATTATAGCGGGCCTAGCGGCTCCGCGGGGAATCCTGATCTGCGGTCTCGTCTATGGCGCGTTCGAGGGACTCGTATCGGGCTATCTCTACACGGGCATTCGCGACATTCTCGGTTTCAGCATCATGATCCTCGCGCTCTATTTGCGGCCCGAGGGAATCTTCGGCCGTGCGCAGGAGGAGCGTGCATGACGGCTCCAGTGCAATGGCTGTTCGGCGCAGTGGCGATTGCGCTGCTGGCTGCGATACCCGTCGTTACCGGCGGAACCTATTACGCCTATCTCGGGATCATCGTCTTCATCTACGGCATCGTCGCCATCGGCCTGAACATTCTGAGCGGTTATGCGGGGCAGTTTTCGCTCGGCCATGCTGCTTTCATGGCTATGGGCGCCTACACCACCGCGATTTTGAGCAAGTCGCTGAATACGATTCCGTTCTTCGCGCAGACCGGACTTCATATCTGGCTCGGTGTGATAGTCGGCACGGTGCTCGCAGCCCTGTTTGGCATCGTGCTGGCGATCCCGGCGCTGCGCGTGCGCGGGCCGTATCTCGCCATGGTCACCGTCGCCTTTGGATGGGTGGTCTGGAAAATCCTGCAGGAATGGGTTGCGGTCACGGGCGGCGATCTCGGAATCTCATCGATCCCGAAGCCCCGCATCGGAGCGGCACTCCTGGACACCCGTTCTTTCTATTACGTGGTTCTGCTTTTCTTTCTCGCGGCGCTGGCGCTGCAATACCGCCTGATCCATTCACAGTTCGGCTTGCGCGTGCGCGCGGTAAAGCACAGTGAGATTGCGGTCGCTTCTGTTGGCGTCAATGTCTACCGGCTAAAGGTGGTAGTGTTCGTGATCAGCGCGGCTTTCGCCGGCTTTGGCGGGACCTTGTTCGCGCACCAGCAGAATTACATTAGCCCCGACAATTTCCAGTTTTTCAGCTCGGTGTTTTTCCTTCTCGCCGTGCTGTTCGGCGGCGCCGGCACCATGCTCGGCCCGGTGGTTGGTGCGGCGGTGCTGATGCTGCTGCCCGAAATGCTGCACGATTTCGACAAGTATCGACTCATCGTCTATGCGGGCCTGATCCTGCTGACGCTGTATTTTCTTCCGAAGGGCGTAATGGGCCTGCTGCCGGAACAGCGCTCAGCCGCGCCGGCGCCTGCGGACGCGATGGAAGAGGCGGTGGCACTTCCGCCGATCCGTGGAGCGGGTCTCGCGGTCGAGGGGGTCACCCGGAGATTTGGCGGGCTCCTTGCACTTTCCGATGTGAGCTTCCGCGTGGAGCCCGGATCAATTCATGCGCTGATCGGACCGAACGGAGCCGGCAAGACCACGCTGATCAATATCGTGTCTGGAATCTATCGCCCCGATCATGGGTCCATTCGCGTCGACGGAGAGAACGCAAGAATCGAATCCATGCATGCGGCCGCGCAGGAGGGAATTGTACGGACCTTCCAGACGCTCAAGCTGTTCGGCGACATGACCGTGATCGAGCATGTGATGATCGGCATGACACGTCATGCAAAAGCCGGCCTCTGGGATGCCTTCGCTGGATCGCAGCGGGCGCGCGACGAAGCATCGGCGCAGCTGGTCGAGGCGAGGGCGCTCCTGAAACTCCTCGGCATCTCGCAGCTGGAGAATGTTCCCGCCAATTCGCTGGCCTACGGCCACCGGCGGCTGGTAGAAATCGCGCGCGCGCTGGCGGTGAAGCCACGCATTCTTCTGCTTGACGAGCCAGCTGCCGGTCTAATCGCGGAGGAAATCCGCGCGCTGGCGGTAGTGATCCGGCGGCTCCGGTCGATGGGCATGACCATCCTGCTGGTCGAGCACCACATGGATCTTGTGCTTGGCGTTTCCGACCGCATCACGGTGCTGGATCATGGCGCGGTTATCGCCGACGGTTCGCCATCGGAAATCCGCCGCGACGAGCGCGTGATTGCCGCCTATCTGGGACATGCCCATGCCGCTGCTTGAAGTCGAAAATCTACACGTCGCCTACGGCGAACTGGAAGTCGTGCACGGTGTCTCTTTTGCGGTCGAGCAGGGTGACGTGGTCACTGTTCTTGGCAGCAACGGTGCGGGCAAAAGCACAACGCTGCGCAGTTTGAGCGGACTGATCCGTCCGTCCAAGGGGCGCGTGAGCTTTGCCGGGCGGGAAATCCAGAATATTCCGGCGCACGAAATTGCGGCAAGCGGCCTCGCGCTGGTCCCCGAAGGCCGGCAGCTTTTTCCGGAACATACCGTGCGGGAAAATCTGGAGCTGGGAGCCTATCGGCTGCTGGGAAGCGGCAATCGTCAGGAGTTCGAACTTGCGCTGGCGGAAGTGTTCGAGCTGTTTCCCCGCGTGCAGGAAAGGCTGGAACAGCCGGCGGGTTTGCTGAGTGGCGGCGAGCAACAGATGGTGGCGATCGCGCGCGCGCTGGTGAGCCGTCCTAAGATGCTTTTGCTGGACGAGCCGTCGCTTGGCCTCGCCCCGCTCTTGGTCCGCTCAATTTTTGACGCCTTCAGGAAACTGAGAGAGCAGGGCCTGACTATCCTGATTGTCGAACAGATGGCATGGTTGGGACTGGAAGTCTGCGATCATGCGCATGTGCTTGAGAATGGCCGCATTGCTTTGTCCGGCGACCCGAAGGAGCTCGCCGCCAACCCGCGCGTAATGGAAGCGTACCTTGGCGTGGCGTCGACAGGCGTCTGATGGATTGCGTTCAATCGAATTGGAATTGCGCTCTCTGCCGTGTGTTGTGTGTACCGAAAACCTAATCCAACGATGATTTCGGTTTTAGTGAATAAATTCCCTGTATGAACACTTTGAAAGCGCAGACTGAGCGTGCCTTGCTGGTGATGATTAATGACCTGGCGCAAAGTCGGAACGTCGATGCACAAGTGCTGGCACTGGCGGAGCGTTATGGCATCAAGCTGGCGGATTAAACGTGCAGCACGCATGTCTTGAGAACGGGAGCCTGACTGGTTTGGCCCGACCTTTTTAAAAAGGTAGTACTGACGAAATCGATTTTCGGAATGTTGGGTGAATTCGATCAACTAATCCGTTCCATGGAATTCGTACATCAACGGGGCCATACGCGTAAGCTAGAATTGCATACGGAGAAAAATTCAAGACAACTCCGGATTTATCGAAGTTGAAATTTGAGAGTAGCTCCCAGAGTTGGCTCTCATTGACCTGCCACTGAGTTTTTCCTCCACGCGGAGTTAGAGTCCGGCCTCGGAAAGGGGACGGACGATGAAGCGGAAGCGGTTCACTGAAGAAC
>LNFM01002656.1_pt1 | contig 37063 bp, 30 predicted proteins | sample 596031 | NCBI WGS metagenome assembly LNFM01 (sample SAMN04254537, study PRJNA301005) | activated carbon metagenome | isolation source: dual media filters at the Ann Arbor, Michigan drinking water treatment plant | place: USA: Ann Arbor | reverse complement strand
CAGTCGCGCATGGCTTCGTTGAGCGCATCCTTGAGGGTCTTGGAGCCCGACTCGACGGGAATCACGGTCGCCCCGAGCATCTTCATGCGAGCCACGTTCGCAGCCTGGCGCTTGACGTCTTCGCTGCCCATGTAGACCGCGCATTCGAGCCCGAACCGCGCCGCTACGGTCGCAGTCGCCACCCCGTGCATGCCTGCGCCGGTTTCGGCGATCACTCGCGGCTTGCCCATGCGACGAGCCAGCATCGCCTGGCCCAGCACGTTGTTGATCTTGTGCGCGCCGGTGTGGTTCAAGTCTTCGCGCTTCAGATAAAGCTGAGCGCCGCCATAATGCTGCGACCAGCGCACCGCATGATAGATGGGGCTGGGGCGACCGACGTAGTACTTCAGGTCGTATTCGAACTCGGCCTGAAAGGCGGGATCGGTCGCACTGGTGAAATACGCTTCCTTCAACTCCTCGAGCGCGGCCATCAGCGTCTCTGCCACGAACACGCCGCCGTAGCGACCGAAGTGACCCTTCTCGTCGGGAAGATCATGCATCCGCATTGCGCACTCCTGAAATGAAACTGAGAATCCGCCGTGGATCCTTGATGCCTTTGGCCGCTTCGACCCCGCTGCTGACGTCCACCGCTGCCGGACGCACCTGCCTGATCGCTTCGACCACGTTTTCCGGATCGAGACCGCCCGACAAGACTATCGGCTTGGGCAGGTTCTTGGGGATCAGCGTCCAGTCGAATCGGGTTCCCGTGCCGCCATGGGCACCGCTCACGTAGGCATCCAGCAGCAGGCCGCGGGAATCATCGAAGCGGCGTGCATATTCTAGCAAATCGACCCCGGGTCGGACGCGTATCGCCTTCATATACGGCAATCCGAAGCGCCGGCATAGTTGCGGTGTTTCGTCGCCATGAAACTGCAGCAGGTCGACAGGGACAATCGAGATCACCCGCTCAACCTGCGCGGGATCCGGATCGACGAACAGCCCCACGACGGTCACCAAGGGTGGCAAGGCACGGATGATGTCTCGTGCCGACTCGGCCTGGACATTGCGCGGGCTCGGGCCGTAGAAGACGAAACCCAGCGCGTCGGCGCCAGCGCCATAGGCGGCGAGCGCATCCTCGGCACGGGTGATGCCGCATATCTTTACTCGGGTGCGCATCGGCTGAATCATCGTCCTGTGGGCACGGCACGCCCATCGAAGGGGCACGCGCCGGTTAAGCGGCAAACAAACCAGACACGAATACCGACCGTTTGTTCACGCTGAAGCATTACACGTGCGGCGAGGCAGCGGTCAACAACTCGGGCAGGGCGCTGCTCGCCGCAGGCAGGTGCCAGCGCGCATCGTACTCGACCGCCGTCAGATACAGGCCGTCGGGCGCGAACGTCGGCGCGCCCAGGGACCGATCCTTGCTCGCAAGCAATTCGCCCAGCCAGGCGGGCGGATGCTTGCCCTTGCCAACGTAGAGCAGGCTGCCCACCAGATTGCGTACCATGCGTTGCAGGAACGCATTGGCGGCGAGTCGAAACACGATGAGATCGCCGCGCTGTTCGATGTTCACGTGGCGCAATTCGCGAACAGGCGAGTCGGCTTGGCATTCCGCGGACCTGAACGCGCTGAAATCATGCGTGCCCACCAGCGATGCAGCCGCTTCACGCATGAGCCGCAGATCCAGGGGGCGATGAAACCATCCCACCCGTCCAGTCAACAGCCCCGGCCTGGTCGGACGATTCATCAGCAGGTAAGTATAGGCGCGCCCGGTCGCCGAGAAACGCGCATGAAAATCTTCCGCCACGGGCTGAGCCCAGCAGATGGCGACACCCGCGGGCAACGCGCTGTTGCCTCCACGGGTCCAGGCGGTGAGCGGCCGATCCGACGAGGTCTCGAAGTGCGCGACCTGGCCACTCGCATGAACACCGCTATCGGTTCGCCCTGCGCCGGCGATCCTCACCGGATGGCCGGATATGCCGCTGAGCGCACGCTCGAGGGCGTCCTGCACGCCGCACCCGCCCGGCTGGCTCTGCCAGCCGCAGAACCGGCGTCCGTCGTACTCGACCCCCAGGGCGATTCTCATGCGGACATACAAGCACAAAGCCCCCGAACCGGGGGCATCATGGGCTGCTGGAAGAACAAATCGGGTGAGCGGAGGCTCAACCGAGCTTGGCCATCAACTCGGTCGCCTCGGCTTGCTGCTGCGCATCCCCCTCCTTGATCACTTCGGAGAGAATCTCGCGCGCACCATCCTTGTCACCCATCTCCTGATACGCCTTGGCCAAGTCGAACTTGGTCTGGACGTCGTACCAGTGGTCGTCGCGCACCGGGGCCTGTTCGACGACCTTTTTGTCGTCGCCGAGGTCGAGCGAAACGGTGTCGAGCGAGAAGTCCATCGTCGCGGTTTCGGCCGGCTTGAACTCCGGCACATCGAGACGGATGTCCGTGGGCGGCACCTCGATCTCTGGCGTGGCCGCGCTCGGCTCGCCGGGAAGCTGAAAATCGAAGCTGAGGTCGGCAGTGCGTTCAGCTTTCGGAGGCTCGGCGGCGATATCGATCGGCATCGAGCCCGAAGTGGCATCCAGAGCACCGAGATCGATTTCTATGCCGAGATCACGCGCTTTTTCCTGGTTCTGGGGCGACATGGCGATGGTTCGATCAGGGGCGAACGCTGCGGCCGCCTCCGGCTCGATCTTCATCGTCTTGCCCGGATCGAACTCGAAATCGATGACGTTCGAATCGGTCCCCGCAACGGCCGGCAACGCCAGATTCACATCGGTGATCGGCCCCGCCGGCGCCATCGGCTCCAAATTGACGTCCGTCTTCGGTGCCGCAAGCATATCGGCGCCTAGATCGAAGTCAGGCACGATGCTCTGGGAGTCGGTGAGCTTCGCCGCCATCGCCGCGCCTTCGGCCTTGAGCGCTTCCATGCGCTCGGGCGACAGAATCGTCGTCTTGATGTTGTCGTCGCCAGCATCGAGCGGCACATCGGTGATGGTGGTCGGAGCACCCGCCGCCGAAACCATGTCCAGATCGAAGTCGAGATTGACATCGGTCGCCACCCCGACCGGGGACTCGATCGTGCTGTCCTTGCCGGCGGCATACAGCGGATTATCGGAATCGAGCGCGTAACCCAAGGCGGCTGCGCGCATCCAGGCGTCGCCCTTGCCGCCCGTGGCCGAGTGCAGATCGGCCGCCAGCGGATTGAAGTCGTTCTTGCTCTTGCGGGCTGCGTAGATTTCCAGCAGCTTGAGCTTGATCTCCTCGCGCCCCGGCTCCCTGGCCAGAGCCTCCCTGAGGATCTCCTCGGCCTGGGCATCACGGCCGTAGGCGATATAGACATCTGCCTCGGCGATCGGATCGACATCATCGGCGGCGACAACCGCACCGGACGTCGGCATTTCAGAGGTAGCGGAAGCGACGACGGGGGTGAGCGCCGCCGGCATCGCGGTCTGTTGCTGGGTCTCGTCCATCCCAAGCGGCGCCTTGAAGGTCGGCTCAGCCTCGACTGCGGACGTCTGCTTGTCGCGACGCCGACGCGACAGCGCGTAGGCACCGCCCCCGAGCACGCCAAGGGCGAGCAGGCCACCGCCGACCAGCATGGGATCTTCCCACCACGCCTGCTCGATCACGGGTGCCGGTGGCGGCACCTCGGGAGGTTTCTGCTCAGGCTTGGGCTCCGGCTTGGGCTCGGCGACGACAGCGGGTTTTTCTGCGGGCACCGCGTCCAAAGCCGGCGGAATCGGCGCTTCGGCAGCTGTCTTGGCACCCGGCTCGGCGCCTTCGACCGGCGGCTTCACCGCCTCGGCACCGACGTTCGGTGCCGCAGCGAGAGCGGGGGCGTCCCCGGGGGCCTTGACCGGGGGCGGGACAGCGACGCCCTTCAGTTCGAGCAGGCGCTGCATGTCCTTGATGGTTTTTTCGAGCGAAGCGATCCGATCGTTGGAATCCTTCAGCGTCTTCTCGCGCGCCGTTGCTTCTTCTTCCAGACTGCGAATCCGCTCCTGCATATCCTTATCGGCGGCGCCCCCTTCCTTCCCGGGCGCCCCCTTCGAAACCTTGACGACTTCCTTGGCAGGCGTCTGTGCGGCACTGCCCGGCTCGTCGACCTTGGTCGTGATTTTTCCGGCAGCCGTGAGCGGTGCCCCCGTCTGGATCTCGGGGACGACCGCGGAGGCGCGTTGCCTGTATGCGTTCCAGTCGCTTGCTTGCAGGCGAATCTCTTTCTCCGCCTCGGCCGGACCGAGCTGAGCCAGTTCGTTGGCGTCGGGGATGCGAAGAATCCGTCCGGCGCGCAGCAAGTTCATGTTGTTGTTGATGAAGGCGTCGGGATTGCTGCGGAAGATGCCGACCAGCATCTGATCTAGGCTGACGCCCTGCGGTTTGACTCCGGCTGCGATCCTTCGCAGCGTGTCGCCCGACTGAACGGGCCCGTAGGTCGCTGCTGCGGTACCGCTCGGCGCCGGTGCCGGTGCCGGCGCGGCAGTGCGTGGTGCCGCTGGAGCGACGGGGACGGCAGGCGCCGGACGAGTTTCCGGGGCCGCGACCGGGGTCGCCGCCGGCACGGGCGCGAAGCCGGGCGGATCCACCAGCGCCGTGTATTCGCGCACCAACCGGCCGGTATTCCAGGAAAGCTCGACCAGGAGTTCGATGAAAGGCTCGTCGACCGGCCGGGTCGAAGTGACCCGCACATAGAGCTGCCCGGACGGCCGCTTCTGCACGCTGACGCGTGCCCCGACCAGCGCGGGACTGAACGAAATGTTCGCGTTCTTGTAAGCGTCCGGGGGGGCCAGCCGTGCGGCGAGCGTGGAGATCTCCTCCTTGCGCACCGAGACCAGCTCGATTTCTCCGACCAACGGCTGGCCGATCGACGACAGAACGGTCAGTTTGCCCAGCCCGGCGGTATACCCGATGGCCGGGGACAGACCCATGGCCAACGAGACCAACGATGCGATTAAGGATCTGTTCCCCACTGCCGCCACCCTGAATTTTTTCCAGCAACAATTAAGCTAACATCATGGAGTTACCGATGCAAGCTAGGAGCCTCTTTAACAAACCTCGCAAGCACCGCGAAGCTAAAAAGAAACACAATGAATGTGGCGTAAACACCACATCGCACACCGAAGGCGCCTATCCCCGCCTCAACCGTCACGCGGACATCCGCCACCGCAACCCGCTGACTCAGCGTTCCTGCAAGATCCGCAGCATCCGGCGCAAAGGCTCGGCAGCACCCCACAAGAGCTGATCGCCCACCGTAAAGGCGGACAGGTACTCGCCGCCCATCGGCAGTTTGCGCAATCGCCCGACGGGAACATCCAGCTTGCCCGTGACCGCCGCAGGCGTCAGCGCAGCCAAGGAAGCCGCTCGTGTATTGGGGACGAGCCGAACCCAGTCATTGGCCGAACCGATCATGGCCTCTACATCGGCCAAGGGGATGTCGCGCTTGAGCTTGATCGTGAGCGCCTGGCTATGGCAACGCATCGCCCCGACGCGTACGCACAGTCCGTCGAGCGGAATCTGCGCGCCGGCCGTCTTGGCCAGTATCTTGTTGGCCTCGGCCTGCCCCTTCCATTCTTCACGACTCTGACCGTTACCCAGATCCTTGTCGATCCAGGGCAACAGACTGCCGGCCAGCGGATACTCGAATTGCTGGCACGGGAATGCCTCGCCGCGCAGCGCTGCCGCGACCGCCGTGTCGATATCGAGTATCGCCGTCGCTGGATTCGCGAGATTGGCGCGCGCCGCCTCGTGCAAGACACCCATCTGCTGCAGCAACTCGCGCATATGCTGAGCGCCGGCCCCCGAGGCGGCCTGGTACGTCATCGCCGTCACCCATTCGACGACGTCGGCCTTGAAGAGCCCGCCCAGCCCCATCAGCATGAGACTGACGGTGCAGTTGCCGCCGATGTAATCCCTCACCCCGGCGTCGAGCGCGCGGTCGATCACGTCCCGGTTGACCGGATCGAGAATGATCACGGCGTCTTCACGCATGCGAAGCGCCGAGGCTGCATCGATCCAGTAGCCCTTCCAGCCGGCGGCTCTCAGTTTGGGGTGCACGTCGTTGGTGTAGTCGCCTCCCTGGCAGGACACCAGAACGCCGAACCGCTTGAGGTCTTCGATATCGTAAGCGTCCCGCACCGCCGGCACGTCGCGACCGATCCCGGGCGCCTGCGGCGTCGGCTTGGCGGAACTGAAGAAGACAGGCGAGATATGCCTGAAATCGTCCATCTCGCGCATCCGCTGCATCAGCACGGAACCCACCATTCCGCGCCAGCCTATGAAACCGACGTCCATCATGTCCTTCGTCCTGTCGAAAACAACCGGGCAAGTCCCCTAGCGCTTGAGCGCGGCAACGACCGCATCGCCCATCTCCACCGTGCCGACCTTGCGGGTCTCGGGCTCGTGGATGTCGGGTGTGCGATAGCCCTGCTGCAATACTTTGCGCACCGCGGCCTCGATTTTGTCGGCGGCTTCGGGCCGATCGAACGTATAGCGCAGCATCATCGCCACCGAAAGAATGGTGGCGAGAGGATTGGCGAGATTCTTGCCCGCGATGTCTGGAGCCGACCCATGGATCGGCTCGTACAGCCCCTTGCCCTTGGCGTCGAGCGAGGCGGACGGCAGCATGCCGATCGATCCGGTGAGCATCGACGCCTCGTCGGACAGGATGTCGCCGAAGAGATTGCCGGTGACGATCACGTCGAACTGCTTGGGATTGCGCACCAGCTGCATGGCGCAGTTGTCCACGTACATGTGGCTCAATGCGACATCCGGATAGCGCTTGCCCATTTCAGTGACGATGTCACGCCAGAACTGGCTCGTCTCGAGCACGTTCGCCTTGTCCACCGAGCACAGCTTCTTGCCGCGCTTGCGGGCGAGATCGAACCCGAGCTCGGCGACCCGGCGGATTTCGGTCTCGGTATAGGTCATCGTATCGTAGCCCTGACGCTCGCCGCCTTCGAGCCGGCGCACACCGCGAGGCTTGCCGAAATAGATGTCGCCCGTCAGTTCGCGCAGTATCAGGATGTCGAGCCCGGCCACGACTTCCGGTCGCAACGACGATGCCCCTGCCAATTCGGGATAGAGCATGGCCGGACGCAGATTGGCGAACAGGCCAAGCTCCCGGCGCAAGCCGAGAATCGCCTGCTCGGGCCGCTGCTCGCGCGGCAAGGTGTCGTACTTCCAGTCGCCGACGGCACCGAACAGAATGGCGTCCGATTTGCGGGCGAGTTCCAACGTGCTCGTGGGCAGGGGATCGCCGGTCTGATCGTAGGCGGCGCCGCCCACCGGTGCTTGTTGCAGATCGAAATCGAGCCCGTCCAGGGCATTGAGAACCTTGACCGCTTCGGCGAGGATCTCGGGACCGATGCCGTCACCCGGCAATACAGCGATTTTCATGATAGGCGCGTCTTGAAGAAGAGTCTGCGGTACGCCGCAGCCGCAGGCGCGGCCGCGACCCTTGAAGCGAGCGTCAGCCGAACAGCCAGGGCTGGACCGCGCGATGCTTGGCTTCGAACGCCCTGATGCTGTCGGCGCGCTCCAGCGACAGCCCGATCTCGTCCAGGCCGTTGAGCAGGCAGTGCTTGCGGAACGGATCGATCTCGAAGCGGATTTCCTTGCGCCCTGGCGTGGTGATCGTCTGCTGCTCCAGATCGACGGCGAGGCGATAGCCTTCGGTCGTCATAGACTCCTTCATCAGCTGGTCGACGATCTTCGCGTCGAGCACGATCGCGAGCAGGCCGTTCTTGAAGCAGTTGTTGAAGAAGATGTCGGCGAAGCTCGGCGCGATGATGGTCGTGAAGCCGTAGTCCTGCAGCGCCCAGGGCGCATGCTCGCGCGAAGAGCCGCAGCCGAAGTTCTCGCGGGCGATCAGCACCTGGGCGCCGCGATAGCGCGGCTGATTCAGGATGAAATCCGGGTTGAGCGGACGCTTGCTGTTGTCCATGCCCGGTTCGCCGTGATCGAGATAGCGCCACTCGTCGAACAGATTCGGCCCGAAGCCCGTGCGTCCGATCGCCTTCAAGAACTGCTTCGGAATGATGGCGTCGGTGTCCACATTCGCCCGGTCGAGCGGCACGACCAGGCCTTCGCGTGATTGAAATTTTTCCATGGATGCTGTCCTGTGCGGGAGGCTGCGCCTGGGCGATCGTCAGCTCAGCGTGCGTACATCGACGAAATGGCCGGTGACCGCGGCAGCGGCGGCCATGGCCGGACTCACCAGATGCGTGCGCCCGCCGGCCCCTTGCCGACCTTCGAAGTTGCGGTTCGACGTCGATGCGCAGCGCTCGCCCGGAGAGAGCTGGTCTTCGTTCATGCCCAGGCACATCGAGCAGCCCGGTTCGCGCCATTCGAAGCCTGCTGCGGTGAAGATCTTGTCCAGCCCTTCCTGCTCGGCCTGGCGCTTGACCTGCCCCGAACCCGGAACGACCATCGCGAGCTTCACGCTCTTGGCGACCCGGCGCCCGCGCGCGACCGCCGCGGCTGCGCGCAGATCCTCGATGCGCGAGTTGGTGCACGAGCCGATGAACACCTTGTCGATGGCGATCTCGGCGATCGGCGTACTCGGCGCCAGCCCCATGTATTTGAGCGCCCGCTCCATCCACTCGCGCTTGGTCGGATCGGCTTCCGCCGCGGGATCCGGCACGCGACCGTCGATCGGCGCGACCATCTGCGGATTGGTGCCCCAGGTGACTTGCGGCTTGATGGAGGCCGCGTCCAGATCGACCACCTGATCGAACCGGGCCTCCGGGTCGCTATGCAGCGTGCGCCAGTAGGCAACCGCCTGCTCCCACTGCTCGGCTTTGGGCGCGAAAGGCCGGCCGCGCACGTATTCGATGGTTTTGTCGTCCACGGCCACCATGCCGGCGCGCGCGCCGGCCTCGATCGCCATGTTGCAGACGGTCATCCGTCCTTCCATGCTGAGCGAGCGGATCGCGGAGCCAGCGAATTCGATCGAATAGCCGGTGCCGCCCGCGCTGCCAATCTTGCCGATGACGGCGAGCACGACATCCTTGGCGGTGACGCCCGCGCCCAAGTCGCCCTCGACGCGGATCTGCATGGCCTTGGTCTTTTTCGCGACCAGACACTGCGTGGCAAGGACGTGCTCGACCTCGGAGGTACCGATCCCGAAGGCGAGCGCGCCCAGCGCGCCATGGGTGCTCGTGTGCGAATCGCCGCAGACGAGCGTCATGCCAGGAAGCGAAGCGCCCAGTTCGGGTCCGATGACGTGGACGATGCCCTGACGCTGATCGAGGAAGGGGAAATAGGCCTTGGCCCCGTGTTCCTTGATGTTCTTGTCCAGGGTTTCGACCTGCAGCTTGGCGATCTTGTCGCGCATGCCGTCCAGGCCCTTGTCCCAGTCGCGGGTCGGCGTATTGTGATCCGCCGTGGCCACCACCGAGTCGATGCGCCAGACTTTGCGCCCGGCGAGCTTCAGCCCTTCGTACGCTTGCGGACTGGTCACCTCGTGCACCAGATGACGGTCAATGTAGATGAGGGCCGTGCCGTCCGAATCCTCGTGGACGAGATGGCTCTCCCAAAGTTTGTCGTATAAGGTCTTGGCGCTCATTGGGGGACAGGCGACGGTGAAAGCCTGAAATTATTGCACAGTTCCCCTCGCGCGCAGGACCGAATCAGCATCTGCGCGTACCGCTCAGCCGGAGGAGGATCAGCCCGACCAACGCACACAGACCCGCGACGGAGAAGGTCGCGGTCGGCCCCCAGGGCTCCCAGACCAAGCCGCTGCCCAAGCCCCCCAGCGTGCCGCCCAGACCGAAGCTCAAGCTCGAATAGGCGGCCTGGCCTCGCGCCTGATGCGGCCCGCGGAACAGGCGATGGATCGATGCGAGGGCCGCGGAGTGAAACACGCCGAAGGTCGCCGCATGCAGCAGCTGGGCGAACAGCAGTACGCCCGGTATGTGGGCAGCCCAAGCGATCAGGGCAAAACGCAAGACGGCGAGCGCGAAACTCCAGATCAGCAGCGCGTGGTGGCTGAAACTGCGATACAGCCAGGGCAGGCAGGCGAAAACCGCGATCTCCGCGATCACGCCGATCGCCCATAGCCAGCCGATCGCGCTCTTGCTGTAGCCCAGATCGACCAGATGGATCGAAAAGAACGTGTAATAGGGCCCGTGCGCGACCGACATGAGAAAGCAGGCAGCGATCAAAACGATCACCTCGCGCCGCTTGAGCACCTGCAGGATGGGTTCATGCCGCTCGCCGTGCCGCGCTGCCAGACTCTCGGGAACCCGCCACACGCACGCGAGTATGCCCAGCATCGTCGCCGCGACGATCCACAGCAGCGTGCCGATCGCCGCTCGATCGAGCACCCACCCTACCCCCACCACCGTCGCGATGAACCCGACCGAGCCCCACAACCGGATGCGCCCGTAGTCTCCGCCCCGCTCGCCCAGATGGTTCAGCGTTGTGGTTTCGACGAGCGGCAACGCGGCGCTCCAGAAGAAACTCCACAGCCCGATGCAGGCGAACAGCCAGACGAAACTGTGGTCGACAAACACCCCGAAGAAGCAAACCGTGCCGGCCACCCCGGTCCATCGGGCCACGCCGACATGACCCCGGCGCCGATCGCTCAGATAGCCCCACAAGTGGGGCGCGAAGATGCGCATCGCCTGCGGCAGCGTCATCAGCACGCCGATCAGCGCCGCGGCATAGCCCAGCGAATCGAGGTAGAGCGAAAAGTACGGCGCGAACGCGCCGATGTAGCCGAAGTAGAAGAAATAGAAGCCGGCGAGTTGCCAGTACAACCCGCGAGTCACGACGCCTTGCCAGCTGCGACAGCCGACATCAGGCTTCGTCGTTCTCCGCGGCGGCAGCCGCGCGCAGGCGATCGATCACGTCCTGCGGCGCCTGCGCGGGAATTCGCGGGGTCGCGCACACGACATCCGCGTTCTGGGCGCGGTGACGCAATGCATGATCGATCAGCGTCAGGGCGAGCATGGCCTCGGCGATCGGGGTGGCCCGGATGCCGACGCAGGGATCATGGCGGCCGTGCGTTTCGATGGTCGCGCTCGCCCCTTGCTTGTCGACGGTCCTGCGTGTCAGGCGGATGCTGGACGTGGGCTTGATCGCGATGCTGACGGTCACATCCTGTCCGGTGGAGATGCCTCCGAGGACCCCGCCTGCGTTGTTGGTGAGGAAGCCTTCCGGCGCCATTTCGTCCGAATGCTCGGTGCCCTTTTGGGTGATGCACTCGAAGCCCGCACCGATCTCCACCCCTTTGACCGCGTTGATGCTCATCATGTTGTAGGCGATGTCCGCATCGAGCTTGCCGTAGACCGGCTCGCCCCAGCCCACGGGAACGTTATGCGCCACCACGTTCACCCGAGCGCCGCAAGAATCACCCGACTTGCGCAGCCTGTCCATGAAGGCTTCGAGCTCGGGCACCACGCTCTCGTCGGCGACGAAGAACGGGTTGCCGTGCACCGCTTCCCACGTCTTGAACGGGACCACGTTCGGTCCCAGGGCGGCCAGATAGCCCCGGATCACGATCCCATAGCGCTCGTGCAGCCATTTTTTGGCAATCGCACCGGCCGCCACCCGCACTGCCGTCTCTCGCGCCGACTGCCGCCCGCCGCCGCGATAATCGCGGATGCCGTACTTCTGCCAGTAGGTGTAATCCGCGTGGCCGGGCCGGAACAATTCGGCGATCTTGCCGTAGTCCTTGCTGCGCGCATCGACGTTGCGAATCAGCAGCCCGATCGGCGTTCCCGTCGTGCGGCCCTCGAAGACGCCGGACAGGATCTCGACGATGTCGTCTTCGCGACGCTGCGTCACGTGCCGGGAGGTGCCCGGCTTGCGCCGATCGAGTTCGACCTGGATGTCTTCGGCGCTCAAGGCCATCCCGGGCGGGCAGCCGTCGACGACGCAGCCGATCGCGGGACCATGGCTTTCGCCGAAGGAGGTGACACAGAACAGCGTGCCGAGGGTGCTACCGGACATTGGGGAGATCCACTCGAAAAGTGGTGGGCGCTGAGTTTAACATAGGGGCCACATCGTCCACGCACCGCGCATTGCCGCCAGGAGCAGCCCATGAAAGCGATCGTCATGACAGCGGTGGGCAACCCGGAGGTCCTGCAAACGCGCGAGATTCCGATCCCGGAATTGCCGGACGAATCGCATTGCCTCGTGCGGCTCGCCGCCGCGAGCGTCAATCCGCTCGACTGCCGCATTCGTCGGCTGAACATGTTCCACCCGAACTATTTCCCCGCCGTGCTCGGCTGCGACGGCGCTGGCGTGGTCGAACGCGCGGGGAGCGAATGCGCCCGCTTCAAGCCCGGTGACGAGGTCTACTTCTTCAACGGCGGCTTGGGTGGTACGCAAGGCGGCACCTACGCGCAATACTCCGTCGTGCACGAAGCCTATCTGGCACGCAAACCGGCCGGCTTGAGCATGCAGGAGGCGGCGGCGCTGCCGCTGGTGTTGATCACCGCATGGGAGGCGCTGGTCTTCCGCGCCGAAATCGAACCCGGCCAGCGCGTGCTCGTACATGGCGGCGCGGGCGGTGTCGGGCACATCGCCGTGCAGCTCGCCCGCTTTTTGCGGGCACGCGTCGCGGCCACGGTCGGCAGCGCCGACAAGGCGGCTTTCGTCCGCTCGCTCGGGGCCGAGCTGGCCATCGACTACACGCAGCAGAATTTCGTCGCGGAAATCAAGACATGGACCGAGCGCGAAGGCGCCGACGTGGTGCTCGATACCGTCGGCGGGGAGACCTTCCTGCGCTCCATCGACGCCTTGCGCATCTACGGGCGATTGATCACGCTGCTCTCCACGCCCATCGATCTGGCGCATGTCAACAAGGCGCGAGGCCGCAATCTGATCATCGGCTACGAAGGCATGGTATCGCCGGCCGCCATGGGCAATCACCGAGCCCGCCTCGCGCAGACCCGCATCCTGGAGCAAGGCGCTCGCTTGGTGGAGCAGGGCAAGCTCAAGGTGACGGTGGGCGAAGTGCTGCCGCTCGAGCGCGCAGCGGATGCGCACGAGCAACTGGAGACCGGCCACACCCAGGGCAAAATCGTGCTGGAGATTCCCTGATGCGGGACCTTAGAATCCACCGCTACCCTACAGGCTGACGGCTATGCGCGAATACCTAGATCTGATGCGGCACGTGCTTGAAAACGGCCAGCGCAAGAACGACCGCACCGGCACCGGCACGCTGAGCGTGTTCGGCTACCAGTTGCGCTTCGACCTGCAGCGCGGCTTTCCGCTGCTGACCACCAAGAAAGTGCATCTGAAGTCCATCATCCACGAACTGCTGTGGTTCCTGAAGGGCGACACGAACGTGCGCTACCTGAAGGAGAACGGGGTCACGATCTGGGACGAGTGGGCGGACGAGCGCGGCGATCTGGGACCAGTCTACGGTTACCAATGGCGCTCCTGGCCGACGCCGGATGGCGGGCACATCGATCAGATCAGCCAGGTGCTGCACGAACTGAAGAGCAACCCGGATTCACGCCGCATGCTCGTCTGCGCCTGGAACGTCGCCGACCTGCCGAAGATGGCGCTGATGCCCTGCCATGCATTGTTCCAGTTCTACGTGGCCGACGGCCGCCTGTCGTGCCAGCTGTATCAGCGCAGCGCCGATATCTTTCTCGGGGTGCCGTTCAACATCGCCTCCTATGCGCTGCTCACGCTGATGATGGCCCAGATCTGCGGGCTCAAGCCCGGCGAATTCATCCATACCTTCGGCGACACGCATCTGTATTTGAACCATCTCGACCAGGCCCGCGAACAACTCTCGCGCGAGCCTCGCCCGCTGCCGACGATGAAGCTCAATCCGAACGTCACCAGCCTCTTCGACTTCCGCTACGAAGATTTCGAACTGGTGGGCTACGAGCCTCACCCGGCGATCAAGGCGCCCGTCGCCGTCTGAGGCGCGCCCCGGAAGCGACCTCGATGAGCCCTTCACCCCGCGTGTCCTTGATCGTCGCGATGAGCCGCAACGGCGTCATCGGCAAGGACAACCGGCTGCCCTGGCACCTGCCCGCGGACCTGAAGCGATTCAAGGAACTCACGATGGGACACACCATCGTGATGGGCCGCAAGACCTGGGCGTCGATCAACCGTCTGCTTCCCGGCCGGCGCAGCGTGATCCTCACCCGCAACCCGGCATTCCAGGTCGAAGGGGCGATCGTCGCGCACTCGCTCGAACAGGCGCTGCTCGCGGCGGGCAGCGACGACGAGGTCTTCGTCATCGGCGGCGAGGAGATTTTCCGCCTCGCCATGGCGCATGCCGATCGCATCTACCTTACCATCGTGCAGGCGCAGTTCGACGGCGACACCTTCATGCCCCCCGTCGACCCGGCGCAATGGCACAAAGCGAGCAGCGAATCCCATCCGGCGACCGACACGAGCCCGCTCGCGTGGTGTTTCGAGATCCACGAGCGCATCGCCGGTACCAAAGGCGCGTCATGAAGCCGGTGCTTGCCGGCGCACTGCTATGGGCGCTGGTCGGCGCCGGCGCACTGCACGCGCAGGCACCGAACGATCTTGACGCATTGAAGCAGCGCTCCGAGGCCGGTGATCACAAGGCGACGCGCACACTGGCCGAAGCCTATTATCTCGGGCGAGGCGGCGTGCAGCAGGACTTCGCCCAGGCCGCCCGGTGGTATCGCAGTTTGGCGGCGCAAGGCGATGCGCCGGCACAGACCAGCCTCGGACTCATGTATGCGCGCGGTATAGGCGTCGACAAGGACATGACCGAGGCGCGCAAGTGGTGGAGCCTTGCCGCGGCGCAGGACGACCCGGGCGCCCAACACAACCTCGGCATGGTGTTCCTCGAAGGCCAGGGCGTCGCACCCGACCCGTCTCATGCCCTGCACTGGTTCCGGCGCGCGGCCGCACGCGGTCATGTGCTCGCACAGCGCATCGCGGGCCTCATGTACATCGAAGGCAACGGCACCGCGCGCGACGCCCTGACCGGCGCGGTGTGGCTCGTCATCGCCGCCGAACGCGGGGACGAGGGCGCCCAGGAAGCGCTGAAGACACTGAGCTCGCGGATAGGCGCCGAGACGCTCTCGCAGGCCCGCGCGCGGGCCGCACCGTGGTTGGCGAAATACAGTCGGCAGCGCTGAGCGGGCGCCTGGCCTCAGATCTTGGGCAGCGTTACGCCCTGCTGCCCTTGATACTTGCCGCCCCGGTCGCGGTACGACGTCTCGCAGATGTCGTCGGCGGCCGCTTCGAGAAAAATCACTTGCGCGACGCCTTCATTGGCGTAGATCTTCGCGGGCAAGGGCGTCGTGTTGGAGAATTCGAGGGTCACGTGCCCCTCCCACTCGGGCTCGAGCGGCGTGACATTGACGATGATGCCGCAGCGGGCATAGGTCGACTTGCCCAGGCAGACGACCAGCACGTTGCGCGGGATCCGAAAGTACTCCACCGTGCGCGCCAGGGCGAAGGAGTTGGGGGGGATGATGCAGTAATCGCCCCGCACGTCGACGAACGACTTCTCGTCGAAGGCCTTGGGGTCGACGATCGTGCTGTTGAGATTGGTGAAGAGCTTGAACTCGTTCGAGCAGCGCAGATCGTAGCCGTAGCTCGATGTCCCGTAGGACACGATCCGCTGACCTGCGACTTCCTTCACCTGCCCCGGCTCGAACGGCTCGATCATGCCGTGCTCGGCCGCCATCCGGCGGATCCAGCGATCCGATTTGATGCTCACGACGTGCTCGCCTCCCTGCGTGCTCGTTCGTATTCCCGCGCGACCTAGGTGTTCTGCACCACGATCTTGGGAAACGCCGAGGAATGATCCTGCTGTTTGTCGGCCAGCTTCACGGCCACGCGCCGCGCGATCTGCCGGTAGATCTGAGCGGCGCGCGAGTCCGGCGCCGCCACCACTGTGGGACATCCGGAATCGGCCTGCTGGCGAATATCGATGTCCAGCGGGATGCTGCCGAGGACTTCTACGCTGTAATCCTTGGCCATGCGATCGGCGCCGCCCTCGCCGAAGATGTGCGATTCGTGCCCGCAGTTCGGACACACGTGGGTGCTCATGTTCTCCACGATGCCGAGAATGGGAATGTTCACCTTCTCGAACATCTTGAGCCCCTTGCGGGCGTCGAGCAACGCGATGTCCTGGGGCGTGGTCACGATGACCGCGCCCGTCACCGGCACGCGCTGCGCCAACGTGAGCTGGATGTCGCCGGTGCCCGGCGGCAGATCGACCACGAGGTAATCGATGTCTTTCCAATGCGTTTCGTTGAGCAGTTGCTCGAGAGCTTGCGTGACCATCGGTCCGCGCCAGACCATGGGCGTTTCGGTGTCGATCATGAAGCCGATCGACATCGCCTGCACGCCATGGCCGACCATCGGCTCGATGCGCTTGCCGTCCTTGGACTCGGGCCGCCCCTTGATGCCCAGCATGGTGGGCTGCGACGGACCGTAGATGTCGGCATCGAGCATGCCGACCGTCGCGCCTTCGGCGGCCAGCGCCAGCGCGAGATTGACCGACACGGTGCTCTTGCCGACACCGCCCTTGCCGGAGGCCACGGCCACGATGTTCTTCACGTTCGGCACCAGTTTCACACCGCGCTGGACCGCGTGCGACACGATCTTGCTCGTGACGAGCACATCGACGCTGTCCACGCCGGGGATGGCCTTGATCTGATCGACAATCGCCTTGCGAGTGCTGTCGAAAACCGTCTTGGCCGGATAGCCCAGGACAATCTCGATGCCGACCGCCGCACCGTCGATCTTGACGGACTTGACGCTCTTGCCGGCCAGATAGCTCTTGCCGGTATCGGGGTTGATGAGGGTGTCGAGTTGCGCCTCGACCTGCTCGCGGGTGATTGCCACGGCGGTACTCCTGATTTCGATCGATCGATTCTAGCGAATTAACTCTGTCGCCGGGGACCGGCGACGAGGCATCACATCCCTGTCGGCACCATGGTCTGACACGACCGGCGACGAGGCGTTTCGCCTCGCCTACCCCAGCGCAAGTGCTAGGCCCCGGCCCCGAGCGGCTGAGCGGCTGAGCGGGAACGACAGGGATCGGGATATTCCTACTGCTAGAATCGGGTCTTTATCCGGGTGATGCCTCGATGCCCCGCCGACTGCTCGTTACTTCAGCCTTGCCGTACGCCAACGGCGCGATCCACCTGGGACATCTGGTCGAATACATACAAACCGACATCTGGGTGCGCTTCCAGCGCATGCAGGGCCACGAGGTCACCTATGTGTGCGCTGACGACACGCACGGCACCCCGATCATGTTGCGCGCGCAGTCCGAGGGGATCACCCCCGAAGCGCTGGTGGAACGCGTATACGGCGAGCACACCCGAGACTTCTTCGGCGGCGAAGAGGCACTGCGAAGCGGCAAGCTGGGCGGCTTTCTCGTCAGCTTCGACAACTATCACAGCACCAACTCCCCGCAGAACCGTGCATTCTGCGAAGACATCTATACCCGGCTGAAAAGCGCGGGGCTGATCGACATCCGCTCGGTCGAGCAGTTCTTCGATCCGGTGAAGTCGATGTTCCTGCCCGACCGCTACATCAAGGGCGAGTGCCCGAAGTGCGCGGCCAAGGACCAGTACGGCGATTCGTGCGAAGTGTGCGGCTCGACCTATTCGCCGACCGACCTGAAGAATCCCTATTCCGCAGTGTCGGGCGCCGCCCCCGTGCGCAAGGCTTCCGAGCACCATTTCTTCCGCCTGTCCGATCCGCGCTGCGAGACCTTCCTCAGGCAATGGACACAAGGCGGCGAGCACGTCCAGAGCGAAGCGGGCAACAAGCTGAAGGAATGGCTGGGCGAACCGGGCGAGAACAAGCTCGCCGACTGGGATATCTCGCGCGACCCCCCTTATTTCGGCTTCGAGATCCCGGGCACCGACGGGCAGAAATTCTTCTACGTTTGGCTCGACGCGCCGGTCGGCTACTTCGGCAGCTTCCGCCACTACTGCGAACGCGTCGGCAAGACGCAAGCGCAGATGGATGCCTACCTGCGCCCGGGCAGCGACACCGAACTCGTCCACTTCATCGGCAAGGACATTCTTTACTTCCATGCCCTGTTCTGGCCTGCGATGCTCGAGCATGCCGGCTATCGCACCCCGAGCAAGGTCTTCGCCCACGGCTTCCTCACCGTCAACGGCGAGAAGATGTCGAAGTCGCGCGGCACCTTCATCACTGCCCGCAGCTACCTCGACCTCGGCCTCAATCCCGAATGGCTGCGCTACTACTACGCGGCCAAGCTGGGCGCGACCATGGAGGACATCGATCTGAACCTCGATGACTTCGTCGCGCGCGTGAACAGCGATCTGGTGGGCAAGTTCGTGAACATCGCCAGCCGCTGCGCGGGCTTTCTGTCGAAGCGCTTCGGCGGCGTTCTGGCCGAGACCGATGCCGCTGCCGGCGAGGTGCTCGCGCTGCTCGCGCAATCGGCGCAAACCGTGGCGACGCACTACGAGGAGCGGGAGTTCGGCAAGGCGATCCGCCGGATCATGGAGCTTGCCGATGCCGCCAATCAGTACGTCGACGCCCAGAAGCCGTGGGAGCTTGCCAAGGACCCCGCCAATGCGCCCCGGCTGCATGCGGTGTGCTCCACCGCCATCGAGTTTTTCCGCGTACTGACCCTTTATCTGAAGCCGGTGCTGCCGCGCCTAGCGGAGCAGGTCGAGGACTTCCTCAACATCGCCCCGCTGAGCTGGTCCGACGCGGAGCGTACGCTGCCCGCCGGTCATCGCATCGACGACTACAAACACTTGATGACCCGAATCGACACGAAACAGGTGGCCGCCTTGGTAGACGCGAACAAAGAATCCCTGCAACCGACGCCCGCACCTTCACCCGCCCGTCATGCGGAGCAGCAACAGCATGCGGAAAAACCGGCCGCAGCCGCGCACATCACCATCGACGACTTCGCCAAGGTCGATCTGCGCGTGGCCCGGATCGTGAATGCCGATCACGTCGCCGGCGCCGACAAGCTGCTCAAGCTCGATCTCGACGTCGGCGTGCTCGGCACACGGACGGTGTTCGCGGGGATCAAGTCCCGCTACGACCCCGAGCAATTGAAGGGGCGTCTGACGATCGTCGTCGCCAATCTCGCGCCGCGCAAGATGAAGTTCGGCACCTCGGAAGGCATGATTCTCGCCGCGAGCGACGACTCCGGCGGGCCGTTCCTGTTGGCCGTCGACGATGCCGCCAAGCCGGGCATGAAGGCGAAGTAATGCGCCTGCGGCGGGTGCTGGCCCTGACACTGGCCCTGACCCTGATCGCGGCGTTGCCCGCCTTCGCCCAACCCGAGCAGGTCCACTTTGCCGGCATCGGCGAGTTCGACGGTGCACCAGTGGCGCTGAGCGCGTGGCTGTACCGGCCAGCGGGTGCCGGGCCCTCCCCGGCTGTCGTTATCATGCACGGCTGCAGCGGCATGCACGACCGGGAAGGCAATCTGACCCGCGGCTACCGCTATCGCGCCGAATTGCTGCGCGACCTGGGCTATGTCGTATTGCTTCCGGACAGCTTCGGCCCGCGCGGATTTCGCAGCATCTGCAGCCTGCGCCCACGACCCGTCCTACCGGGTCGCGATCGGGCACACGACGCCTACGCGGCCGCCCGCTGGCTGGCACGACAGCCCGAGGTCGATCCCAACGGCATCGCGCTTGCGGGGTGGTCCAATGGCGGCGCCACGGTGCTGGCGGCAATGCAGCGTGCGCCCGCAGATCTTCCCCGCTTCCGGGCGGCGATCGCCTTCTACCCGAGTTGCAGCGCTGCGGCGCGCCGCGACCCGCCCTATGCGCCCTACGCGCCGCTGCTGATCCTCATCGGCGAGGCCGACGACTGGACGCCCGCGGCGCCCTGCGTGGAACTGGCCGAGCGCGCGGATACGAGCCTGGCCGCGCTGACGGTCGTCACGTTTCCGGAGGCTCACCATGCTTTCGACAGCATCGGTGCCCCGCTGCGGCGCCGGGAAGACGTGGGCAATGCCAACAGCCCGACGGGGCGGGGGGCGACGGTCGGCGAGCATCCGGTCGCTCGGGAGCAAGCGAACGTCCGCATGCGCGAGTTCCTCCAGCGCCATCTCGCCCCCCAGCACTGAGCAGCGCCGAACCGATCGACCCAAAGGAGCCTCCAAATGCGCATCGAGCGCGTCGAAGCCGAAGCACTCTCCATCCCCCTCAGCCGCGATTTCGGCGGCAGCACCTATCACGTCACCAAGCGCTGCACGGTCATCACCCGTGTGTACGGCAGCGACGGCGTGGTGGGCGAGGTCTACAACGGCGACAACCGGGATCATGCCGTTGACATTGCACGCATGGTCCGCGAGGTGCTCGCCCCGCTGGTGATCGGCGAGGATCCCTTCGCCATCGAACGCCTGTGGCAGAAGATGTTCGCGCTGAGCATCGCCGCGGGCGAGCGCAAGCATCTGCTCGAAGCCATCGCCTGCATGGATTGCGCGCTCTGGGATCTGATGGGCAAGTCGTTGAACAAGCCGGTGCGCGATCTGCTCGGCGGCTATTGCGACCGGCTGCCCATCATCTCGATCGGCGGCTACTACGTCGAAGGCAAGACCTACGCCGACATCGGTCGCGAGATGCAGATGTATCGGGATGCGGGCATGGCCGGCTGCAAGTTCAAGGTGGGCGGCCTCACACCGGAAGAAGACGCCAAGCGGGTGCAAGCGGCGCGCGCCGCCGCAGGCGACGACTTCGTCCTGATGGTCGATGCCAATCGCGGCTGGAACGTTCAGGATGCGATCCGCTTCGCCCGCCTGGTCGAGCCGCTCGGCATTCGCTGGTTCGAGGAGCCCTGCCACTGGTACGACGATGCGGCCATGATGGCGCAGGTGCGCAAGGCGACCCGCATTCCGATCACCGCCGGCCAGTGCGAGATCACCAGCCAGGGGGTGCGGCGTCTGGTCGATGCCGGCGCGGTGGATCTGGTGAACTACGATGTCTCCGAGGGCGGCGGGGTCACCGACTGGCGCCGGGCCGCCGCGCTATGCGGTGCCGCCGGCGTGCACATGGCGCACCACGAAGAATCGCAGATCTCGATCCATCTGCTGACCTCGATTGCGCACGGCACGTATGTCGAATGCTTCGGCGATCCGGAGCGCGACCCGGTGTGGCAGACCGTCTGGGCGAATCGGCCCAAGGTGAAGGACGGCCAGTTCGAGCTGCCGAGCGGGCCGGGTTTCGGCATCGAACTCGACCGCAAGCTGGTGCAGAAGTACCGCGTCGCGTGAGGGGCGCCGCGCCTGGAGCGCAAGATCAGCCGATCGTGCGCTCGCGGGTGATTGCCGTCAGGATGCCTTGCATGATCGCCTCGGGCGTGGGCGGACAGCCGGGCACGGCGACATCGACCGGAATGACGTTCGACACCCGCCCGCAGGACGCGTAACTCTCGCCGAACACCCCACCGGTGCAACCGCAATCGCCGATGGCCACGACGAGCTTGGGATCCGGCGTCGCCTCGTAGGTGCGCTTCAGGGCCACTTCCATGTGGCGCGACACCGGCCCGGTCACGAGCAGCATGTCGGCATGACGAGGACTGGCCACGAACTTGATCCCCGAGCCCTCGACGTTGTAGTGCGCCGTCTGCGTCATGTGGATCTCCAGTTCGCAACCGTTGCATGACCCGGCATCCACGTGACGAATCGAAAGCGAGCGGCCGAAGCGGCGCAGAATGGCGTCGTCCAGACGTTGTCTGGTCACGCGCAGGGCCTCGTCGACCTGCACCTCGACGTCGGTGACGATGCCCGATCGGGCAATCTGTTTCAGCAGGGTGTACATGGCGGATCTGCCTCGCTCGGCGTGTACTTACAAGTCATGGCCGCTGTAGCTCAGGTTGAACGACTTGTTGATCAGAGGGAAGTCCGGAACGATGTTGTCGATCACCGCGCGTTCGAGCAACGGCCAGTTCTGCCAGGACGGATCGTGCGGATGCAAGCGCCGAATCCGGGTGTGCGCGTCGACTTCGACCGCCACGAGCACCTCGCCGCGCCAGCCTTCGATCAGTCCGACGCCGAAACCGCCCGCATCGTCGAGCGGCTGGCGCACCGGTCCCGCCTGGGCCTGCCCGAGCAGCACGCGGATCAGGCGCAAGGACTCGAACACTTCGTCGAAACGCACCGACACGCGGGCAGCCACGTCGCCCTCGCCATGCGTCGCCATGCGCACTTCGAGCCGATCGTAAGGCGCACAGGCGTGATCGACGCGCAGATCGGCTGCAAGGCCGCTGGCCCGGCCTACGAATCCGGTCAAGCCCATGCTTTGGGCAAGCTCGGGCGCGACACGCCCGGCACCCATGAACCTGTCCTGGACACCGGCGTGCTCGTCGTAGACGGCGCGCAGCGTTCTGACTTCGCTCTCGAGCAGCCCGCACAGCTCGAACAGCCGCTGTGGCCCCTCGGGCGGCAGATCGAGGGCAACGCCGCCCGGCACGATGAGATCCATCAGGTAGCGATGGCCGAAAAGCTGCGCATTGACGCGCAATGCCAGCTCCTTCAGGCGCCAGAACTGAAAGAAGCCGAAGGACAGCGCCACGTCGTTGCCGAGATAGCCCAAGTCGCCGAGATGATTATGGATGCGCTCCAACTCGAGCGCGATCGCCCGCAGCCATACCGCGCGCGGCGGCGCTTGCAGGCGGGCGATGCCCTCCACCGCTTGCGCATAGGCCCATGCGTAAGCCACGGTCGAATCACCGCTCACGCGACCGACCAGACGCGCCGCCTGCTCGATCGACATGCCCTCGGCGAGCTTTTCGATGCCTTTGTGCTTGTAGCCCAGCCGCTCCTCCAGACGCAGGACGGACTCCCCGACGATGGAGAAGCGGAAGTGCCCGGGCTCGATCGTGCCCGCATGCACGGGCCCGACCGGAATCTCGTGCACGCCTTCGCCTTCCACGCGGACGAAGGGATAGTGGTCTGCGCCCGGTTCGAATGCTTCGTCGAGCGCCTGCCCCTTGCGCAGGGGAAACACCCCGCCGGGCCAGGCGCCATGACGCAGCCATTTGCGCGAGTCGGCGCTGCCCTGCGCATGTATGCCGAGCAGATCGTACGTCGCCCGCTGCATTCGGCCAGCGGCGGGAAACACGTCGGCAATGCTCGGGTAGTGGGGATGATCCCGACCCAGCGCGACCCGCAGACACAGCAGGCCCGTGCCTGTGAGCAAGGCCACCCGCAGGGCAAAACCTCGTCCCTGATCCGTATCGTCGCAGCCCCACAATGCCAGCAGCCGCGCGCCTTGCGCCTGCGCCTGCGCGCACACCTCGTGCAGCTGCTCGGGCGCGATCTCGGCCTGCGCCGCCTGCACGGCACCGGGGATCGACTGAAGTTGGAGGTTCGGAGCAGTGTGCATCGCTATCCGATCAAGGCTGCTGCCTGCCGATACCACTGGTCGAGATACGGCGGGATGTACAAGCCGAGCATCAGGACGAGCAGCAGATGCAGAAACACCGGCAGCAGCGCCGGCTGATGCGGCAGGCGCCGCGCGTTGGACTGGCCGAAGACCATGGGCTGCACCTTGCCGAATATCGCCGCGAACGCCACGGCCAGACCGAACAGCAGGAACGGCGTCGCCCACGGATGCTCGTGCATCGCGGTCGTCAGTATCATGAACTCGCTGGTGAAGACCCCGAACGGCGGCACACCGAGGATCGCCAGCGACCCCAGCGCCAGGCCCCAGCCGATGGTGGGATTGCGCTCGATCAAGCCGCGAATGTCGGCCATGTTCTGCGTCCCGGTCTTTTGCACCGCATGCCCGACGGCGAAGAAGATTCCCGATTTGGTCAGGGAATGCACCGTCATGTGGAGCAGCCCGGCGTAAGCGGCCACCTTGCCGCCCATGCCGAAAGCGAAGGTGATGATGCCCATGTGCTCGATCGACGAATACCCGAACAGCCGCTTGATGTCGCGCTGACGGGAGAGAAACAACGCGGCCACCACCACCGACAGCAGGCCGAAGCCCATCATCAGTTGACCGGAGAACTCGGTGCCGAGGGCGCCGTCGACCAGCGCCTTGCTGCGTATCACCGCATACAAGGCGACATTGAGCAGCAGCCCGGAAAGTACGGCCGAGATGGGCGTCGGCCCTTCGGCGTGCGCGTCGGGCAGCCAGTTGTGCAGCGGCACCAGGCCGACCTTGGTGCCATAGCCCACCAACAGGAACACGAACGCGAGCGACATGACCGTGGGCTCGAGCTGATGGCGCACCGCGTACAGTTGCGTCCACAGCAGCGACACGGTTCCGCCCCCCAGCACCTTCTCGGCGGCGAAGTAAATGAGGATCGTGCCGAACAGCGCCTGCGCGAGACCCACGCCGCACAGGATGAAGTATTTCCATGCCGCCTCGATGCTGGCCGGCGTACGGTACAGGCTCACGAGCAGCACGGTCGAGAGCGTCGCGCCCTCCATCGCGACCCAGAGTATGCCCAGGTTGTTGGTGAGCAAGGTGACCAGCATGGTGAACATGAAGAGCTGGTAAGCGCCGTGATACAACCGCAACCGAACCGCGGTGACGCGTCCGTTATCCTCTTCCACCCGCATGTACGGCCGGCTGAACACCGCCGTGGTGAAGCCGACGAGGCAGGTGAGCGCGACCAGGAACACGTTGAAGGGATCGACGAAGAACTGTTCGTCGAACGCCGTCATGGGGCCCGACCCGATCACGCGCACGACCAGCAGCCCCGCCGCCACCAGCGTGGCGAGGCTGAATACGATGTTGATCTCGGGGGCGTAGCGCTTGTGTCCGAGCAGCGCCAGCAGCGCGCTGCCCAGCAGCGGAACCCCGAGAACCCAGACGATTTCCACTCGTTTTTCCTCAGTCTTCTCTCAGTCTTCTCTCAGTCTTCCTTCAGCTTTTCCATATGGCGAATGTCGAGCGAATCGAAGGTCTCGCGGATATGGAAGAAGAAGATGCCGAACACGAAGGTGCCGACCAGAACGTCGAGCGCGATGCCCAGTTCCACCACCAGGGGCATGCCGTAAGTCGCACTGGTGGCGGCGAAGAACAAGCCGTTCTCCATGGCGAGAAAGCCGATGACCTGAGGCACGGCCTTGCGCCGCACGATCATCATCAGGAACGACAACAACACGCTGGCGAGCGCGATTCCGAGGGTCGATCGCGTCACGGTGCCCGCGAGCTGGGAGATCGGCGTGGCCAGTGCGAATGCGAAGATCACCAGCCCGATACCCGCCAGCATGGTCGTGGGCACGTTGATCAGGGGTTCGACATCCCAGCGCACGTTCAGCCGGACGATGAGGCTGTGCAGCGCGATCGGCAACACGATCACCTTGAGGCCCAAGGTCAGGGCCGCCGAGATCCAGAGATGACTCTGACCCGTGCTGTAGGCGACCATGGCGGTCGACACGCTCAAGACGAGACCCTGCCAGGCGAACAGGCGTATGAGCGAAAGCACTCTGCGCTGAGAGAGCATGGCGAAGGCAATGATCAACAGGATCGTCGCCGCCAGGTTCACCCATTGCTCAGTCATGCGCTCGCCTCGTCAGACATTGGTCAGAAAATGGACCAGCATGCCGAGTACGGCCAGCAGGAACGCCGTGCTCAGGAACTCCGGTGCGCGGAAGACGCGGAACTTCGCCGAGACCGTCTCGAGCACGGCGAGCCCCGCCCCGGCCAGCGCGAGCTTGGCCGCTGCCGCTGCCACGGCCAAGGGCAGACCCGACCAGTCGCTGCCTTCGGCGATGCCCCAGGGCACGAAGAGCGCAATGCCGATCGTCATGTACGCGAACAGCTTGATCGCGGCGGCCCACTCCACCAAGGCGAGATGCCGTGCCGAGTATTCGAGAATCAGGGCCTCGTGGATCATCGTCAGCTCGAGGTGCGTGGTCGGGTTGTCGACCGGAATGCGCGCATTCTCCGCCAGCAGCACCATCAGGAAGGCCACGGCCGCGCAGGCGAGGCCGGGATGGATCGCGAACTCCCGATGGGCGAGCGTTTCGACGATGGTGGTCAGGGCCGTCGATCCGCTCAGAAAGGCGGCCGTGAACAGCGTCATGAGCATGGCGGGCTCGGCCAGAAATCCGATCAGCATTTCGCGCCGCGCGCCGATGCCGCCGAAGGCGGTACCGATATCCATCGCAGCCAGCGAGATGAACACGCGGGCGAGCGCGAAGATCCCGACCAGCGCGATGATGTCGGCGGCGAATGCGAACGGCAGATCGGTGGCCAGCACCGGGACGATCCCTGCCGCCAGCCACATGCAGCCGAAGAGCACATAGGGCGTGGCCCGAAACAGCACCGATGCGTTGTGGGCGACCACCGCCTCCTTGTGGAACAAGCGCCAGAGCATGAAATACGGACGCAGGATGCCGGGCCCTTTGCGGTTCTGCAGCCATGCACGGCACTGGTTCACCCAGCCGAGCAAGGCGGGCGCGGCCAGCACGACGAACACCGACTGCAGAATCTGGAATGCGATGCCGGCAGCGTCCATCACCGCACGAACACCAGCAGGGCGATCAAGGTGACGAAGCTGTAGAGCAGGTAGGTGCTGATGCGCCCCTGCTGCAGCTTGCCGATGCGGGCCGAAAGGTAGTCCACCGCGCGCGCGATCGGCAGGTAGAGGCCATGCCAGTGCTTGTCCTCCACCCTCAATTCGAACCTGGGCTGTGCGTCCTCGGGCTTGGGCACACGCTGAGCGATCCTGAAGATCGGCGCGAAGATGACGCGTATGGACTGGCCGAAGCCCTCGGAGGAATCCTGCATGCGGGCCGTTTGCTCGGGAAAACCGCAATCCCACGGCGGCGCACGCCGCAGCCGCCCATGGAAGCAGACCCGCACGGTGACATAGGTGATCAGCACCACCACGGCGATCACGAGCAGGAACACGATGGGCCCGTAGCTCGCCCGGGCCTGCGTGGAGGGCACCAGCCACAGCACCCCCGCTTCCAACGCAGACGGCGGCAAGCCCGCCCCTGCCACCGACAGGCTCACCTGGTTGAGCAGCCCGACCACCGTGCTCGGGAAAATGCCCAGCACCAGACACCACACCGCGAGCCACGCCATGCCCAGGCGCTCGAACAAGCTCGCGTCCTCCTCGCCATGACCGCGCGCATGTTCGCCGACGACGCCTCGGGGTTGCCCCAGAAAGGCGATCCCGAACGCCTTGACGAAGCATCGGGCAGTGAGCGCAGCAGCGAGGGCGAGCATGGCGGCAAGCAAAGGCACGAGACTGCGCAAGACGCCGTTGTCGAGCTGGCCCGCCTGCAAGGCCGTTTGCAGCATCAGCCATTCGGACACGAAGCCGTTGAGCGGCGGCAAGGCGGAGATGGCGAGCGACCCGACCAGAAAATAGCCCGCGACCTGAGGCATCCGGTGGATGAGCCCGCCCATCTCGTTCAGATTGCGCATGCCTGTCGAACGCAGCACCGTTCCCGCGCCGAGGAACAGCAGGCTCTTGTACGCCCCATGGTTGAGGCAGTGATAGAACGTGCCGATCAGCCCCAAGGCGCCCGCTTCAGGATGGCCGCTGCCGAAGAAGATCATCGCCAGTCCCAACCCGACCAGGATGATCCCGATGTTCTCGACCGAGGAATAGGCGAGCAGACGTTTGAGATCGTTCTGTTGCAACGCATAGAGGATGCCGAACAAGGCCGTCGTCGCCCCCATGACGGCGACCAGCAGCCCCCATTGCCACATCGGCGAACCGATCAGATCGAAGACGACGCGAACCAGGCCGTAGATCGCCGTCTTGAGCATCACGCCGCTCATCAACGCCGAGACCGGAGAAGGTGCGGCCGGATGGGCATCCGGCAGCCAGACGTGCAGCGGCATCATGCCGGCCTTGGCGCCGAAACCGACCAGCGCCAGCAGAAAAGCGACGCTCGCCCAGAAAGGGGTCAACTGCGCCTGACGCAAGGCATCGAAGCTGTAGGCCTCGACACCGGCCGCGTGCAGTACGCCGAAACACAGCAGGATGGAGAGTGCGCCGACATGCGCGATAAGAAGGTAGATGAATGCGGCGCGGCGGATCGCACCCTGCCGGTGCTCGGTGACGACCAGGAAGTACGATGACAACGCCATCGCCTCCCATGCCACCATGAACATGTAGGCGTCGTCCGCCAGCAGGACGAAGGTCATGCTGGCCAGAAACCCGTGGTACTGCAGGGAGAGCAGCCTCAGCTTCTGTGGACTTTCGCTGCGGAAATAGTCGCTCGCATAGAGGGTGATCCCGAAGGAGCAAACGCCCAGCAGGCACAGGAAGAAGGCCGACAAACCATCGAGCCGCACGTGGAAAGGCAGATCGGGCAAGCCCAGCGGCAACGTCAACGTGTCGGCGGGATCGCCGAGCGTGCGCAATGCGAGCGCCGCCAGCGCGAAGGACGCCAGTGCACTGAGGGGAAACACCCCCCGCGCAACGAACCGTGCCCGCTCGCTCTCCAGCAGACTGACCGCGCCCAGGGCGAGCCACGCCATCCCGATCCCGACCGCCGCTTCAGCGGAGGGAAAGGAGGCGAGATTCATGAAGGGGATGTGTGCGGATCGGGGTTCACGAGACCGCGGCGCTCTCTTGCGAGAACTGTACGGTGCAGATATTTCGATCGATGATAGCAAACGCACGGCGCGAGCGGCAATGCGCAGCCGCTCGCGACGCCGATCGATATAATCGGCGCTCCCCGACTACACGCCCCGATCATGCAGGATCTCACCCGTCATCTGGTTATCGTCGGCCGCGTGCAAGGCGTGGGGTTTCGGCACGCGATGACTCGCCGGGCCGCCTCGCTAGACCTCAGGGGCTGGGTGCGCAATCGCCTGGACGGCAACGTCGAGGCCTTGATCCAGGGAACCCCGGACGCGGTCGCCGCGATGATCGCGTGGGCACGGCATGGCCCGCGGACGGCGGATGTCGATCGCGTCGAGGTCGAACCCGACGAGGGCGAGTTCACGACGTTCGAGCAGCGGCCCACAGCCTAGCCCACCCGACCGTGCGGCCGACCCACGCTGGCGCAGGCGTCTCGGCTCGCGCCTGTTGCCTGTTGGAGCATCGCCTTCACGTCCAGCATATGAAAGCGCTTGGAAAGCACGGGTTGGCTGTGCGACCATAGAGCCACCGAGCGAGTTCGCCCGATCGCGAGCGTGCGAGCTCTGCCTTTCCCCTGATCGCTTTCCACAAGGTGAACACGCATGAAGGATGAAGCGCGCCCCATTCAGCGCGGAAGCGCAGCGCAGCGTGCGACGCGCGCGCCCTCCGGCACCCAGAGCATCCAGCGCGCGGCCCGCCTGCTGCGCGAACTGGCGGCCCGCAATCGACAAGGCATGCGGTTGATCGATGTCGCGCACAGTTCCGGCCTGCAGCGCCCGACCGTCCACCGCATGCTGAAGTGCCTCGCCGCGGAGAGTCTGGTGTCGCAAGACCCGCAATCCCGACGCTACTTCCTCGGCCCGCTCGTATTCGAGCTGGGCATCACGGCCGGCCCCCGGTTCAACATCCGGGACTTGTGCGCGGACGCACTCGACCGCATTGCCGCCGAAACAGGCGACACCGTCTTTCTCACGATACGCAGCGGCGACGATTCGCTTTGCGTCGACCGTCGCGAGGGCGCCTTCCCGATCAAGACCTTCACGGTCGACGTCGGCGTGCGTCGGCCCCTGGGAGTCGGCGCCGGCAGTCTGGCGATCCTCACTGCGCTCCCTGAAGAGGAGATCGAGGAGATCGTCGGTCGCATCGCCAATCGTTTGTCGGCATTCGGACGCCTCACCGCCCCCGAACTGCTCGCCCTGGTCAAACGCGCGCGCAAGGTGGGTTACGTCTTGAACGACGTGCGCACCCTCTCGGGCGTCGCGGCGATCGGCGCACCGATCTTCGATGCGAGCGCCCGTCCGATCGCCGCGATCAGCGTCTCCGCGATCACGTCGCGCATGACGCTCACCCGGCAGCGCGAACTGGCCGAAGTCTTGCGGCGCGAGATTCGCGCGATCGAAAAGAAGCTTGCCCGCTGACGGCTATACCCGAATCGTCCTCCCCTGTACAAATCCACGACCGCTCATGAATCCTACCTACCGCATTGCAGCCATCTCATTGTGTCTGGGCGCCCTCGCGCCGAGCATCCAACCCGCGCAAGCGCAGGCGCCGGGCGCCTATCCGTCTCGCACCGTGCGCTTCATCGTGCCCTTCGCCCCGGGCGGCGGCACCGACGTCGTGGCGCGCGCCATCGCGACTCGGCTGAGCGATCTTTGGGGCCAGCCCGTCGTCGCCGACAACCGCCCCGGAGCAGCCACCACCATAGGCATCGACTTGGCGGCCAAGGCGCCCCCCGACGGCTACACCATCGTTCTGGCGAGCACCAGCTACGGCATCAATGCAGCATCGGGACGCAAACTGCCCTACGACCCGCTCAAGGATCTCGCCTTCATCACGCAGGCGGCGTTGCAGTCGTATGTCATCACGATGCACCCCGCCCTTCCCGTCAAGTCGGTGAAGGAGTTCATTGCCCTGGCCAAGGCCAAGCCCGGCGCGCTCGCCTACGGCTCGCCCGGTGCGGGCAGCGGCAGTCATCTGGTCGTCGAACTGTTCCAGCAGATGACCGGCACGAAGATGCTGCACATCCCCTACAAGGGCTCGGGTCCGGCGCTGACCGACCTGATCGGCGGCCAGACGCAGTTCATGTTCGCCACCATTCTGGCGGTGTCGCCGCACCTGAAATCCGGACGGCTCAAAGGGCTCGCGACGAGCGGCCCGCGTCGGTCGAAAGCGCTGCCTGAACTGCCGACCGCCGTCGAAGCCGGCGTTGCCGGTTACGTCACGACTTCCTGGAGCGGCGTGATGGCCCCTGCCGCAACGCCCGCGGAAATCCAGGAGAAGATCCATCGCGATGTCGTCAAGGTGCTCGCCATGCCCGAGGTGCGCAAACGCCTGGAGGCCGACGGCGGCGAACCGGTGGGCAGCACGCCGGCGGAATTCGCGGCCCTCATCCGCCACGAGATCACGACCTGGGGCAAGGTGATCAAGTCCGCGGGACTCTCCACGGAGTGACGTTCGCGCGAAGCATCGAGAGTCGTTGTACCCCGATGCTTCGCGAGCGCTGACGCGCCGCCCGGCTGCTATCCGAGGCCGATCAGCTGGCCGTCGCGGCCGGGCTGCGTTGCGTGCTGGCCGGGATGGTCGCCGCGGTCAGCGTGCGGATGTTCGGCAAGGTCTCGCAGCGCTGTGCAAGATCGAGCAGCGCCTTCGCGCCGGGCGTGCCCAACACGCGCCCCGCGCAATCCATGAACTTCTGCACGGCCAGGGCCTCGGTCACCGGCCACTCCGGCGAGCCCGGGACCCGATCGACGCGCATGGAAAACTTGCCTTGGCTCGTCTCGACCTCGATGTCGCTGTAGCCGACCACCCCGGAGAACGTGCCCTCGGCCGGGATGCGATAGCGCTCGACCTTCGACATCAGTGCGCGCACAGGCGGGCGCATCACCATGGCATCGGTGAAGGTCTCCAGCGTGAGCTTGCGGTCGTGCAGCAGCGCCGCCATCACATACTCGATGCTGAACTTGCCCTCCAGGCCGGTGTGCGGATTGGTGCTAACCAGCGCCGTGTCGGATCCGGGCAGGAAGCCCACGCGCACGCGCTTGACGTCATCGGCCGGGATGTCGTGCTTGGCCATCAATTCCAGCATGCCGCCGATCGGCCGGTGATTGCAGTAGCAGCAGGGCCAGTTCTTGACGTAGATGCCTGGATTGATGGCTTGCCAAGGCTTGCCCATGTGGGCGACCAGTTCGGCGAACGGCTTGCCGTCATCCCCGGCGTAGGTCTCGAAGAAATTGTTCTTGCCATCGAAGATCGCGCCGTCGGCAGTGAAACCGCGCTTGGCCATCATCGCCGAGAAGACACCGACACGCGCGGCGTGCCCGGCATGAAAGGGCTTCGTCATCGTGCCGAAGTTGCGCACCAGCCCGGAAACCTGCGAGGCGGCAAGGCCGAATGCGCGCGCGAGCGTGTCGACATCCAGCTTCAGGATGCGTCCGGCCACGGCGGTCGCGGTGAACGCGCCCATCGTCGCCGTCGAATGCCAGCCGCGCAGATAGTGTCCGGAGCCCACGGCTTGACCGAGCACGCCGCCGACCTCCAGGCCGAGAACCAGCGCCTCGAGCACCTCCTTGCCGGAGGCGCCGCTCATTTCGCCTGTCGCCAAGGCGGCAGCGACCATCGGTGCACTCGGGTGGCCGCGCAAGGTCGGCAGACTGTCGTCGAAATCGAGCGCATGCGCGCAGGTGCCGTTGACGAAAGCAGCTTCCGCCGCCGTCGTGGAGGCGTTCGCGCCCCAAACGATCGCCTGCGCTGATCCGCCGCAATCCCGCGCCCAGCCGTGCGCGATCTCGCCCACGTCCTCGAGCGTGCCGGCGATGCCGACGCCCAGCGTATCGATCAAAGCCGCGCGCGCCGCCGCGATGGCCTGCTGCGGAATCTCTCGGGTCTCGACCACGAACGTCGCAAGCTGCTTGGTACTCATCGCATCCTCCTGGGTTTGCACTTCACGTTGGCTGAATCGGCTCGGCCGGGCAACCGCGGCAACCGGCTCCGGACCATCGCTCGGGACCGGCCCGAGTTCTCACTGATACACGATCTCGACGTTCGGCCGACTCACCCAGTCGGCGAGCGACTGCACCAGGTTGTCGGCGGCGTTGACCCGCCATTCCTCCGGCAGCCGGATCTCGCAACTGGCATCGCCGTTGGTGTATTCGATGGCGACCGGGCAAGGCCCGGGCCGATAAGGCGCCAGCAATTCCTTCAGCTTGCGCCCGCTGGAGCCGCCGTTGCAGCGTATGCGGATCATGCGCGCGAAACGGTTGCGCGCGGCATCCAGATCGAGGATGTGCTCGGCGATGACCCGCAACGAAGCGCTTTCAGGCTCGTCGCCGTTGCCGCCGCGGCGGAACTGGCGCACCTTGGCCTCCACCACGATCAATGTGTCTTCCACCAGCAGCTTGCGATAACGATCGAGCACGTCGTTGTAGACGGTCACTTCGAGCTTGGTGCGCCCGTCGCTCAAGTTCACGATCATCATGCGACCGTTCATGGAATTCTGGCTGCGCAAAGACTCGATCACCCCGGCGATCAGCTGCGTCTGCTGGGCCGCCTCCCAGCCGCCGCCCGATGCCGCGACGTTGCCGAGCGTGGTCTTGATGAAGTGCTTGATTTCGCCTCGGTAGGCGTTGAAGGGGTGACCCGAAAGATAAAAGCCGAGCGCGACCTTCTCCTCCTTCAGGCGCTGGCGCTCGTCCCAGGGCGCCATGTCGACCAGCGGCAGTTCCTCTTCGCTCTCGGCGCCGCCGCCGAAAAGATTCTGCTGGTTGGCGGCGAGGCTCGCGCGCTCGGCATCGTCCATCGCCATGCCGACCGTCGCCACCAGCGCCGAGCGGCCGTCGCACAGGCTGTCGAAGGCGCCGGCGCGAATGAGCGATTCGATGGCGCGCCGATTGACCTGGCGCCGGTCGACCCGTCGGCAGAAATCGAACAAGCCCTTGAAGGGACCGCCGCGGGCGCGCGCATCGACGATGCTGGCGATGGCCGACTCGCCCGTGCCCTTCACCGCCCCGAGCCCGTAGCGTATGGTTTTCTCGTCGACCGGCGCGAATCGAAAGCCCGATTGATTGATGTCGGGCGGCAGGATCGCGAGGCCGTTGTCGAGCGCATCCTCGAAGAAGGTCCGCACCTTGTCGGTGTCGTCCATGATCGCCGACAAGTTGGCAGCCATGAAGGCGGCCGGGTGGTGGGCTTTCATGTAAGCCGTGTGATACGCCACCAGCGCATAGGCGGCCGCGTGCGATTTGTTGAAACCGTAGCCGGCGAACTTCTCCATCAAGTCGAAAAGCTGGTGGGCGCGCGCCTCGGTCAGGCCATTCTTGAGCGCCCCTTCGAGGAAGATGTCGCGCTGCTGAGCCATTTCCTCGGGCTTCTTCTTGCCCATGGCCCGCCGCAGCAGATCCGCGCCCCCGAGCGTGTACCCGCCGATCACCTGGGCGATCTGCATCACCTGCTCCTGATAGACCATGACGCCGTAGGTCGGCCCCAGGATGGTCTCCAGTCGCGGATCGAGATACTCGACTTTCTGGCGGCCGTGCTTGCGATCGATGAAGTCGGGAATGAGGTCCATGGGACCCGGCCGATACAAGGCGACCAAGGCGATGATGTCTTCGAAGCGGTCGGGACGCGCGCGCTTGATGAGATCGCGCATGCCGCGCGATTCCAGCTGGAACACAGCGGTCGTGTTGCCGTTGGAGAGCAAGCGGTAGGCGCCGACGTTGTCCAGCGGAACATTGCCCAGGTCGAACGCCGCGTCGGCCCGCGTGCCGATGCCCTTGTTCGCCAGCTCGCGCACGTTCTTCACCGCCCAGTCGAGGATGGTGAGCGTCGTCAGCCCGAGAAAGTCGAACTTCACCAGCCCGATCTGCTCGACGTCGTCCTTGTCGAGCTGCGATACCACGGCTTCGGCGCCCGGCGCGGTGTACACGGGACAGAAGTCGGTGAGCTTGCCCGGCGCGATCAATACGCCGCCGGCATGCATCCCGACGTTGCGCGTCAGGCCTTCGAGCGTGCCGGCGAGCTCCAGCAGATCGGCGACTTCCTCCTCGTTGCGCTCGCGCTCGGCCAGCTGCGGCTCCATCTCGCGCGCCATCTGCAGCGTGATCGTCTTGCCCGGATGAAAGGGAATCAGCTTGGCCAGCTGATCGCAGAAGTTGTAGCCCAGATCGAGGACCCGGCCGACATCGCGCACCACCGCGCGCGCCGCCATCGTGCCGAAGGTGGCGATCTGCGAGACGCTGTCGGCACCGTACTTCTGCCGCACGTACTCGATGACGCGATCGCGCCCCTCCTGACAGAAGTCGATGTCGAAGTCGGGCATCGATATCCGCTCGGGGTTCAGGAAGCGCTCGAACAGCAGGTCGTAGCGCAGCGGGTCGAGATCGGTGATGCCCAGACTGAAGGCCACCAGCGAACCGGCGCCCGATCCGCGTCCCGGACCGACAGGTATGCCGTTGTTCTTGGCCCAGTTGATGAAATCGGCCACGATCAGGAAGTAGCCCGGAAAGCCCATCTTCAGGATCGTTCCCAGCTCGAAATCGAGGCGCTCCCGATAGCGGTCCATTTCGTGCGCGCGCGCTTCCTCGTCGGGATACAAGATCTCCATGCGCGCCACAAGCCCCTCTGCCGCACGGGCGCGCAGGTAGGCCTCCAGCGTGACCCCTTCGGGCGTCGGGAACTGCGGCAACCGACTCTTGCCAAGCTCGATCGCCAGATTGCAGCGCTTGGCGATCTCGACGCTGTTGGCGAGCGCCTCGGGGGCATCGGCGAACAACTGCGCCATCTCGGCCTGGGTCTTGAAGTACTGCGCCGGCGTGAAGGCCTTGGGCCGGCGGCTGTCGCCCAGCACGTAACCCTCGGCGATGCACACGCGCGCCTCGTGGGCACGGAAATCCTCGGTGTTCATGAACTGGATCGGATGCGTGGCGACCGCCGGCAAGCCCTCGTCGGAGGCGAACCGCAGCGATGCCTTCGCCAAGGCGTCGACTGTCGGATCGCCGGTGCGCTGAACCTCGACGTAGTAGCGCCCGGGAAACGAAGCGCTCCAGTCTCGGGCGAGCCGCTGCGCCAGCTCGGCATTGCCATTGAGGAGCGCCTGCCCGAGATCGCCGAAGCGACCGCCCGAGAGACAGATCAGTCCGTCGGTGCTGCCTGGCTGCAGCCAGGCGCGATCGATCTCCGGCCGCCCGCGATACTGGTTGAACCGATAGGCCTGGGACAACAGTTCGGAGAGCTTGAGATAGCCTTGCCGCGACTGGCACAACAGCAGCACCCGGGCCGGCTTCTCCCTGTCTTGGGCATTGGCGATCCAGACATCGCAACCGACGATGGGCTTGACGCCGGCCGATCTGGCGGCGGAGTAGAACTTCACCATCCCGAACAGATTGCTCAAGTCGGTGAGCCCCAGCGCGGGCATGCCGTCGGCGCGCGCGCGCTCGACAGCGTCGTCGACGCGCACAATGCCGTCGACGACGGAGAACTCGCTGTGCAGTCGCAGATGTACGAAGACTGGATCGGCCATGAACCTATTTTAATGCGTCATCGTCCCGCGTCGGCGGTCGAATCGATGCCGGGCGGACCGCCCGGCAGGACATCGGTTCGAGCCGCTCTCGACCGCGAGCGTCGGGTGCTTTTGTTCGACAGGATGCGGGCAAAAGCCGCAGCCTAAGATACCAGAGTCGCCATCGGCGGACCGCGGTCGGAACGCGGCTGCGAGGTGCGGGCCTGCGGTCAGTCCAGCTTGACGCCCACCGTGCGAATGATCTTGCCCCAGCGATCAGCCTCGGCGCGCCAGAAATTCTGGAAGTCCTCCGCAGAGCCACCGACCGGGATGGCGCCGAGCGACGAGAGCTTGTCCTTGGTCTCCGGTGCCTGGATGCTCTTCACCAGGAGTTCGTTCAAACGCATGACGACGGGTTTGGGGGTGGCGGCCGGGACGACGACGCCATACCAGTTGTCCGCCTGCACCTGCGGGTATCCCGCCTCGGCCATGGTCATGAGTTCGGGCAGTACCGCAGAACGCTTATCCGTGGCGATGGCGAGCGCCCGCAGCTTTCCGGCACGGATATGCGGGAGCAGGACCGGGATGTCGAGAAAGGTCAGTTCCACCTGGCCACCGAGCAGATCGGTGACCGCCGGTGCCGCCCCCTTGTAGGGCACATGGATCATCTTGATCGCCGCCGCCATGTTGAGCGACTCGGCGGCCAGATGCGGCATCCCGCCCGCGCCTGCCGACGCGTAGTTCAACTTGCCTGCTCGCGTCTTCGCGAGAGCCACCAATTCCTTCACGGTCTTGACCGGTAGCGACGGATGCACCACCAGCAGTTCCGGGACACCGACGGCCAGCGTCACGGGCGCGAATTCCTTGAGCGTGTCGACCGGCACTTTCGCATAGAGATGCTGATGGAAGGCGAGCACCCCGGCATTGGCGAGGTAGAGCGAATGGCCATCGGCCGCAGCGCGTGCCACGTTCTCGGCGGCGATCATCCCGCCGGCACCGGCACGATTCTCCACCACCACCGGCTGACCGCTCAGTTCCGCGAGCTTGTGTCCGATGGTGCGAGAGAAAAAATCCGCCGGGCCGCCCGCCGGAAAACCG
>LNFM01011663.1_pt1 | contig 37093 bp, 38 predicted proteins | sample 596031 | NCBI WGS metagenome assembly LNFM01 (sample SAMN04254537, study PRJNA301005) | activated carbon metagenome | isolation source: dual media filters at the Ann Arbor, Michigan drinking water treatment plant | place: USA: Ann Arbor | reverse complement strand
ACCGTTCCCGCCGAGACTTTCAAAAACTGCCTACGTGACAAAAACATTGTGCTTACCTCCTAGAAGTTGAGGACGTCACTACTTCAAATCTCAAGCATCAATCCCGTTTTTAATAGAGCACGACCAAAAAATTTAATTGTTGTATCGCAATTGTCAGGCCATTCTTGGCACCAAGCTGGATTGGGCTAGAAAAATAGAGAAAAGAATTGAAATACCTCGAAAATTTGTCGTGATAAATATAAATCGTCTGAGTGATTTTCTAAATGCCGTTTTAGTCTTCTGAGTACTTCTCGTATCGGTATTATCCAGTGAGCGTGGGGAATATAGCGCTGTGACAACTATTATTCAACAACTTAATTGGTATCCACCAGACAATCCCGTTGCGTTACCAGAACGTAGCATATTTGTATTTGTTACCTTTGCTGGATGGTGATAGTCTCCGATCCTGATGACTTGACAGAGGGGTGAAGGCTCAGTAGAATTCGCTGCCCTTTCTCTCCGTCGCATTCATCTCAGTGAGCGGGAATAGCTCAGTGGTAGAGCATCGCCTTGCCAAGGCGAGGGTCGAGGGTTCAAATCCCTTTTCCCGCTCCAATTTTCAGCCGGTTATACCGGGCTTCTCGCCAGCCTCTTCTGCCCATCGGCAGTCTGGTGCTAACCGGGTCCCGGTATTCTTCGGCGATTCCTTTCGTACCTCACCTCCTCTACCGGGTAACGCCACATCGCGGTTGCTACGCCGCGAGTAATATATCTTGCCAGCCCTTCCGCCTCACAGGGCCCGCTGGTTTCGTGAGGTCGACAAAAAGTATGGGGGCGGGAGCAACTGTGCGGATCAGGAAGACACTGACGGACAGGTTAACGATTGCCGTCTGAAGGTATCGAAACAGAATCCCCACCAGCGCCTCCTGCTCAACCGTGACCGCCGTGTCTGGACTCAGCACCCGGCTGTTCCAAGTCAATGGCCCGGTGGTGGGAGGAAAGGTCGATCGTGTTCGTCGGAGCATTCGACACTGACTCGTGGGAGTCGAGAGCCCCTGGTTCTGGAGTCTGAAGGATTATGGCCCGGGCTGTCTTGATTCGAAGTGGAACTCGTCAGAGCAGGGCGTGAGTGGTGCGATGAAAAAGACTCCCGGTCCATGTGCGTTATTCTTCCGTCGACAAAAATTCACATCTCGAATCCCCGGAAACTGTGGAGGCACAACACAGAGGTTGCCCTCTTTTTCCGCCGACCCGAAGAAATTGTGCGGAGACAGTTTTACTCGCAGCACAAACTCTGCTATACCACAGGTACGTGATCACCATTTTTGAAATCGAAGGGAGGTGGAGTGCTCATGGCAACGAAGAAAGCAGCGAAGAAGCCTGCAAAGAAGAAGAAGTAGTTCCGGTACCATGAGGAGGCGCCGGCCACGGCGCCTCCTCAGCATCCCAAGTTCTCGAGTTTCCTCCGCCCGCAACGCATCACGCGAATCACCGTTCGATCGAGCAGTTCCTCACAACATCACCGATTGACTCGACCACCCGAGAAGGCCCACACCACCGACGAGAGCTCCCCTTCACTGACCGGCCCTTCAATTGGAATAGAATCGTCGGAGGTGTCCGGATGCAACCGGTTACGCCGGCGAAGCGCACCTCATGGCATGAAGCGCGAAGCGAAGAGAGAACGGAACGACCGGCAGGTTGGGATCGCGATAACGAAGAAGCGGCGCGGCAAAAAAATGGGGAGGTGATGGCCACATCACCTCCCCATGTTCCTTACCGCCAGGAGAGAGTCCATGGCGTAAAGAAAGCAGCACGGGGATCTTAACATGAACATTCCCCCCGGCAACAGAATAAATATATACATACAATCAATGACTTGAGAGATCGCATTTGAAGGTACGGAACAAAGGGCAGCATGAGCTTCGCCCAAAAACTAGACCATCGGCTTGGAAGTTTTGACCAGCCCCGCAGATGTAGACCACTCGAATTCTGAGGACTTGGCCTCTGCGTGATCGGCTGACAGGCGATACTGAGGCAGAGGCTATCGCCGGCGCCCCGGAGGAGTGTGAGCAGGAGCAGCAGCCGTGAGCCTCCGGCACCACGCAGCGACCTCCCTTGCAATGGGTGTGGAGCGCTTCTCGCAGTATTGCCCGTCCCGGAGTGCGACGGCATGAAAACCCTTCGTGGGCCCGCTGACATCCACACCGACGACGAGGGAACCCAGTTCGCGGTGATTCATACCGATTCAAGATGAAGACAAGACGCCCGGGACATTTTCTTCTTCCCAGTGCCCGCACTTGTTCTTGAAGTCAGCTCGCCTGCTTGACAAGGAGAGTAGTCCCAATGTAATTACAAGTAAGTCACCCATCGGATGGAGGAGAGCGGATGAAAGCACGCGTGGTACGAATCGGAAACTCACGGGGTATCCGGATTCCAAAATCCGTCATTGAGCAATGCCATCTGCACGGAGCCGTCGATCTGGAAATCCAGCAGGGGCAACTGGTTATTCGCTCGGCAGCCAAGCCGCGCGCCGGCTGGGACGAAGCCTTCGCGCAGATGCATCGCCACGGGGACGACCGCCTGAAGGATCCAGAATCAGCCGCCCCATCCGCCTGGGACCGGAGTGAGTGGACGTGGTAGTGTCCCGCTTCGACGTCTGCCTCATTCGCCTCGACCCCACCGAAGGCCGTGAAATCCGTAAGACCCGCCCCTGCCTGATCATCTCTCCTGACGAAATGAACCAGCACATCGACACCGTCATTATCGCCCCCATGACGACGAAAGGTCGGCCTTATCCCACTCGTGTGCCGGTGCGGTTTAAAGGAAAGTCGGGACAGATCGTATTGGATCAGATCAGGACCGTGGACAAAAGCCGGTTGGTGAAGCGCATGGGAAAGATCGACGAACTGACATGCGCACAAGTTCTTACCCTGCTCGCCGAACTCTTCGCCCTATAAGCTCTGCAGAGCTCCCCATCCTTCCTCACGCGAATGGGTCGTGGGGAAACGCGGTGGGAAAAGACTCCCGGTGCCGTTTCTTTTTCCCTCAACCGGCCCCCAGGAGCAAGTGATGGTCGGCTTGTTCTTCATCGACTTCGCCAATGCGCTGATCGTCATGGGCTTCGTCAACCGGATGACGTGACGGCGGGACTTCGGTGAGATCAGGCAACGCCGTCGTCCGGTGCTACGACGGCTCAGTCCTTCAACGAGAACGGCGTGAAGTCCGTATGCCGGTCGTACCAGTCCTCGTGCTCCCGGCGCTTCAGCCAGCCGATGATCGCGTAGGTCACCGGCGTGAAGAGGATTTCAACGGAGACCTTGAACGCCCAGTTGAAGGCAATAACTTTGATCATCGTCCCGGGCTGCCAGGTCCCGAGGAAGGCAATCGGATAGAAGAGGGCGCTGTCGACGAGCTGGCCGGCCGCGGTCGAACCGATCGTGCGTGTCCAGAGATGACGCCCCCCGGTCCAGACCTTCATCTTCGCCATGACATAACTGTTCATGAAGTCGCCGCACCAGAAGGCGACCATCGACGCAACCACGACCCGCCACGTGCTCTCGAAGACGACCTCCAGGGCAGGCTGGATCACGGCATTGAAGGGCTCCTCCGGATCCGCCGGCATGTGGATCACGAAAAGCCCCATGACGGTCGCGAAGATCATCGCGGCGAAGCCCGCCCAGATGACTTTGCGCGTGCGCGCGTAGCCATAGACCTCTGTCAGCACGTCGCCGAAAATGTAGGAGATCGGAAAGAAGAGGTTCCCGGCGCCGAAGGTCAGGCCGAAGAGGATGCACGTCTTGCCCGGCCCGATGAGGTTCGAGCAGAGCAGGACCGTCACGAAGGCCGCCATGACGAGGTCATAGTAGCGGTAGTGTCGGGGGTTCGAGACTGGTCCCTGATCAGGCGGTTCGGCGTGGGCGCTCATCTGCGGGCCGGGTTCCTCTCGGTCTGTGGTTCTAGTTGCCCCGTGCCGGCCTCGCACGTGAAACGGATCAGCGACTCAGGAAGGAAAAGGATAGGGAACAGGCCGTGTGGCCTGACCACGAACGTACCAAAGACCCCGTGAAGGATCAATCCCCGGGCTCTGCCATCGGACATCCGGACCCCCCTCGCAACGACCCAGCTGTGCAGACTACCCTGTGCCTCTCACAATAAACTCATGACACATGCCGGGCCCCGTTTCCACGGCGACGGGGCGACGCACGAGAGTGAGGCAGCGGCGGACGATCGGGACAGATGATTCAGGAACGAACAAGGCCTTGAGGCAGGCTATATCTAATATGGTATAGTCCATCCATTCATGTGGGAGATCTACGAACACCGACGAGCGAGCAAAAGCCTTGATCGTCTTCCGGTCGAACTACTGAAACGCTATGAGAAGTGGAAAGACATTGTGCGAGTCTCAGGCCCGGCAGGTTTACGGCTCATCAAAGGCTTCCACGATGAACGGCTTCAAGGAGAATGGGAAGGACATCGCTCGTCACGGCTGAATGCTCAGTATCGCGTGATCTATAAGATGAAGGAACAGCTCATCCAGGTGGTGGTCGTGGACGTCACAGCCCACGATTATCGGAGGCAATGATGAAGGCGAAAGATGTTCGTCCGGCAAAAGCACGGGTTGCGGTTTCGGTAGGAGAGTCCGTTCGGATCATTCGTGAGCTACAAGGACTCACGCAGAGCGAACTGGCTCGAAGGACCAGGATTCCACAGTCTACGATCTCGGCGATTGAAAACGACAGCATCAATCTTGGCGTCGAACGGGCCAAAACCCTGGCGCGTGTGCTGCAATGCCATCCAGCCGTCCTGGTCTTTCCAGGCTGGGATGTGGCCAAGCCGTCCGCAGCCTAACCGCGACGACACTCTGGACGAATCAAGTGCGACGGCATGAAAGCCCTTCTTGGGCCCGCCGACATCCACCCCGACGATGATGGAAGCGGGCTTGCGGTGAGTCATACCGATTCAAGAGGAAGAGAAGACTCCCGATACCTTTCTTTATTTAGCTCTATGTCGAGTTTCTTGCAGCTCGGCGCCGCTCGTATTTAATGAATTGATTCGCCAGATCCATGGCGTGAGGACGCTCACGATCTATTTGGGTCCTCATCCACACCCCAAGTTTCATGATCCACTGGAACTCCTCTGATCCGTAAAACCAACGGTAACTGTTGCAGAGGTCATGAGCAGGCAAATAGTTATCCACTAAATGAGGACCACCCTGGCAGTGGGCAAATACATGATCGGCGCTCCACCGCTTACCTTTTATCTTGCCACCACATATGTGACATCGGCGGCCGGTCTTCGCAAGAACCGTTTGACGTTGACGAGGCGTGAGAGATCGTCTCACTGCCTGTTTCTTTCCCACCCTTCGCTCCGCTCTGAGGGATCGGAGATGGGCCCCAAATCTCTCTGGAGTGCTGAAGAGCTTATCTGCCTTAGGCATCTCTAGATTACTCCCAAGATTGAGGAAGCGGGGCCATTCCGCTACTTCCTCGGGTGAATGGGGTATGGAAAATGCGAAGAGAAAAGACTCCCGACCCCTTTAAATCCAGCCCGGGCTAACCTTGGAACACCCACGTACTGGATTCCAGGTTGCGTCAGTCCACTCGATTTTTGAATTGTCACTCACGTCTCAATCCTTGGGAGATTTGGAAACATTCGCTGCTATTTTAATACGGTTGCCTTGGGGAATAACAGACGTCCGCCCATTGCAACATCACGGAAGACGTTGCGGTAGGTCCAGGGCTTGGGGCGAGTGGAAGGCAGGAGAGAATCCGCGACTGCCTCAGGCAAATGGGTCGTGGGCAACGCAATGAGAAAAGACTCCCGGTACCTTTTCTGCTTCTCTTGTCCTCATTTCTTCTCCTTCGGTGCCGATCTAAGGCTTCCCTCTTCGGTACGCGGTCCGGTTTGCCACATCGCCGCAATTGCCTGCGCAATGGATTTGCGAAGGCAGTCGGCAGGGTCGGTTTCACTCTGGCGACCCTGAATATCCATCACACACAATAAGAGTATTGCCTCCGAGTTTCCTTGTTCGGCGGATTTGCGGAACCACATCGCAGCTTCAGTATCGCTCCGAGGTATCCCGATGCCATGCAAATACATCATGCCTAGATTGAACTGTCCAATCACATTTTCCTGCTCGGCGGCTTTCCGGAACCATGAGACGGCTTCGGTGTCGCTCTGCAGCACGCCTCTTCCCATCGCATACATCCAGCCCAATCCGGCTTGCCCATAACCATTGCCTTGTGCCGCAGCTTTACGAAACCAGATAACTGCGTCGCTATAACTTCGATTCTTACCAGTTACATACATCAGCCCCAAATAGGCCTGCGCATCCGCATGACCCTCACTCGCGAGTTCACGCATGAAATACACTTCGAGATCAGCAGTACTTTGTGTGGACTGCTTTGGTCCACCACGCTGGTTCTCGCCAGAAGTCGTTAATTGCTTCTGGATACCATTATGATCAATATCCTCTCTAGTGAGAGTGATTTCGGTCGCGGCTTGAATTGGCAGAACACTGCAGACGGCCTGAGAGAAAGCGAGGATCACAAGAAGCCAACGGCGATACATAAATGCCTCCGTAATAGAGCAGGAGCCACTATTGAGATCAAGAAAGTACTCCCGGTATCTCTTCTTCTTTACACAGTTCTTATATCATCTAAGAACTCCGATGCCGGCTCAATACTGGTTACCAGCAGATAGTCGCGGGCACGAGTGCAAGCGACGTAAAGTAGGTGGCGCTCTGTGTCATAGACTTCCTGCAGGTCTGCATCATCCCCTACGGTCTCGATTCGTTCTTGCAATGGGATGATCTCATCGTCACAGGCCATGACAGCCACTGCGCGGAACTCCAAACCTTTGGCCAAGTGCATGGTGCTGATCGAAGCGTACCCGCTGGTGGTTTCAACATGCTCATCGAGGACCTTGAAAGGAATTCCAGCCTGTTCAACAGCCGCACGCGCACGGGTCAACTGCGCCTCGGAACGCACAAATACCCCAAACTCGTGAGGCGCCACTCCTGCCTTCGTATGTTCTGACATCCAGTCGCTGACAGCTTTGATCTCATCCTGCTCACTCTGGTGAACCTGAATCAACGGCGGCGGACCATTGAAGACCGAGACCGTACCCCTTCGATCATCGATATTGCCATCGACATCGGAAACCTCGGGCCCTAAGAGACGGTCGGCCTGCATGCGGATTTGATGAGACGTTCGGTAATTGACGCGAAGCGTACGGGAACGGCCACGAATGTCGACGCCAAGGGCTTTCCAGGAGAAAGGCTGTTGAAAGATCCGCTGGCCCAGGTCCCCGGCAAAGAAGAGAGCATTGGGCCGAGATCCTCCCATTGCAGCAAAGAACTTCAAGTGTGCAATGCTGAGATCCTGCGCTTCATCCACGACTGCGAAGTCGAACGGTGCGTTCTTGCTCGTGGCCATTGCAGCCGCAACGGCGGTGAAGACAGCAGCCTGGGTCATCACCCCACGCGCCTTCAGATCACCCCGAACTTTCTCGAACATTGACCACAGGACCGCCCGTTGGGCTTCTGGCAGCCTGGTCTTCCGACCCAAGCGGGCCACATCACGATAGGCCTCCCAATTTGCCAACTGCCAAGGATCGACAACCTGTTCCCATTCGGTCAGGAGGAAATAGAGACTGAACTTATGGCCGCTGACGGCTTTCGAGGCCTTGCGGAGCAACTCCTGTACATCACGACGACTTGCCAACTTGACCGACCCCACGAGCGATTTATAAAGCCGCACACCCAGCGCATTCAGCGAATGGACATCAATGCGTTCAGCCAGCCTCGGTTCATGGCCGACCAGCCGTCTCAATTTGGTATGCAGCGCATGCGCCAATGTATCGGAAAAGGTGGCCAGCAGGACTCGGGCGTCGGGATTAGTACGAGCCAGAAACGCCGCTCGATGCAGAGCCACAATGGTTTTCCCTGTGCCCGCTGAGCCGGAAACGCGGGCAGGCCCGGTGTAGTCTCGTTCCACCCATTGCCGCTGCTCCGGGTGGAGAAAGATCGTCCATTTTTCCCAGGGAAATTCAAACGCACGCTGCAGGTCTTCGACGTTGGTGATGACTCGAAACCGGCGTTGGGCATCCGGATGATCAAAGGCAGTGGGTGTGCCATACTCAGCCACCGGCTCTCTGACTTGGCCAACCATCGCATACGACACTGTCGGTCTTCCACCGGTCGCCAGTTCCAGCAGGGCTTCCGCAGCCTCGCCCGGTAGATGGTCCGCTAATGCCAGGAGCGTGTCGTCTGTCGCCTGCCGTACGTCTTTCATCCATTCCGAAGGAACGCCGTACCCTAGCAACTCCTCGTCGGAGATCTTGGTAAAGAGCGGCCTCTTAGCGGGCGAGGATTTCAGTACCTCGACATATTTCGGCACGACGATTTCCTGGACCGTCTCTCGAATCTCCACAAGCTGGGCGGCACCTGTCTTGGGATGGGTTTCCAGCCTGCGCCGCTCGGCCCAGTCATAGGCCTTATCGTGGTGATCGACGTAGCAGAGGAGCAGACTCCCGGGTGTCCGGTGGACAATCAGCCGGATATCGTTATTGACTCGAACTGACCAGAAATTCTTGTCCTTGGCTTTATCGAGTTTATGGAAGCTGAAACCAGGATTCGCGGGATTGAGCTGAAGGTCAAAAGCCGTCGTCTTCACGGCCTTCTGTTCCTCGCCGGTCAGGCGAGACAGACTGTCAGTGAAGGTATCAGCGATGCGGAAGTCCATTTGGTCAAGGCCGTGGTGTGTTCATAGCAGCACCAACTTTGCTTTGCTAGAAATGACGGTCGCCATTTCCTTCTGCTTTGCCTTCTGCAACTCAGGGTCGCTTTCAAACCAGGGCCAATTCCGGATTACGGCATGCCGAGGCGGAGGTTCATCTGCGACTACATCAAGTTGTGCAGCTCTGACGTGGTGGGCTTTGAAAATAGCGGCTCCATGAAGTGTGCGATTACCGGCTACATATCTGAGACCAATTTCCCTTAACCCATCAAGAGGCGTGTTACCATGTCGAAAGATTGAGGTTTCGCGATCTTGAGGATGTGGCAAAAACGCGGCAGGCTTCGCCATCTGACTGTTGAAATGGCTCGAAGATGTCAGAAACCTTGCGAGGTCCTCATCGTCACCGATTACCTCAGAGAGTCCCGACGGTAGCAGTCCCATGGCTCATGATCCCTGTAATACCCTCAATGACTCTTGGTGGGATTCTCTCCCCATCGAATCGTGCTACCCCGTGCCCCTTGTCCGACCCATCCAGCCATGCATAGGCCAGGCGGTTGGTGACTCCCACACTGAGCGAGAACATGCGGTTCCGAGACTGAATCCAATCTAAAGATATCGAGCCGTCAGGCTCTGGGGAAAATTCTGGCAATGGCAAGTCATCGGGCATCGCACGAATAAACTCCTCCGCCAAACAAACGGCTGTCCATTCGAGAGGATACGCACCGTAGCCATCCCATCCAGCCTCTATGCACTCATTTGCAAGGGCTCTTAGCTGCGAAATAGCATCGGCTTTTGCGCCAAAGAGGGACTGAGATCGCTCAGCCAATCCCACCACGCCATTGATAGCATCACGCAGTACACGGGCCTCGGAGGACACGGCGCTACGGTCGCGCGCATACCCTTGCACGGTCGCATATCCAAGCCAGATTCCTAGCGTTGCTGAAAGAGGGTCAGGCATTGTTCGGTCACCGTGCTCCTAAAAATAACGTTCTTCAAGTCCCTTAATGACTGGATCTTCGCCAGAATCCACGCCCAGTTCTCCGGCGTGGTAATTTCTTCACTCGCCACACAAATGTCGAGAATGACAGGCAGATTGTCGTTTTCCCTCGGCTGTGATGTCAAGACGATATTGGCCTGATGCCCAGTTCCCACTTCCACTGCGGCGTGCTGGTTTAAGAAGCCAGCAAATTGCAGTCGTTCTTCCGCTGGAAATTTTGGACTTACCTTGAGGTAGCGTTGCAATTCGATCCGATCGTTGGCAAACGGAAGCAGAATACGGTTGATGTAACGAAGACGGACAACTCGTATTTGAACGGGCGAGGCAATCGTCACGAAAAGGCTCCAAGTCCGCTCGATCTCGGGCAGATATTCATCAAGGGTGCTGTACGGAGCCAACCGATTAAAGGAGAAACCCTGAGCCCGCACTTGCACCAATTGTTTTTCGTCGTCCTGAAGAAATTGGAATCCTTGGATCGCCCGCTTTGCGGAATGCTTCGAGGCCTGATCTTCTTGCCATTCAATGCGATACTTCTCAAGATACTGCGCACGGAACTTGGGATATTGATCACGGAAAGCGTCTCGCATTTTTACCTCGAATGCGGCGAGGTCGAATGCCGGGGGCATGTCGCAGTCAAGATCAAGTACAGCTTCTACAATGGGAGCGTTCGGCAGTTTGAACTGAGTGGATTTTATGGGTGTGCCAGATAGTGCCATGCTAAGGCTCATACTCGTTTATACATGAATCCTAATTCAAGTTGATATAAATGCCTCATCACACCTTAAACACCTTCATCACTTCATCACCCAGATGGTTGATGACTTTCACCGCGATGCGGCCGGACTTGGGTTTTTCAAATGCACGGGAGGTATCGCTGTTCAGAGTGGCCCAGGCTTCGGGGTCGATCTCGGCTTTGAGGGTCGTCTTGAGTGCGCTATAAGGATCGTTCGCCCCTAAGAAGTAGGCGTGACGGACGAAGAAGCTTTCTTCGTTGTAGTCCGTGTCGATGAACCAGCAGGCGATGCCTTCGGCGCCGTCGCTGATGACTTCGCCTGTCTGGGGTTTGAACACGTCCACCCCCTTCACCTTCACCCGTAGCCTCCTGTCTTTCTCTGTGAGGATATCGATATCAGGCTCACCGAAGATGACGAAAAGGTTACCCTTGCCGGTGTTCTTGAGGTCATCGGCCATGTGAAGATCGGCGTTCATTCTGGCCTTCAAGACGGGAATGCGGCCGAGTTTGCTGAACTCGGTCGAGTGGGCGTCATAGTTAAAGGCACAGGCGATGAGGACATCAAATCCGGCGTCGCCGGCCTCGCGGGCTGCTTCTACAAGATCAGGCCTGGTGACGGTCCCGAACTCAGGCCCGATGAAGATGGCCGCGCGCTTCTCCTTGTCCCCTTCCAGATAGCGACCCTCCGCGCAGACGAGATCGCCAGGCCAGGGGGTGAGAGCGGTGAAGGTGATTTTGTCAGCCTTGTGTGCCTGTTGAACACCGGATGTTTTGAGATTGTCCAGAATCATCTGAGCAAACGTCTGCTTCGCCCCGTACTCTGGACTGCTTTCCTTGGACGTGTCGATCAACTCATCATTCTGATCCACGCCAAGCACACGGTGAGGTGAAAGACTCTCGACCGTAAAGGGGCCAGCCACGCGGACTTTCTTCTTGTCCTCGTAGGGCTTGTCATAGAGATATTCAAACTCAGCCTTAGCGGCGATGGACTTGTCGATCTCCTGCTGCCGGGCAATGCGGGCCCGCCACCAGTCAGCGTGCAACTTCTTCGCTGTGTCCGGCCACAGGTCTCCGGCCTCGCGCGGAATCTCCCATTCCTGCCATTGCTTTTTGAGGGCGACGTTCAGCCTTTCACGAAATGGGTCTAGGGTGGCTTGCCACTTGTCCCAGATGACATCAATCTCCGCATTGTTAGCGATGGACTTGAGCGTAATGTGGGGCACACGCTCATAGACAAATCCGTGACGGATGTTCCCCTGCACAGGCTGCGAACTCGGAGCCGCGCGGGTGACTTCGGCCTCCTTCATCTGGCCTTCACGGGAATCTGAAAGCAGATAGAATGGATAGCGAGCACCCATTATTCTAGCTCGCGCCAACGCCAGTGCTACGCGCGATGTATCAATGGTGATCCAGCGGCGGCCCCATTGCTCTGCAATCGTGGCAGTGGTGCCGGAACCACACGTCGGGTCGAGCACGAGGTCACCAGGGTCAGTAGCCATAAGAATGCACCGCTGAACAACTCTGACGTTCGTTTGCACTACATAGACTTTTTCAGCACCAATCGTTCCCCCTGTATCCTCCCATGAACTATTGAGGGGAAAGTAAGGTGATTCATCAAAATACCGAATGACGCTCAAAGATTGGCCTCCGCCATACAGGCGCCCAGCTTTCCCGGCTCGGATAAGCCCAGCTTCCGTTGTACTCCAACCTCGTGTGCCAGACGGTCGGAATATCTTACCTTGGAAGACAAATGGGAAACCCATTGCCGACGAGTCTCCAGCTTCTCTTCCTTGACGCTGTGACGTTGAGTCTCCCAATCTAACTATCCGTACCCCTAGATCAGAAACGTTTCCTGCAGCATTGACAAAGTCACTCAGTCGCATTTTCGTGCCATTCACCTCGATGGTCTGCCAAGGGCCTGGATCATCTAAACTAAAACCTCTTTGAACTAAAAGCTTTCTGAACTTTGTCTTTTCTGAATTCTTGCTGTACCACAACACGTAATTCTTTGGATTTGATAAATAATCTGAGGTGGAGCCTGAAGTAGAGTGATACCCAATCTGGCTAATGAAATTGTCAGTACCGAACAATTCATCCATAACTGATCGAACGCGATGCACGTTTTCATCACCAATCTGTATGAAGATCGAACCCGAATCATGGAGCAAATCTCGGGCGACGGTGAGACGGTCTCGTAAGTAGGTCAAATAACTGTGAATTCCATCTCTCCAGGTATCACGAAAAGCTTTTACCTGTTCCGGTTCACGAGTTATGTGATCGGCCTTGCCATCAGTTACCGTATGACTTGTGGTGCTCCACTGAAAGTTGCTATTGAACTTAATGCCGTAGGGTGGGTCAAAGTAGATACACTGGACCTTGCCACGCAGGCCCTCACGCTCGGCAAGGCTAGCCATAACTTGAAGCGAGTCTCCGAGGATCATGCGGTTCGACCAGTTCTGGTCGTGCTGATAGAACTCAGTCTTGTCGACTCCCTTGGGAATTCCGTTAAAGTCGGAGAACAGATCCGGCATCAGCAGCCCGGCTTCGTGTTCGCGTTCTCGCGTTTCACGCAATAAATCGTCGATTAGCGCCTTCGGATGAACCTTCTCTTGGATGTAGAGCGGCGGGGCATGAACGACGAGATCCGACCAATCCTGCTCATCCTTGCCTCGCCAGACGAGCTGTGGATCGAGGTCGCGATTGCGTCGTTCATAGGCAATGCGGACAGGGCTTTGCTCTTCTTTTTGCAAAACGGACTGATATTCAGCCGTGGGAATATTCTTTCTCTTCGCTTCGTCGTGCTTCAGCGCTTCGACGGTCTTGGTCGTCCCTTGCTTCTTGGCCATGATTATTTCCTTAATGGGAGAACTTCGCGCACGGCGTCGGCAAGCTGTTTGGCGGTGGGCAAGCGCCCCTTGAACTCGGCAGGCAGCTTGGCTTGCAACTGGTATTCGGCGACGCCGATCGGATTGTGTTTGGTTTTGAGCGCGAATTCGACTTCGATGTCGTCCTTTTCGGCACAGAGGATGATGCCAATGGATGGCTTGTCGTCCGGACCTCGCTCTTTTTCGTTCAAGAGGTTGAGATAGAAATCCATCTTGCCCGCGTGCTCCGGCTCGAAGGGGCCGATCTTGAGGTCGAAGGCCACCAGCGCCTTGATGAAGCGATGGTAGAAGAGCAAATCCACGAAGTATTCTTTCCGTCCGAGCGCAAGCCGGTATTGGCGACCAACGAAGCAAAACCCATAGCCCAGCTCCAGAATGAAGCGCTGAAGATGGGAGACGAGTCGGTCTTCGAGTTCGCGTTCTTTGACGGCACGGTTGATGCCGAGAAATTCAAGGTTGTACCGGCTCTTCATCATTTCGTCCGCCTGCTCCGCGAAGTCCTCCGGCAGGGCGAGGGTGAAGTTATGCGTCTTCTTGTCCTTCACCGCCCGCTCGTAGGCGCCGGCTTTGATTTGATTGAGCAGGACGCTCCGGCTCCAACCGAATTGTGCCGTGGCGCGAAGGTAGTACAGGCGGGCGGCAGGATCGGAGAGCTTGGCAAGCAGATTGGCATGATGCCCCCAAGGAATTACAGCGACCAATTCTCTCACAGCCTGTGAGAGTTTTTCCGGAGCCGCCTCCCCGGTCTTCAATCCCCTCACAGCCTGTGAGAGAAATTCAGGTGAGGTATGGACAAGATACAGCTGCTTCATTCTCCACAAATTCACAACGGAGAACCCACGCATGCCGGGGAACGAGGCCCGTAGGTCGGCGGCAAGTGTTTCTATGACCGCGTCTCCCCATCCTGCCGTCTGCTGTTTCTCCACAATGCCTCGACCAATGTCCCAATAGAGCAGGACCAGGTCGCGGTTGATTGCACGCACGGCGGACGTACGGGCATGAAGGATGCGATCCTTCAACGCCGCGAGGAAGGCCGGGTAATCCGGGTGAGAGAGCGCCTTCGTCATGATAGCGTGGCTTTGGCGATTACCTTCTCAAACTCACGTTCAACCTTGGCTTTGAAGTCGGCCTCGATCTGATAAACCTCGGTGAATTCAGCAAAAGCCCAGCGGCCGTAGGTCCGAAGGTTATTCACCCCAGGCACCCAGTAGGTGTCCATGGTGGCCTTCTTTTCCTTCGCATCCTCTCGCCGGAAGCCTTTGATCTCCACAATCAGGTGGAGCAGGTCGTGGTCTCCATGACCGTCATCGACCAGGACAATAAAGTCCGGTAGATACTTCCTCGTCTCGGAGCCATAGCGGTACGGCACTTCCAGACCAAGATTGTGGTTTTTCACATAGGCCCTGACTTTCGGATGGGCCTCGGCCACGCGACAGAATTCGCCTTCCCAGTCACTGTCGAGAATGATCCAGTTGATGTGGCAGCATCGGGCGTCTGTCTCCCAACGATCTTGCCTGGACGTATTGAAATTCACATGCCTTGTCGAACCAGTGGGATTGTAGGCATCAAGCAGGGCCTTAATCGGCTTCTTCCCCATGAACTCTCGCGTGATACCTGCCATGATCTTTTGACAGGCCATCTCGGCCAGCATCTTGTACTTAAGCTGCGCCGGATAGGTCCCCCCCTTGCAGATCAAACATTTCTCATCAAGCCACTGCTTGACCACTCGTTTCAGCTGGCCGAACAGATGCAACTGTGGATCACCATTGGCATCACGCCAGCGTGTCATCAGGAAATGCGAGGTCAGTTCGTACACAACCTGAGACGGCCGCACGTCTCCGGTATGGATGAGATTCAGGTCCACGCTCTCGCCGATGATTCCTGAATTGCGGGTCTCCGTGGCCCCGACCAAATCAGGTGTGAGTTCAAGAATCGAGTCTTCATTGAACTTCGCCGTCAACCGCTCCTCCGGCAACTCAACATGGTATCCCTCAACGCGGGGAAAGGTGATTTCGAGTGCATCACGATCGGGACGGACCGCTTTGACTTGAATGGTCTCGCGCGGCGGCTGAGGCGGTGCGATGACTGGTTTGGCATTGAAGTCAAAGGGAATGCCGAGCACATCCGCATACTCAACATTAAATTGGTTGTCGTCGTTCAACTCATACGACTGGCGTCGCAATGCGCGCCCGATGACCTGTTCGCACAAGAGCTGCGTTCCAAACGCTCGCACGCCGAGCACATGGGTGACGGTATTCGCGTCCCATCCCTCGGTCAGCATGGACACCGACACCACACACCGGATGTCCGCCCCAAGACGGTCTCGCTTGCCGACCGTATTCATCACTTCTCTCAGCAGATCTTGATCTGTCAGGCCTTCGGCTTGCCGTTGATCCCCGGTACGCTCGACGATCTCGCGACGGAAGCGTTCGATTTCGTCGGCCGCCATGGTGCGGAAGTTGTCATCCAGCGCTTCGCCGGATTCCAATTGCTCGCTGTCAATCAACAAGGTTCTGGGTCGAGGGAGAGGATTGCCGTGTTCATCGTGGTTTTGGAACAGCGGGAGTCGCCCGAACATGAGCCTGCTGGACCCGTCTTCATTCTCCCGCTGAAAGCCAGAGATGTAGTCGTACACCAACTTGGACGTGGAGGTGTTGTTACAGACGATGATGAAACAAGGAGGCACCGGAACCTTTTTCTCGGCCCAGAGCGTGTATGTCTTCTCATAGTGGCCGTACAGTGCTTCGAGCGCCGTCTGCAATTGCGGCGGCAGATCAAGCGGATCCAGGCTCTCGGCCTTGCCACGACCTTTCTTCGGCATCTTCGCCCTGATGTGCTCCCACAGGTTGCGGAACATCGGCATGTCGTTGCCTGGAATGTTGTCCGTGATGGGCACACGAGGCAGCTTCACAATGCCGCTCTCGATCGCATCCATCAGCGAGAAGTCGCTCATGGTCCAGGGGAACAGGGTCCCCTCCGCATAGCCTGAGCCGCGCAGGAAGAAGGGCGTGGCCGATAGATCGATGATCTGGGCAACCCCGAGTTTCCTGGTGACCGTTTCGAGTCCGGAGATCCACAGGCGAGCCGCCTCGTTATTCTTTTCCGCTTCCTTCTTTTCATCCCCCTTGAGGCCCTCGTCGTCGGCCTTCTCTCCTGGCTTCTCACGGTAGCAGTGGTGGGCCTCATCGTTCAGGACCAGAATATTCTTCATGCCCATCAAGTCGGGCATCACCCTCTGAAGCATTTGGCCTTCTGTTTCAAGCGTGTTCAGTTCTTGTCCCCGCCCTTGAAGCAGTGACCGACCACCTTTTGATAGTTCCAAGCGCTCCCGAAGTTTGAAGGCATGGTAGTTCGTGATGACGATTTTGGCGTCTTTCACCTCATCAAGCAGATCGTTGGGCACCAATTCGCGGCTCGCGTAGTAACTGTCCGGGTCGTTTGGCTGAAGAACGCGAAGTCGGTCTTTGATCGTGATCCCTGGCGTCACGACAAGAAACCCACGGGTGAATTTCTTGCTATTCGGGCGACGTACCGAGTTGATCGTCTGCCACGCGATCAACATGGCCATGACGGTGGTCTTGCCCGCCCCTGTGGCCAATTTCAATGCCAGTCGCGCCAATCCTGGATTGGCGTCGTTATTGGCGTTTGCGAGGTGATCAAGAAATCCTTTACCTGTCTTGGTACTGGTGGCAACCTCCGTCAGCCAGATGGCCGTTTCAGCCGCCTCGACTTGGCAAAAGAAGGGTCGGGTGTTGCTAAATTTGTGATGCCGCCAGTGTTGCAGTAAGCGAGCAGTTTCGGGCGTAACCTGCCAATCATTCGAGTTCTGCAATTTCCGCCAAGCCTCAACTTGGTCGCGCACCCCGTTGATAATGGCCGTGATGTCATACTGCTGTTCCTGAGTTGATAGCCCCTTACCCTCGTCGAAGACAATCGAGGACTGCTTTTCTGAGGTTTTTCGTTTTTTGGGCTTGGGAATCGGTGTGATGAATTCGGCTGGACGGCGGCTCTCTATGATTTGATGAGTCGGCTGGCCCTGCTCATCAAGTTCCCAATGCCGACAAGGACGCCCATACGGCGTATTCAAAATAGGTTTCGAGAAGAAATCGGTGCTCATCTATGCTTTCGTCATGAGGAAAGGACCTATATGGAAAGCGATGAATAGGCGGCAGGATACCCCTTTCCCCACCAGAAATCACGCCCTCGGAAGGGGGAGCTTATGGCGTATAGCGTATGGCTGATGGCTGATAGCAGGCCCGAAGGGACGGCCGGGACGGAGGGGAAAGGTCTGTCTCGTCTGTTTGGTCGATCTGGTTTGTTTCGTTTTGTTTGGTCGATCTGGTTTGTTTCGTTTGTTTGGTTGGTCTGGTCTATTTGGTTTGCCTGGTTTGTTTGGTCGGGGGAGCGGGAAAAGCGGGACGAGCGTGACGGGCGAGATTGCGGGATGGGCGAGAGGAGCGAAAAGATTGTCTGTTTGGTCTGTCTGGTTTGTCTGGTGCGTGGGAGCGGGAAAGGCGAGACGGGCGAGAAACTGCCAGGTTAGCGACTGCCCACTTTGATCTCGTAGGAAGGAATCGGCTGTCCGGTCACACGGGCATACAGGACAGATGGATCCAGGTCGGCTCCGTTCGGCCAATAGATCGTCCCTAACTCTGGATGGACGCGAAGCTCACGAAACCGCATCGGATCCTTGAGCAGTGCAAATATGCCTTCAAAGCGTATGACGGTTGAGAGGTCTAGGTCGCCTGCAACCCCGTCTTCAAACCGAAGGCGCACGCGATAGCCTTCCAGCAATGTGGCTTCGACAATGTCTTTCAGCATCCTGATTCACTCCAACGGGCTAATCTTCTTCAGAGGCGCCTGACGTTCAGCAAGAGCCCAGTCTTCTCTCAACTCGTCCCGGTGCAACGCGCCCCATTCCGCGACTAACCCCAAGGCCCGCGGCGGTAGATAGCCTTCCAATAACGTCAACGTGTCGATGGCCATTATAGCCTTATGCTCGTTGTAGCGTACATGAAAATGAGGCGGAGCGTGGTCATTGTAAAACATGGTAATGATGATTCCAAAAAACCGACACAACTCTGGCATTTCAATCAGCCCTCTACATGATCATTGCCGGCTAAAGCTTACCCCTTTCCCCACGGGAAATCACCCTCTCGGGAGAGGGAGCTTATGGCGTATAGCGTATGGCTGAGGGCTGGAAATGGGACAGGGAGCTTATGGCGTATGGCTGATGGCTGATAGCGTATGGCAGGAGAAGGATGCGAGCTGATGGCGGATGGCATAGAGAGCGGGACGGGCTAAAAAGGTCTGTCTGGTCGGTTTGGTCGATCTGGTATCTGGTTTGTTTGGTCGATCTGGTTTGTTTCGTTTGTTTGGTTGGTCTGGTCTATTTGGTTTGCCTGGTTTGTTTGGTCGGGGGAGCGGGAAAGGCGAGACGCGCGGGAGTAGCGGGACTCGGCTCAGGCGGCAGCGTAGATTCTCACATCGACCTGGACTCCAGCGCGCACTGCCTCTTCAGCCGTCTTTAATAGACTGGCGGTGACACTTTCTTCGACGTACTCCTCACCGCAGTTCTTACAGACCCGCGCGGGGACTCGCTTGATGACAACGGTTGCGCCCTCACGTTCGAGTGTCACCGTCGCGGTACCCGGTTGCGTTTCGCCCGACTTGCAAATGACACAGGTCATCGGCGTTTCCTCCTGGTAAAGCCCTGTTCCCACTCTTCAGCATCCGGTTGATACACCGTGATGATAATCGTTTCCTCTGCCCCAACATCATCGGCTGCCACAACATGGAGAGGACGAGACCCACTCCACCCCAGGATCAGCCGACTGGGAAACGGTTTGTCTGTCGGATAGCTTTCAACGGTCTCCCCCGTCACAACCACTTGCCTGACTTCGTCCTTACTGATCCGCCGTTGGAACATCCGCTGGATGGCATGGACTCGAAAGACCAGAGGGTAGTGACTCATGCTCTCAAGACTCCTGCCGGCGCCGCCGTCTCATGCCACGCAAAATGGAGTGTAGCGCACTCGACTTTCAAAATCATCCAACAAGCAGTCTCTGGCTCGGAGCGTATGGCTGAGAGATGGGACTGGCGCGACGAGCGGGACGGGGGGGGGGATTGTTGATCTGGTCAATCTGGTCTATTTAGTTTGTTTGCGTGAAGCAGAGAAACCAAGAGAACCACATGAAGAAGACAGACAAGCCAAAGACGGTTATCCTATAATTGAGCGGAGGCCTCGGTGAGAGGAACACTGATAGGCACTGAGGTCGAGCGTAGGGGTGGTGAGCAGGCCCACTGACGGGTGGGAAACCTAAAGCTCCTCCAAGACCTCCACAATAAGAACCAGAGCTCTCAGACCCGCCTCCGCTTCGTAGTTTGTCTGGTCTATTTCGTTGGTTTGGTTGATCTGGTGCGTCGGAGGGGGAAAAGCGTGACGCGCGAGATTGCGGGACGAGCAGGGCGGGCGGGAAATGCTGGTCTATCTCGTCTGTTCGGTCTATTTGGTCTATCTGGTCTGTCTGGTGCGTCGGAATTGGAAAGGCGAGACAAGCGTGATTGCGCGAACCTGAACGAGCAGCGGATGGCTGGTCACGTGAGACGCCTCACTGAGCTTCGGATCGCGCTACGCAGCGTGGCGGCCTTTCCCTTTCACTCCTCCCCGAATGGATTTGGCAAGGTCTGCGGACGTGGCTCCGAGGAGGAGGAGCGAACTGACCAAGAGATCCATGGAGACGGACGGATCGCCCGCTTCCATTTTGGCGACGCGGGATTGGCTGGACCGAAGCCGCTCTGCCAGCTGGACTTGGGACAGGCCTTCTTGCTGCCGCCGTGCACGCAGACTGTGGCTGAGCCCTAGCTTCATGTTGATGAGCGCCTCATCCGCCTCCGACAATCCCAGGAACTGTTTCACCGATCCGACAGCCCACCCGGCAGCTTCCAACTTGGCCCGTTTTGTGTTTTTCATCGTGACACTCCTACGGTTCCATCAGCCTGTCATAGGCTCTGAGCCGATGCCGGCAGGTTTCAATGACCGACTGCGGTGTCTGTTCGGTTTTCTTTTTCACGACTTCCATGATGACGATGGCATCAGGATCGACTCGATACATGATCCGGAATGTGCCGGACTCATCGTTGATCCGTAACTCATGACAGCGCGCGCCAATGACCGGCATGGGCCGTGAGTGTGGAAGCCCGATAGACTCTCCCTCCTGCAAAAGCCTCATCAGGTATCCTGCTTCGAGACGTGCGCGATGGGAGACAGGGTGGGGTCTTGACCTCACCCTTGAGCCACACGAGAGGCTTTCCTCCCTTGCCTGGCACCACATATCCCCCTAGAAGCGCCGTCATTCTATGTCATATGTGACATATCGTCAACCCAACTCAGCGAGTGGCGGAAATGCTGGTCTGTCTTGTCTGGTTGGTTTGGTTGATCTGGTGCGTCGGAGGGGGAAGGGCGAGACGGTCTGGCTCGTTTGTTTGGTCGATCTGGTTTGTTCTGGTGCGTCGGAGGAGGAAGGGCGGGACGGGCGGGAGGAGCGGGACTGGTGAAGAGGGTCTGTCTCGTCTGTTTGGTCTGTCTGGTGCGTGGGAGCGGGAAAGGCGGGAAATTCTGGTCTATTTGGTCGGGCTGGTTTGTTTGGTCGGGGGACCGGAAAACGAGTGAACGAACACGCACCATCTTTACCCAATCAACGGTTGTATGCCAGCTCTCTGAAGTGACTGGGCTTCGCTGGAGTGAGAGGGGTTACTTGGCCACAGAATGGGCGGAGGATTCAATGGCCGCGAGGATTTTAGCCCGTCTCTCGGCATCGAATTCCTGCCCATAGAATCGGAGGAAAAGGCCTTTACGAATGTGCTCGACCGTGGCCTGCGGGTCCTGTGCTCTGAGAGAGGCTTCCACTAAGGCACGTGCGGTGTCCCGCATGGCACAGCCCATGATCAGCCGTTCTTCACCGGTCCGCTGCATGAGCAGAGCCCGGTAGCGCTGATCCATTTCGGAGGAGGTGTCGTTCATGCCGACACCTCCTGGTAGAGTGCGGCGAGCCCCAACCGGTTTGCCCAGCGGGTCAGATACGCCGTGTCGAGTCCCTGCACCGCTCGGAGGAGGTTCCTGACATCATCCAATTGCATCTGAGACCGACTCTCCTTGGCCCAATCCAGCTTTGAGAGGATGAGATCTTCGGGCGACACGATGAACACCTCCTGGCCTTCGATGGAGACGGCCCGCCTCCGCGCAAACTCTTCCCGACGATATTCGGTCTCTTTCCTCACGACACAGTCTACCTTGACCACCAGGGCATTGTGAATCATGTTGAACATGGCTTGGTCCCGGACCGCTCGCTGGATCATGTCTCGATCGACATAATAGTCCTGTTCAAATAAGCGGGTGACTCGCTCGACGTCCCGTTCGGACAGTTCGATGACCACATCGATATCACGAGTCATCCGAGGAACGGCGTAGAAGTTCGCCGCCATTGAACCGGTGACCATATACGGGATGCCTGCCCTTTCCAATTCTGCGGTCACTGCTTTGAGGACATCCAGCTCGTCGCTCACGGACAGATTGTGCTCCACGTTGTACTGTCGTTGGCCGCGAAGCTTACCTCTTTCCCCTTGAGAAATCACGCCCTCGTGAGGGGGAGCTGATGGTGTTCGGAAGGACTGAGGTCTGAGCGAGAGGGGAAAGTGCTGATGGCGAAGAGCTGATAGCACGAACGGGGAATAGGGAAAGGGATGAACCGGCCGCATACCGTCTTGAATCAGGATGAGGCTCCGATCGCGAGGCGCATTCTTCACTGTCACTTCCACATCCTGTCCTACGTCCGCTCCAACGCCAGCAACTGGCGCAGGCTGTCTTGCGCGGAGCGAAACTCTTCGCTCGTCAACGGCGTCCGGCCGAATCGGCCCCGGCAGTAGAGTGCCGTGATCGTGCCGACGGCTGCACTTGCGTCTTTCCACCGCTCTTGCGTGATCCGAATAAGTTCCAGCGGCGCCATGGCGGCCGGCCTCGCGATGCCCCGTTTTTCCAGATGGCGGATCATCTGACGATAGAGATGACTGATGGCCGGTTCTTCCTGGCTGTCTGCTTTGAAGAACAGTGTTCGTTCCCAGGGTCGCGCGAACCTCACCCAGAACATCGCGCCGAGTCCGATCACGGCGAGGCCGAGCAGGAGGACGAAGAGCAGGGCGCTTCTGCTGAGATACTCTCCGCTTTTTCCGAACAGTGCCATCGTGGAGGTCACCAAGGCAGAGAGGGAATCCCAGGCCTGATTTTTGGCCGACGTACTGCCGCTCTTTATTTCGCGCACGACGGCGAGCTGGTCTGCGGGACTGTACTGCACGACCAACCGGTTCCAGCGAAGCCGGACGTTATCCAACATTCTTCCCAACGTCTGCCAGGCCGGAGAGGTCGGGCCCGGGGCTTCTTCGATAGCCGGCGTTGGATCCATCATGACCCAGCCGGACTGCGGCAGATGCACTTCGACCCAGGCATGGGCATCCTGCTGTCTCACTAGATAGTAGTTGCCATACTCGTTCCATTCGGTCGCCAGAAATCCCGTCACCAGTCGGGCAGGAATGCCGACCGTGCGGAGCATGATCACCATGGCCGTGGCGTAATGTTCGCAGTAGCCTGTTTTGCGCTTAAACAGGAATTCCTCAAGCGGACTGGTCTGGTCTGCCAGCGGAGCGTCCAGGCTATACCGGTAATTACTGGTGAGATGCTCCTGAATGGCGAGCGCTTTTTCATAGGTGCTGCGTTTGGTTTGAACAATGTCACGCGCCAAGTCGTCGATCCGCTCGGAATGCATGGGCGCTTGCAGGAAATACCGGACAAAGGAGTCCGGATACGAGACCGGCTGGGGCTGCAGATCGGCCGGCAAGACGGCATTGGACCGGGAGACCACCGAGTATTCAATCCGTGTCGAGGTGGGAAAGTCAAATCTGATTGCACGCTTGTGAATGTTCCGCTCACGGTCTCCGCGAAGGGCGCCGCAAAGAGGACCGGCGTGTCGAGCGACTCCAACAGAATGTTTTGCCGGAGGGCGTGCCCGTGAGCAGCCGGCCCTTGCGACGGATTCCGCCGCAGGGTAAACGTCCCCGGCGCGGTTTCACCCATCACCCGGCGGCGGCTGAGTTCATTCGCCCATGATCGGCCGTCGTACCGGTCGAATGCGACACCCCGCAAATAGAGCCGTCCGATTTCGTGTCCGGTGCGATCCGGAATCTCCACCCGCATCACGACACTGGGATCCCGCTTGATGGGTCCGATCGATCCCAGGTCCACCGTGTCGGAGAAGCCTGAGGTACGGATATTCTCTCCAAAGCCCTTCTGGTAAAACCCGCCGCCCACTCTCGGGATGGCAAAGAAAATGATGAGTGTGACGCCAAAGGTGGCGGCCGCCATTCCGTTGGTGAGCCAGAAGAGATGAGGCGAGACCAGGCGGGACGGCTCCGACGGCGCTTCCACCGGCACGGCGGTTCCCGCAGTGGCGGCCGGATCTTCCGGCTTCTTCGTGAGCTGAAAGAGGAGGAGCGTCCAGACTGCACAGACAAGATAGGCGAGGAACACGGGAAGGTACCAGAGATCATTCGTCAGGGACGCAGCGGCCAGAATCGCGACCAGGCTGATGGCATAGAGATGCAGATAGTCCCGCCGGAGTTGCAGATTAAACAGCTTGATGACCAGGAGCACCAGGAGAAAGTGGAGACCTGCCGGAAGGAGTTCTCTGGAAATCCAAAGGCTATCGATCCAGAATCCGAGAAACCCCGTCACCACCAGAATATTCCAACTCGTGGTGGACAGTGCCAGCTTTGCTGCGACGAGATCGACCCCCTTACATTCCACAGCCCGTAGAAACACGAAGAGCAGCGCGACACCGGTCAGAAGGGTGAGCCATTCGGGCAGATGCGCGCTGAGCACCAACCCGACAAACGAGGTGGCTGCGAGCAGGATGGAGACGATCCGATGCGCTTGATCAAGAGACATGAGGAGATCCGGCGAATGTGTCTGCATCAATAAAAATGGTCGGGGCCTCTGTGCCTGACAAGGCTCCTTCCCTCCAGGGCCGCACGACAATCACGGTCCCGCTCTCCGCCTCTTCCTGTTCGACCGGCAACTGTTCCTCTGTCCGGGTCTCCGCGCCGGGAGCACGCCGTTCACAGAGCGCCAGGATTCGCATGAGCGCAAGGAGGTGGGGCTCACCCTGCCCGAACGAGGAGCGAGCCGGTCCTGCCACAAGTTTGAGCTGATAGCCCCGCAGAGCCAGATGGTTGACCAGTGACGCGGTAAAGACCACGGCCTCTTCAAACAGCTTGTCATGGCTGTCCGGCGCGAGGAGAGACAGTTGGATCACGGCCCGGCGCTGGTTGTCCGCCTCGGTTTCCCGCACCATCAATTTTGCCGTTCGCGCCGTCGTAGCCCAATGAATGTTCGGTAGAGACGGATGTTGTAGAGATCGCTTCCGTACCCTCTCCGATGACTGGTTTGCTCCTGCCCGGCCACCAGCAGATCGCTGACCAGGTCGTCTGCAAGCGCGGTGATCGCCGGACAGACATGAGCTATGCCCTCGACAGGATAGTAGGCCTTTTTGATAAAGAGGCCGAAGGGGAAGGACGTGGCGACACGAACCCCGTCCAGCCGCAGCAGGCCGCGGCGCGTAGCGAGCAACGGATAGGACAGGATCCGGCTTGAGCCGGGAAGCAGTTGCGGGACGATCAGACCCCGGTCGAGATCGGCCTCCTCATGCACATCGAACAGCCTGAGCGAGAAACTGGGCAGCCAGGATTTCCCGTTCTTCACGACGAGGGTGGCAGTCGCCGGCTCATCGACAAACAGGAGATCCGGCAGGTGGCGGTGGAATTCCAGCCGGCGCAAACTGTATTCGGCGGCGATCCCCGAGATTACAATCATGCTCAGCAACATGGCGAGCAGGAGGTAGAAGAGATTGTTGCCGGTATTGAGCGCCGCGACGCAGACCGCCAGGGTAAAGAGGAGGAAGTGAACGCCTTCTGATGTGAATCTGGTCGAGCGATGCCGGGTGAGACGCCGAATGATCGCACGCATGTGTGACAGCATGGCCCCCCACGATCAGAAGCGCGAGATCCTCGGAGAATCTACTAGACTGGGACGGGGATCGATTCCACCAGGTCCTGGATAATACGCTCGGCCTGCTCGAAGCTTCGCTGGCGGACTCCCTGCGATCGAGCCACCATGATGCGGTGAGAAAGGACCGTGGGGGCAAGTTCTTTGATATCGTCCGGCAAGCAATAGGTGCGGCCACGGCGGCTCAGGGCCAGGGCCCCGCGCGTGCTCACACCCAATGACAGCAGTTCGGACTGCCTCGTCGCCTGGACAATCGACAGGAGATACTCCGTCAGACTCTCGTCCACAAACACCTTATCGACCTCTGCCTGAAGGTCGAGCACATCCTGGGCAGTCAACACGGGGTCGAGTTCCTCCGCCGGATGGAGAGATGGCGCCCGGTCCAATACCTTTCGCTCCTCTTCAGGTGATGGATACCCGATGCGAAGCCGCATGAGAAACCGGTCCAATTGTGACTCGGGCAGCGGAAACGTTCCGTGATACTCCGAGGGGTTTTGCGTCGCGATCACCATGAACGGCTGACTCAACGGATAGGTCTGGTTATCGACTGAGATCTGGGCTTCACTCATGGCCTCCAGGAGGCTGCTTTGGGTTTTCGGCGTGGTTCGATTGATCTCGTCGGCCAAGACAATGTTGGCGAAAATAGGACCGGGCATGAATTCGAAGGCCTGCTTCTGTCGGTTGAAAATGGATACCCCCACGATGTCTGAGGGAAGCAGGTCGCTGGTAAACTGAATGCGCTTGAACGAACAGTCCAATGACCGCGCAAGGCTATGAGCCAGCGTGGTTTTTCCGACGCCCGGCACATCTTCGAGCAGCAGATGCCCGCGAGCCAGAAGAGCCACCACCGTCATCTCGATCACGAGGGGTTTCCCCTTGATGACCCGCGAAATATTGTCCTGAATCGACCGGATCGCCTGCGTAGAATTCATCATAGAGTCAGCGCCTGTTACGTGGTGAAAACGGACGTGATTGGATACCGCCGAAGTCTAACAAAGGGTCGGAGGGTGGTCAATTTTTCGTCTCTTTTGTGCGCCGGTCATCCCGATGACCCCTTGATGCTCAAGGCTTGGCATGAATGTCTGCATGTCGAGGTTCTAGAAGACTGCGGAAAAACTAGTTTTGACTTCTATGGCCACCAGAGCTATCGAGGATTGAGACAGCAACAATTTAGACAGGGGCAGGATGCTCAAAATGGCCCTCCAGCAAGGCCGCAGCGAGTGAAGAGGCAAGGCGTACGCTTCGGTACGTTGAGCCTCTGAGTGATGCGAGAACACCGCTGGCGGACTTTTTCAGCATCCTGCTAGGCAGGGACGAGCGTGAGGAACCACGGCGGCACTTCTTCTACCATCCCGGAGAATTTTCTCGCGGTGCTGCCGGCGGGAATCCCCGGAAAGGTTGCCCCCCTCCTGATTCGAACGGATCGAAATACAGGAGCCTGATGGTTCTGAGCATCGACGGATTCTGGAGACAGACCGGAGCGTCGAAGAGTCCCCAGATCGGCCAGATTGACTGAGTCACCGATCGATAGATGATTCAACGCCTGATACACCTCGCCGAAGATCTCCGGAAGATTTGCGGTGGTGAACAGCCGGTCTTGAGGCCGATAGCGGGAGTCGTCAAACAATTGCGCCAGGAGCTCCCAGAAAACCTGGTTATCGACCGCGCCCAGGACACAGAGCGCGCCGCGCGCCGCCATGAGATTGAGAAGGGCGAGGGGGCCGATAATGTCAAACTTCCAGGGTGGGAACAGCAACAGCCGTTCACCATGCCGAACCTCCAGCGCCGGCTCGCCCTGGAATCGACCGGACCGGAAGGCCCCTTTTGTATGGGACAGATCCCCGGTGATGATGGACGGAGACAGCCTCGATGGCTCATAGGCAAAGGTGGGCGTGGCCGGCGCCCAACAGGTGACGATGGTGTATCGCGGGGCCAGTTTGCCGGTCTCGTCCAGTTTCTCCAGGGCAAACATGTCCTGATTCCCGAAAAATGAAAATGTGGGCCCCAGCCTATCTCTCAAGGCCCGCAACCGGTCCTGATGAGGATGCAGGGGGCCGCCCAGTTGCGAGCGGGGATCAAGCCGGTCCAGGCAATGGAGAATCAGGCTGCGATGCCGCTGTTGGAGTTCCGGCGCATATTGCTCCACCAATTCGTCGGCGAATGACAGGTCGCCGGCTCCGAGATCCAATACCGACGCGACATCGGCGTCGCGCAGGAGATCAAAAGGATTAGTGGAACGCTCCACATAGGCTTCAATCTCCTCGCTCGACATCGTCAGCATGGGCCACTGCGAGCCTGGATGGGCGATGAGCTCAAAGAAAATACAGAGAGCCCGGATCGCCTTGGCAGGCGGGAACCCGGTGAGGGTCTTGAGCCATTCACCGTCGAGGTCTTGAACTCTGGTTGCTTGTTGCGATTGTAGAACACGCAGCAACGGTTCTTTGATCGCAGGCGGCAGGCTCTTCCCTCTCACCTGTTCAAGAAGACGGCTGATCGTCTCAGGGAACTTGTGTGGCTCGATCAATCGCTTGGAGGCTTCCCACTGACCGGGAGACTGCCTCGCACGCAGGCTGATGCCTCGGCGGAACTCGTCGAGCTGACGGGGCTCGGCACTCATCGGAGAAGAATAGTGGCCTGTAAACTCCACCGTCAAGCCGCACAACTTGTCCGCCTCCGAACAGTATGATAGGAATTGATCATGTACATCGACTGCTTCTTCAATATGAATGCCCGCTGGAATGGATTGGTCTGTCGGCTGGGGGTGGTCCTGTGCGCCCTTGTCGCCCTGGCCGGCTGTGCCCCCGGACATCAGGCGGCTGTCGATTCCGATCGCGCGGGAGAATGGCAACCCTGGCAGGTCATCGAGACACAGACCGGCCGTGTCGTCTCGACTCCCGAATGGCTCAAGGGTTTGGATCAGTACGAGATCATCTATCTAGGCGAAGAACATTTCAACAAGTATCACATCGAGGCGGCCCTTCGCATTCTCGATCGGTTGGTTTCAGACGGGATCCGGCCTACCATCGGGATGGAGATGTTCGGCTGGGATGGCCAGCCCGCCTTGGATGACTATCTGTCGAATGATCGGGTCGCTCGAAGCGAGTTTCTTGCGCAGGTCCGGTGGGAGCAAAACTGGGGACAAGACTTTGCAGCCTATGAACCGCTGGTCGCATTTGCGCGTGACCGGCACTTGTCGATCCGCGCCATGAACCCGCCCAGGCCGTTGGTCCGGCGCGTCGTCAAGTTCGGCCTGGCGCAGGTCCGGCAGGAGCCGGAATGGACGCAATGGGGCATGCATCAGGAAGAGATCGTCGACGATCCTGCCTATCGCGCGCGTATTCTCGATCAACTGGAGCGCTGTCACGGAAGCGGAGCCGGTGCGCATATGCAACCGATGTACGAGGCGTCGATGGTCCGCGATGAAGGCATGGCAAAAACCCTGGCTGCCGGTCTTGGGACGCTGCGCCGGGACAGCAGTCGAGCGCGCGAGATCATTGTGAGCTATACGGGAGCGGGCCATATTCAATACGGACTCCCGGTCCCGATGCGGGTCGCCCGGCGGTTTGCTGGTCAGGTGACACACACGACGATCTATATGACGTCGTTTGATTCGAGCCGCGTTGAAGACATCAGAGAGCTTGCGCGGGAGAAGATTGCCGACTATATCTGGCTGACCCCGATGAGTGCGAAGGGCCCGCCCCCACGCTGCCGATAGGGACCTCGGGCAGCTTGCAACCCGTTTCGCCCCCTCCATAAAACACGGGTAAAATCGTCAATTCTTGACAGTCCTGCACTGTCAGGGCAGACTACGGTGGCGCGTACTCGTCAAGCAGACGGAGATTTCAATCGTTGAAAGTGCGAAACAAAATTCCCTGCAGCGCCGAACGGCTGGGCTTATTGGATCCGCAGATGATTCAATCTGTCGCCGACGGAAATGCGTTCAACATCGGCCGTCAGTATGCGGCGGAGAACCGTGTCCGTATCGTTGAGGCGGACGACTCGCAAATTTCATCGGCGGTGATCGGCAACTCCGGCCTCTATGAGCAAACCATCAGGCTGAAAGACGGCCACCTTCTTTCCAAATGTTCGTGCGCGCTTCCTGAAGAACCGATGTGCCGCCACTGCATCGCCGTCCTGTTAGAGTACCATCGATGGGTCCAGCCTCGGCAGCCACAAAAATCCACTGTCGCCAAATCGGCTCAGGCGCCCCCGAAACCTGAGCCTTCGGCCGGAGGAAAAACATCGATGACACAGTCGTCCGCTCCCGATGTGAAATTGAGCGAGGTACTGCCGTTTTTGGAATGGCTGAGACCGGCGATGCATGCGCTCGAGACAGGCACTGCAGTTCCCGATGCTCCGCAATTCGGCCCCGGGGATCTCTCGGCCTGGATTCAAGTCATCAAGAATCAGGAACATCGGCGCCGCGAGAGCGAAGACGCCCTGATAGGCTTTGAATCAAAAATGAGAGACCGCGAGGCCTACATCGGACGTTTGACCCAACAACTCCAGGTCTCCATCGCTGAAACAAAGACAGCCCAAGAGACGTTGCAACTGACCCAGCTCGAGGTTGACGAGTACAAGGAGATCCTGGCCCATGTCGCCGAACTGGCCGGTGAAGTCGTTCGACACGACGGACAGGTTCGGGCGGCCGCAAGCGAACTCCTGAGCAGGAGCTCCCAGCTGAACACCCTCACCGGGTCTTTCAAAGATCTGGCTGAAACGCTCAAGTCAGCCTCGTCAAAGCGTCCTGCCAAGTAACACACTGCCGCGAATAACGCGGGTTACGAGGCTACCGACCCCTCTTGCGCGGGCTCCGCAGATTTCTGTACAATGGGCCCTCATTTTATTGAATCGGCTCGGTTCTGAGGAGGAGTTGCGATGAAAAATCTCTGGGTGCGAACAAGCGTGCTTGCAGCAACAGCCTTGTTGGTCGAAACACTCCCGGTGTTGGCAAATGCCCCGGAAGGCGGCGGGCCTCCGGATTACAGCGGAATCACCGGTCTGTACTATGTGCTGATCGGGGGAGTCCTCGCCTACGGCGTCTACGACACCTTCTTCAAGAAGTCCTAACGAACAACGCCCCCTCTAGCTATCGTAAGACGCACCCCGGCAGCCGCGCGGTCTGCCCTGCGGTGCTGCGTCTTACTCTATGCTCTTGAGCATTTTAGGGGGGGTCGGGTTCGCTCGGGCATGGATCACCGGACCAAGAGTTTTGAGCACCTGCTCGACGATAATCCCATACCCCGCCTTTGTCGGGTGAATACCGTCGGCCTGATTCAGCGCCGACGAGGCCGCGACCCCCTCAAGAAAGAACGGGATGAGGGGAAGGCGGTATTGCCTGGCGAGAGCCGGATAGATCGCCTCGAAACCCTTCGTGTAGTCTTGCCCATAGTTCGGCGGGAGCTTCATGCCGGCCAAGATCACAGTCACGCCGGCTTGCTGCAGCTGCTGGATAGTCGAACCGAGGTTGCTTCTTGTTTGTTCCAGACTGAGCCCCCTGAGTCCGTCATTGGCGCCCAACTCAAGAATCACGATGTCGGGCTTGCCGGCAAGCACCCAGGTTACACGACGAAGACCGCCGGCGGTCGTATCGCCGCTCACACCGGCATTGATGACCCGATAACGATAGTCCAGCTCGTCCAACCGCCGCTGCAGCTGGGCAGGATAGGCATCCTCGCCGCTGACCCCGAATCCGGCGGTGAGACTGTCGCCGAAGGCAACGATCTTCGGCCTGGTATCTCCCGCCTCTGAAGAACCGGCCTCCACACCCGTCCGGTTGAAACAGACAATAAGAAGGGCAAGGACCGGAAGAAGACAATGAAGCACGCGTTGACGTCGAGACATGGGGCCGTACAAATTCACTTGGTCCTTTCTTTCGTACAGTATAATACTATCGATAGGTCGTCATCTCCGATAGGATTGCACGGGTTATGATTTTACTGAAAAATGTGTCGATGGTGCTGACAGCGGCAGGCCGTTCCGTGAGAATCCTTGAGGGGATTTCTCTGGTGATTCCTGCCAAACAAACGATCGCCATCGTGGGGCCGTCGGGGAGCGGGAAATCCACCCTGCTCGGACTGATGGCCGGCCTCGATCGTCCGACGACCGGATCGATCGAGCTGGACGGACAGGATATTACGTCTCTGTCCGAAAGCCGGATGGCTCACGTTCGCCGAGAGAAAATCGGCTATATCTTTCAGTCCTTCCACCTCATTCCTACCCTCACGGCGATCGAAAACGTCGCAGTTCCGCTGGAGTTGAGCGGAGAACGCCAGGCCGGCACACGTGCCGCCGAGTTACTGGAAGCGGTCGGATTGTCCGATCGTATGGGACATTATCCCGTGCAGCTGTCCGGAGGAGAACAGCAACGCGTCGCGGTCGCGCGGGCCTTTGCATGCCGCCCGCCGATCCTGTTGGCCGATGAACCCACGGGCAATCTCGACAGCACAACCGGCGCGTCCGTAATCGACCTCCTGCTCTCGCTGCATCGCGACTACGGGACAACCCTGGTGCTGGTCACACATGATACGGCTCTGGCGGCATTGATGCAGCGAGTGGTGTCTATGCGCGACGGGTGCCTGGAATCCGACACCCTGCCATCCTATTCCGGTGTCATCGACGAGGGTCCGATTGCTGCGGCATCCCGGGACCGGGTCTTCTCCCCCGACCCGGCATCCCCGGATTCCGCTCCGGAATCCCGCCCATGACCTCCTTTACACTCCATATGGCCTGGCGCGAAACACGCGCGGCATGGCGGCACTTTCTCTATTTCCTGGTCTGCATTGCCATCGGCGTCGGATCCTTAACGGGAGTCTCCCTCTTCGGCACACAGGTCGAGCAGACGGTCACGAAAGAAGCGCGAAGCCTCCTGGGCGGTGACCTCGAAATCCGGTTGTCTTGGCAGGTGAGCCCTTCCGGTCAAGCCGTCTTGGACTCGCTCAGAGAGCGCGACGTGGCGCTGACCCATATCAGCGAGCTGGTCGCCATGGCGGCGAAGGCGGAATCATCTGCGACCGGGCAGCAGACGCAAATCATCGAGCTCAAAGCCGTCGAGCCACAATACCCGCTGTATGGTTCACTTCGCCTGGAACCCAACGGCAACTTGGCGGAACTTCTCGGCCGGCAGACGAGCAATTGCCTTGAACGTCTGTGTTTTGGCGCGGTTGTCCAGGAGTCTCTGTTGATCAGAATGGGACTCTCTGTCGGACATCGGCTCAAGATCGGTCAAGGGCAGTTCGTCATCACCGGCGTCGTCAGGACAGAGCCGGATCGCATGGCCAACGCCTTCAGCCTTGGCCCTCGGGTCTTCGTGTCACAAGAAGGGCTTCACGCGGCTGATCTGATCAAGTTGGGCAGCCGGGTTCGCGAACGCTATCTGCTGAAAATCCCGGGCGCCATGGCCCCGGAGCCGCTCCTCTACGAGTTACGAGGACGACTGGCCTCTGATTCAGCCCGCGTGTCGGGATACCGTGACGCGCAACCACAACTGAAACAGTCGTTGGAACAACTGACCCGTTATTTGGGTCTGATCGGATTGACGGCGCTGTTCGTGGGAGGACTGGGAGTCGCCACCTCGGTCCATGCCTTTATCCGGGAAAAGCTGAATACCATCGCGATTCTGAAGACGGTCGGGGCGGATTCCCCGACGATCATGTGGACCTATGTGCTGCAGGCGATGATCCTCGGACTGGCGGGCAGCCTCGTCGGACTGATCATCGGTGTGCTCCTCCACCTGGCACTGCCCTGGATGATTGTGGCGCTGATGGCATCGGATCTGCTTGATCAATTGGGATTCGCAAAGGGAGGGATGGAGGTGTCATTCGCTCCCCTGGCAAAGGGATTGGCGTTGGGTCTGTTGTCCACGCTGCTCTTTACCCTGTGGCCGCTGCTGACGATCCGCGACGTCAAACCGGCCCGGATTTTTCGCCGCGATATCGCTCCGCTGACTGCCTCCGTCGACCCTGAGGGAACTCGATGGCGGAGGTTGTGGCAAGGGCTGGATCGAGTGAAAGCCCTCACGTCACTCGGCATCGGCCTAGGATTGACCCTCCTCTCTATATGGCAAGCCGGATCGTGGAAAGTCGGGACGCTCTTCATCCTTTCATTTGCAGCTGCCGTCTTGCTGTTGGGCCTCTCGGCCCGTGTGGCACTCTCGGCCCTCAAAAAATGGCCGCGGCCGGAGCATCTCGTCCTTCGCCAGGCACTGGGGAACGTCGTGCGGCCGGGAAGTCAGGTCGTGGGCATCACGATCGCCATCGGTATCGGCGTCATGGTCGTGACGACGGTCTCGCTTGTTGAACGGTCGCTGCTTACGCAGGTCGGCGAGAACCGACCGACCGACGCTCCGAGCTTTTTCTTCATCGATATCCAGCCTGATCAGTCTGAAGAATTTGTCGCGCTCCTCCGCCGGCACTCGAAGGATCCGGCCCCCAAGTTGACCCCGCTGATTCGATCACGTCTCTCCGCTCTCAAAGGCCATGCCATCAAAATGGAACCGATGTCCGAGGAAGAAGAGCAGAGGGAAAAGACCACGGAGAAAGAAGAACGGCGAAAGAAATGGTATCTGACCCGCGAATACGTCTTGACGTTTCTTCAAGACCTTCCCAAAGACAACAAAGTTGTTCAGGGCTCCTGGTGGAAACCGGGGCAGGTCTTTTCCAAACCGCTGATCTCGATCGAGGAAGATGCCGCCAAGCAACTCGGCCTCACGGTCGGCGATACCGTCGAGCTTGATATTCAAGGCGCCCCCATCACGGGAGAAATCAGCAGCATTCGACAAGTCGAGTGGGGAAACTTCTCGACCAACTTCTACATGATCTTTTCGCCCGGTGCGCTGGACGGCGCCCCGCAGACCTCTGTCGCCACGGTTCGAGTGCTTCCATCGGAAGAGTTGGCGCTCCAACAGGCCGTCGTGACTTCATTCCCGAATGTGACGGCCATCAATATCGGCGATGTTCTCGTATCCCTGGCCATCCGTACGGTGGCGCTGTTTTGTGTGCTGTCCGGCGGTCTCGTCATGGCGGCGGCACTGGCCGCGACCCGTTACCGCCGCCTCTACGAATCGGTGATTCTCAAGGCCCTCGGCGCCACGCGTGGAGTGATCGCGCAAACCTTTGCCGTGGAGTACGCCTTGCTGGGGGCCTTAGGCGGGCTGCTTGGAAGCGTTCTGGCGAGCGCCTTGTCCTGGGCAGTGCTTTCAACCGTGTTCGACCTGGCCTGGAGCCTTCAACCGGCCGTGCTCGCCACGGGCTTCGTCGCGACGATCACGCTCACTCTGCTGGTGGGCTTTCTCAGCACCTATCGGATTCTCGGACAGCCGCCGCTCTCGGTGCTGCGGCATGAATAGCACCCCCTCGACCGTGAAGTCCGAACAGTCTTGAAGAGATTCCCGGAATCTGTGTGCCAACCTATTCGCCGGTCCATCCAGCTCCTGTTGGTTGCTGCCTGTCAGGCCTGTTGCGCATTGGCCAGCGCAGCTTGTATGAATGACACGGCGATACGCAATTGTTCCAGATACTGTTCCAGCGTCTTCCCGCCCAAATCAACGTGACGGGAGGCAAAGAACTCCCGAACGTCATATTCAAGCTCCGGAGTCGCGAGGCTGACGATGCCGCCGCACATGCGGCGTACGCCCTGTTTCGGAAACAACTGATCCATCTTCTCCCAATTCGTCTTCACAAAATCCCATGCGAGCTCGCGGTTATACACATTGCCCAGGCAGGCTGCGACGATGAAGGGGGCATCCTGTGTGCGGATTTCTCCGTCGATCGTACAGGCCAATGTGCGCGCCAGCAATAAGGGAGACTGAAAGGCGGCAAGTGAAAAGAGATAGCGCCGCTCCTCTTGCGGAGTCGCCGCCTTCCTATAACGTTCGGAGAACTCTTCGTAGCGCGCCTCGTCGCCGGTATGGGCCAGGATCGCGACCAGCGCCGGCACGATGTTGGGATCGACGGCAGCCGAGTCTGTCCGATATTGTGCATAGCGAACCAGAGCCTGTTCTTGAATCGCCGGATCGTTGCCCCATTTACCCAATGTACCGAGCAGTTCCCCGCGCAACTGACCGAGCAGCACATTCTCCCCCGATCGCGGTTCCCATCCCAATTCACGGACAGCCGGAGCCACGAGGGTCCTGACGAAGGTTTCAAGCACGGGCCGCTCATCCGCCGCAATGATCCGATTTAAAAAGGACAGGGACTCGAGCAGCAGGGCCCAGACATTCTTGTCCCGTTCCTGCGTGAAATGTCGAGTAAGTCGCAGATAGTCCGGAAGCGGCATCGCGCCGGAGAGCGTCGTCGCCCAGGCGTCGCTGAGGAGATTGAACCGTTCGGTCGGCGCGAGACGTTCCAGCCCTGTGTCCAACAATCGTTGGAGCAGCGGCGCGTCGTACTGCACCCGGTAGAATCCGTGTCCCCCCTCGTTGATAAGTACCTGCCGCACATCCGGGGGAAGAGGGATACGTGTCTGATGTCCTGTGAGGAGCACCCTTCGGTGCTCCGCCTTGTCCTTCGTCTCAATGCGAATCTGAACGGGAATGTGCCAGTCCTGCGTGGAAGACCCGCCCGTTCGGAGATAGGCGAATCGCCGCTGTGTGAGAAGCAGCTCCGAGACTCCATCCAATTGAGCGCTCACGAGCGGGTAGCCGGGCTGGAAGATCCACCCATCCATAAGTTCAGGTACCGGCTGCTTGGCGGCCTTCCCGAGTGACACCCACAGATCCTTCGTATCGGCATTCCCGTAGGCATGGGCGCGGAGATACTCCCGCACACCGTCCCGGAACGCCGTTGGTCCAATGTGCTGTTCCAGCATGCGCAGAACCGACGCGCCCTTTTCGTATGTCAGCACATCGAACATCGCATCGGCATCCTTAGGCGCGTGAACAGGATATTCGATCGGCCTCGTGCTCCACAGCCCATCGACGGAAAAGGCCGCCGCCCGTGACACGCCGAATGTGTCCCAGCGCTTCCATTCCGGTTTCCAGGCGTCGACGGCCAGCATTTCCATGAAGGTGGCAAAGGCTTCATTGAGCCACAGTCCATTCCACCAGGACATCGTGACGAGATCGCCGAACCACATGTGGGCGTTCTCGTGGGCGACCACGTCGGCCACACGTTCGAGTTCTCCGTGGGTCCCGGTACGTTGATCGACCAGCAAGGCCGTCTCCCGGAACGTGATCGCCCCCAGATTTTCCATCGCGCCTGAGGCGAAATCAGGAATGGCGAGCAGATCAAGTTTATCGCCCGGATACGGGATCCCGTAGTAGTCCTCAAAAAATGCCAGCGAGGCTTCGGCAATGTCCCGGCCGAATGGTGTCAACGGCTGCTTGCCCGGAACGGTCCAGAGCCGGAGCGGCGTCTTGCCGACATACCGTGGTTCAGTCGCGACCAGCTGCCCGACGATGAACGCCACCAGGTAGGTGGACATCTTCATGCTGTCTGCAAAGCGCAGGACTTTTTTCCCGGCCTCGAGAGACTCCGAGACAACGGAGGTATTCGACACGGCGGTCAGGCCGGGATCGATGACCAGCGTCGTCGCAAATACGGCTTTGAAATCCGGTTCATCCCAGCAAGGAAAGGCGCGACGCGCATCCGTCGCCTCGAATTGCGTGGCCGCCATCGTCTGTGGCGTTCCTGATTGGTCCTTATAGGTACT